>JABAOG010015816.1_pt1 | contig 13253 bp, 12 predicted proteins | sample 7062131 | NCBI WGS metagenome assembly JABAOG01 (sample SAMN14538629, study PRJNA623070) | marine sediment metagenome | biome: marine biome [ENVO:00000428]; feature: marine pelagic biome [ENVO:01000023]; material: deep marine sediment [ENVO:00002113] | place: India: Arabian Sea | collected... | reverse complement strand
GAGCTGGTCGCGCGGGTGCGGGCGGTGCTGCGACGCGTGCACGGGGAGCTCGGCGGGGAACACGAGATGCTGCGCGTGGCGGATCTGGAGCTGGATCGCAGCGCCTACCGGGCGACCCAGGGTGGCAAGCCGCTCGACCTGACCCCCAGCGAGTTCGACCTGTTGGCGGTGCTGATGGGCTCGCCGGGGCGGGTGTTTACCCGGATGGAGCTGCTCGATGCCACGCAGGGCGAGGCGTTCGCCGCCTACGAGCGCACGATAGACGTACACATCAAGAATCTGCGGGCCAAGATCGAGGACGACCCGCGCCAGCCGCGCTATATCGAGACGGTGTATGGTGTCGGCTACCGGCTGGCAGGTGACCGCTATGCGTAAGCTGTGGGTGGAGATGGCCGGGGCGTTCGTGCTGGTCGCGCTGCTGGCGACCGCCGCCGCAGCCATCGTGATCAGCCTCGCGATCGACAGCAGCTTCCGTGGGTACCTTCAGCGCGAGGCCGGGCGAGCCGCCAGCGCGCAGCTCACCGAGTCGTTGGAGAGCGCCTATCTCGCCAATGGGTCGTGGCAAGGCATCGAGGACGCGCTGCCGGGGGCCGGGCGCGGGACAGGCGGCGGACGCGGGATGGGCCCCGGCATGATGCAGGGAGCCGGGCCGATGGGCGGCGCGCAGTACGCTGTGTTCGACGCGGATGGCAGCTACGTGGNNGCGCTGGAGCTGGCCGCCGCGAACCCACTGGTGGTACGCGGCGAGACGGTCGGCTGGCTGCTGGTCGAGGCGCAGGGGCTGACGGTGCTCAGCGAGGCGCAGGCCGACTTTCTGGCTCAGGTGCGCCGCACCATGATCTGGGCCGGGCTGCTGGCCGGGACGGTGGCGCTGCTGGTCGGGCTGCTGGCCAGCCAGGTGATCGCGCGCCCGCTGAACGGCTTAACGCGGGCTGCGGGCGCAGTCGCCACCGGGCAGCTCGGCGCGCAGGCCCCGCCCGCGCCGCGTGCCCCGGAGGAGATCCAGACGCTGCGGCAGACCTTCAACCAGATGTCGCGCAAGCTGGAAGCGGCGGAGAGCCAGCGGCGGCGGCTCACCGCCGACGTCGCGCACGAGCTCCGCACCCCGTTGAGCGTGATGCGCGGCCAGCTTCAGGCCATGCTCGACAAGCTGCACCCGGCGGATGAAGCCCACATCGCGGTGGTGTACGACCAGACGCTGCATCTGGCGCGGCTGGTGGACGACCTGCACACGCTCACGCGCGCCGAGAGCGGCCACCTGCCGCTGAGCATGCAGGCGGTCGACCCGGTGGCGCTAGTGCAGCGCACCGCTGCGATGTTCGAGCCGCTGGCGCAGGACGCAGAGATTGCGTTGCGGGTGGATGTGCCGGACGCACTGCCCGCCGTCAACGCGGATGGCGACCGGCTGCGGCAGGTGCTCGCTAACCTGCTGACCAATGCGCTGCGCCACACTGACGCCGGGGGCACGATCCGGCTGGCGGCTACGCGGAACGGGAGCGGTGTTCGGCTGACGGTGGCCAACAGCCGCGAGACTCTCACGCCGGAGCAGGTGCAGCGGGTGTTCGACCGCTTCTGGCGGGCTGACGAATCCCGCCAGCGCGACCGGGGTGGGGCCGGGCTGGGGCTGGCTATCGCCCGCGAGATCGTGACGCTGCACGGCGGCGACATTCAGGTCGAGGTCGGCGGCGGCGAAACCGCCTTCCACGTCACCCTGCCAGCGGCAGGCGGTTAGTCTTCAGCCACCATCCAAACACAGAAGAGCACAACGCAGGCCGCGGGGTTCCGCGGCCTGTTCGATTCAGGACCGCTCCGCGCGCCCACACGATCCCCACGCTTTCTTCACAATTCCCTCACAGCCAAACGGCATCCTTTGGCCATAGACCAGACAGACAGCCGCATCAACGGCACATAAAGGAGGCCGGAAGCGATGTTGAAACGAATTGCAGCAGGGGTACTGACCGTGAGCGTCCTCGGGGCCGGGGGCGGGGCGATGATCCACCAGGCACAGCAGGCTGACGCGCTACCCGTCGCACCGCCAATCGTGACGCCCGTCGCAGGTGATGCGGGCCAAAACGGGGCGGTAAACGGCCAGACGGCGCAGAACAATGTCGCGGCGCAGAACGGCGTAGCTGTGCAGAATACCGAGCAGACAGGCGAGCCGGTGCAGGCCGCGCAGGACAACGTCGGCGAGCCGTGGCAGGCTGACGGCATGCTGACCGACGTGGACGACTTCGGGTTTATGCTGGCGCTGGCAGACGGCACTGAGGCGTACGTCGAATTGGGCCCGCCGAGCTACTGGCAGGCGCAGGGTGTGACGCTGGTCGTGGGCGACATGGTGAGCGTGGCCGGGTTCTCCGGCGATGCGGGGTTCCATGCCCGCGAGGTGACGGTCATGGCCAGCGGGGCCACGATCGCCGTCCGCAACGAAGCCGGGCAGCCGCTGTGGAGCGGCGGCGCGTCGAACGGGCAGAATGGCAACGCCAGCGGCGCAGCCGACGGCACACACACCCAGGACCCGCAAGCACAGGTGGACGAGTGGGTGACGGCCAACGGCGTCATCACCGAGATGGTGCGCAGCCAGATGACCCTTCAGACCGCTGAGGGTGAGCTGCTGACCTTCCAGAGCGGCCAGCCCCGGTTTTTCGAGACGCAGGGCGTCGCCTTCGCCATCGGGGACGAGGTCGAAGTGCTCGGCTTCTGGCAGGGTGACACGTTCAATGCCGGTGACATCACCAACGTCGCAACCGGCGAGCGCGTGATGCTGCGCGACCCGAACGGCCGCCCGCTGTGGGCAGGCCCTGGTACCAGCTCCGGCGGTGGGCAGAGCAGCGGCGGCACGGGCGGTGGCAACGGCTACCGTGGCGGGCAGTAAGCACGAGCCGCTGGCGAGTGTTTGGGCGCTGCCGAAGCAGCGCTCGCCACGTCAGGTGAGGAGACACCGATGAGCAGCGAAACCGAAATCAAGCAAGCGCCGGTGGAAGCCGTGCGAAAGTGGTGGGGGTCGGTGCAGCGCGATCCGCTGAACCCGGAGGACGACCGGGGCCGGATGCGTCTGGTGATGAACAATCTGGTGCTGCACCTGCACCCCAGCAAAGTAGCCAAACCAGCACTAAAGTTTTCCTACACGTTCGGGTTGGGCGGGCTGCTGATCCTGCTCTCACTCATTCTGGTGGTGACGGGCGTGCTGCTGATGTTCGCCTACACGCCGTCGCCCGACAGCGCGTACAACTCGATGCTGGCGCTTCAGACCGAGGTTCCGTTCGGCCAGATCATCCGCAACCTGCACCACTGGAGCGCAAACCTGATGATCGTGGTGGCGGTGCTGCATCTGCTGCGGGTGTTCTTTACCGGGGGGTTCCACCACCCGCGTGAGTTCAACTGGCAGATGGGGCTGGCGCTGCTGCTGCTGATCGTGGGGGCAAATTTCACCGGGTATCTGCTACCGTGGGATCAGCTCGCCTACTGGGCGGTAACCATCGGCACCAGCCTGCTGAGCTACGTCCCGCTGATCGGGGACGCCATCGCCCGGCTACTGCTGGGCGGCCCGGAGGTTGGCGCGGCGACGCTGCGCAACTTCTACGGGCTGCACGTTGCAGTCATCCCGCTGACGATCTTCGGGCTGATGTCCTTCCACATCTGGCGGGTGCGTAAGGACACCATCACCGTGCCCCGTAAAGCGGGCACAGAGCCGCCGAACCGGGTGGAGAAGGTCACGACCATCCCGCATTTGGTCAGCCGGGAGGCCGTGTTTGCACTGGTAATGATCGCGCTGATCGTGACGTTCGCCGCGCTGGTCAATGCCCCGCTCGAAGAAGCCGCCAACCCCGATCACAGCCCGAACCCGGCCAAGGCCGCGTGGTACTTCATGGGCTTGCAGGAGCTGCTGCTGCACTTCCACCCGGTGTTCGGCGCTATCGTGATTCCGGGGCTGGGGCTGGCAGCGCTGGCGGCAGTGCCTTACCTCTCCGGGGATATGGAAGTCGAGGGGGTGTGGTTCCGCTCGGTACGGGGCCGCTGGCTGGCCGCGATCAGCGCGCTGCTCGGCGTGATCGCCACGCTGGCACTGGTGCTCGTCGATGAGTGGTGGCTCGACCTGCCGTCGCTGATGCCCTTCCTCCCGACCGTGATCAGCAACGGCTGGGTGCCGCTGGCGGCGCTGGGGCTGGCACTGATGGGGTACGCGGAGGGGCTGCGGCTGATGTTCGGTGCGACCCGCTGTGAGACGCGGCAGTCGGTTTTCGTGCTGCTCGCGGTGAGCTTCATCACGCTGACCTTGATCGGTATCTTCTTCCGTGGGGAGGGGATGGCGCTGGTACTTCCGTGGATGTGAGGGGACGGGCCATGGCAGAGATTCAGGAAATGGACGAGCAGATCCCCGGTACGGGGCAGGTCTCGCGCCGGGGGATGTTGAAGCTGGTGTGGAGCGCCGCCGGGGCGGCGGCGCTGGGGGAGGGTGTCTTTGCCGGGCTAAAGTTCCTCGCCCCTCGCGTGGTCGAAGGGGAGTTCGGCGGCATATTCGAGGTCGGCGCGGTGGACGACTTCCCGCCGGGGACGGTAACGCCGGTCGAGGCGGGGCGATTCTACGTGGTTCGGCTGGTGGACGCCGGTTTCCTCGCGATCTACCAGCGCTGCACCCACCTCGGGTGCGCGGTGCCGTTCGACGCCGCGCAGGGCCGCTTCGTGTGCCCGTGCCACGGATCGGCCTTCGAGCTGGACGGCGCGGTGGTCAACCCACCCGCGCCGCGCCCGCTCGACCTGTTTGCTCTCGAGATTACCGATGGCATCGTGCGCGTGGATACCGGCGTCACGATCGACCGTGACCGCACCGCCCCCGACGACGCGGTGCAGGCATAAGGAGCCACACACATGACACGCGAGCAAACCTGGCTGGGCCTGACCGCGACCCTGCTGCTGACCGTGGTGATGGGAATCTACGCTCTCACCGAGCCACAGCGGCGGGCAGCCGCACAGGCCGAGCTCGAAGTCAGCGCCATCACCGCGGCGACCGATCTCTACGCCGAGAACTGTGCGATATGCCATGGGGCCGACGGGCAGGGGCTCGGCGCGAACCCGCCGCTGGCCATCGAAGGACTGCGCGGCGCGGACTACGGTGTGCTGTACGACGTGATCGCCCGCGGGCGCTACAACACCGCGATGCCGGGCTGGAGCAAGGACGCAGGCGGCATCTTAACCACGACACAGATCGACCAGCTCATCACGCTCGTGCGCCGCGGCAGTTGGGACAACGTCGAGACGCGCGTTGCCGAGCTGGGGCTTACCCCACCGACGGCGATCGAGGTCGAGGTGCCCGACGAGCTGATCGCGCAGCTTCAGGCCATGCCGGGCGGCGAGGCGCTGGCCTCGTCGGTGACGCTGTATGCGGAGAACTGCGCCGCTTGCCACGGCCCGAACATGGAGGGCACCACACTGGCCCCGGCACTCGACTCGCCTGAGCTCCGCGCTCAGAACACCGCGAGCGACCTGATCCGCACCATCAGCGAAGGCGTACCGGGCACGCTTATGGCAGGCTGGGGGAACGTGCTCCCACAGGAGGACATCGCAGGGGCAGCCGACTTGATCCTGCAGTGGGACACACTGCGCGCCGAAGGCGTCGAGCTGCCGGTAATCGAAGTCCCGGTGGTCGAGGCCACCCCTGAGATGATCGCCGAGGGCGAGCGGCTGTTCAACATCACCTGCGTGGCCTGCCACGGCACAGGCGCACTCGGTACGCGGATGGCCCCAGCGCTAAACAACCAGTTGTTCCTCGCCGAGACGCCGGACGCGGCCATCGCACAGATCATCGCCGGGGGTGTGCCGGGCACGATGATGCCAGCCTGGGGTGGCCGCCTGACCGATACTGACATCAACAGCATCGTGGCCTACCTGCGCAGCCTGGAGGCGACCGCGCCGAGTGTCAACACTGCGCCGACTCCGCAGGCCCCTGCCGGGGGCGGCGGCCCACCCTGGACGCGCGGCGGGTAGCCGAGCTCCCAACACGCTGACGGTGGAAAGCCGTCCGGCCCCTGCGATAAGCTGAAAGCGCAGGCCGGGCGGCTTTTGTGTTCGCCCACAGTACAGGTGAAGTGAAAACAAGTGTTGTGATGGAACAATACGATTCAGTTGTGATCGGTGCCGGGCATAACGGGCTGGTTGCCGCGCTGTACCTCGCCAGAGCCGGGTGGAAGGTCCTCGTACTGGAGCGGAACGACAGGATTGGTGGGGCGGTGCGCAGCGCCGAGATTACGCGGCCCGGCTTCGTCCACGATCTTTACTCGACCAATCAGAATTTATTCCGCAGTTCCGCGGTGTATCGCGAGATGAAAGCCGACCTCGAACGGCATGGGCTGACGTACCGCGTGGCCGACAAGCCGTTTTGCAACGTCTACCCCGATGGTGCCAGCCTGCGAGTCTACCGGGATGTGCAGCGCACCCTGAGCGGGCTGCGCGCCCACCAACCCGAAGATGCGGACGGCTGGGCCGAGCTGTACGAGCAGTTCAAGGCGTTCCGCAAGCATCTGCTGCCGCTCTACGCAATGCCGCTACCCTCAGCGCAGGCCGGGTGGGCGCTGGTCAAGGCGGCGCTCGCGGTTGGCGTTACCCGACTGCTCAACCTTGGGCAGCTTGTGTTCAACTCAACGCGCGAGCTGGGCGAGAACTTTTTCGCATCGCAGGAAGCCCGAGCGCTGCTGGCGACGTGGGGCATGCATCTGGACTTCGGCCCGGATGTCCCCGGAGGAGCCTTCTTCCCGTTCGTGGAGAGCTTCAGCAACATGGAAGAGGGGATGTCCATCGCCGAAGGCGGCGCGTCGCGGATGGTGGACGCGCTGGCGGGCCTGCTGCGCGAGGCGGGCGGCGAGATTCGCACGCAGGCCGAGGTCAGCCGGGTGCTGGCCGAAGGCAGCCGGGCGACAGGTGTCGAGCTGGCGAGCGGCGAGCGGATCGGTGCGCGGCGGGCGGTGATCGCCAACCTCACGCCGACGGTGCTGTTCGAGCGACTGCTGCCCCACCACCCGCTGCCGCGCCGCTTCCGCCAGCAGGTGAAGCGGTACACGTATGGCCCCGGCACGATGATGATCCACCTCGCGCTCAGCGGGAAGCCGCTGTGGGCGGCGGGGGACGAGATCGGCGAGTTCGCGTACGTGCATATCGCGCCGACGGTGGACGACCTCGCCCGAACCTACACGCAGGCCGCCAACGGCATGATCCCGGAAAGCCCGCTGGTGATCGCCGGGCAGACCTCAGTCGTCGACCCGACCCGCGCGCCTGAGGGCCAGCACGTGTTGTGGGTGCAGGTGCGGGCGCTCCCCTCGATGATCGAGGGTGACGCAGCAGGCGAAATCGAAGCTCGCAACTGGGACGCCGCGAAAGAGCCGGTCGCCGAGCGTGTGCTCGACAAGCTGGAGCGGTACGCGCCGGGCCTGCGCGGGCTGGTGCTGGATCGCGTCGTGTTCTCGCCTGCGGATCTGGAGCGCGATAACCCCAACCTCGTCGGCGGTGACAGCATCGCGGGGAGCCACCACCTGCGCCAGAACTTCGTATTCCGTCCGTTCCCCGGCTGGACGCGCTACCGGATGCCGTTGGATGGGCTGATCATGGTCGGCGCGGCGACGTGGCCCGGTGCGGGCACCAACGCCACCTCAGGCTACCTCGCTGCACAGCAGCTTCTCCACCCACCCAAACGGCGCAGGCAGCTGGCTGCGGCCGGGGTAGGGGCCACTCTGGCAGCTGTCGCCGGATACTTCGCCGCGCGCCGCTTTGAACGACGCGGTTAAGCCCCACGTGCTATGCTCAAAACAGGCTTATATGAACTGTGTGGAGGATGAGGAATGTTGATCGACGAACAGATTGACGCGATTGCCGATGGAATACCGGATCTGAAAGAAAAGGCTCAGGCCGTTAAAGAGACGCTTCACGAGGCCGTGGAGAAGGGGGGCAACCCGACCCGCACGCTGGCAGACATCCTGCACGGGACCTGGCTGGGCCACCCGCTGCACCCGGTGCTGACCGACGTCGCGCTCGGCGGCTGGCTGCTCGGCGGGCTGTTTGACCTGTTCTCGGTAATACCGGGCAACAAGGGCGCGGGCAAAGCCGCCGACACCCTGACCACCGTCGGCACCGCCGCTGCGATCCCAACCGCGCTGGCTGGTCTTGCCGACTTTTCGACGATCAAGCAGGACGCCGTCGAGCACGGCGCAATTCACGGCATTCTGAACGGCGGGGCTTTGCTGAGCTATCTGCTCTCGGTTTCGGCGCGTAAGAAGGGCAGCCGCATCTTAGGGCTGGCTTTCTCCGCTGTGGGGCTGTCGCTGGCCTCGCTGGCCGCGTACGTGGGCGGCGAGCTGACTTACCGCATGCGCGTCGGCGTAAACCATGCCCGGTATCCCAAGCAGCCAGAGGGGTGGACGGCGGTGCTGGCCGAAGGCGACCTCAACGAGAACGAGAGAAAGCGTGTTGAAGTTGAGGGTAACCCGGTGCTGCTGTACCGCTACAGCGGTACCGTGCACGCCATCGGCGCGGTGTGCAGCCACGCCGGCGGGCCGCTGGAAGAAGGCGAGTTCGAGGTGTTCTGCGTCACCTGCCCGTGGCACGATTCGACCTTCGACGTGCGTGACGGAAGCGTGGTGCATGGCCCGGCGACCTACGAACAGCCGCACTATCAGGCCCGCATCCGTAACGAACAGATCGAAGTGCGCGTCGATCCGGCTTACGTCGAAGCCGAGCCGCACAGCCATTAACCACAGACCACGAAAGGGACAAGCGTGAAAGCGGGATTCATTGGCCTGGGGACGCTGGGCCGCCCGATGGTCGAGAACCTGATCGACCGGGGTGTGGAGATGACGGTGTGGAACCGCACCCGCGCACGCGCCGACGGGCTGGCTGCCACCATCGCGGAAAGCCCGGCGGCGGTGGTGGCAGCCGCACCTGCCACGTTCGTGATGGTGCGCGACAGTGACGCCGCAGACGCGGTGCTGAACGGGCCTGGCGGTGTGTTCTCGGCGGACTGCGCGGGCAAGCTGATCATCGACACCACGACGCACAACGCCGGGCGCGTGGTCGCGTTCCACGAGCAGGCTGCGGCCCACGGCTGCGCGTACGTCGAGGCCCCGGTGCTGGGCAGTGTGGTGCCCGGGCGGCGCGGCGAGCTGGTGGTGTACGCCAGCGGCACCGACGATGCTCTGGCGCGCGCCCGTCCGCTGCTGGATCTCGTCAGCCGCCGCGTCGAGCACCTCGGCGGGCCGGGGCAGGCCACCCGCATGAAGCTGATCAACAACTTCGTGCTGGGGGTGTTCGTCACCGCACTGGCGGAGGCGATCCACCTCGGGGAGGCGGCGGGGTTCGAGCGCGAGCGCGTGATCGAGCTGCTGGGGAACGGGTCGGGCAAGTCACTGGTGCTCGACGCCAAAAAGGACAAGTTCCTCAGCGAGGACTACACCACGCACTTCTCGATCGCCAACCTGATCAAAGACCTGCACTACGCGCAGGACTTGGCCTGGAACCTGGAGCGCCCGCTGTTTACCGCAGGGGTCGTCGAGGATGTGCTCTCGCTGGCGATGCTCGACGGGCGCGGCGATCTGGACTTCGCGGCCATTTACGATTTACTGAAAAGGAGTTAAACTATCGGCAATTCCGGTAGTGAACCGGGCGAGTCACATGCGCTCGCCCGGCATCTCCTTTTCCTCCTACGTCCCCACCTAAAAACCTCACTGCAGGAAGCTGGTCGGCTGACGGTGTTCAGGTGGCCTAGACCTATAGGACGAGAACAAGATTCTCCGAACGTCCGATTCAAGAGAGCGCGCAGACCGATTAAACTGTAATGTGAACCTTAATACGGGTGCATTACAGGTTGGAATCGGTCGATCCGGTTTTGGGCCGGGTTGAGCGTCCTCGTTCGGAGGCGGGCTGCCGCTGCCAGGCCCACCGAGCGCATGCCTGGCAACCCCCGACAACGACATCGGGCAGCCACCGACACGCGAATCAGACAGGTAGGACGCCATGGAAGAACAATTAGGGGTACGACACAATCATCGAGGGCAGTCGCTGGTGGAGTTCGCATTGACGCTGCCCGTTCTGCTGCTTGTGTTCATGGGCATTCTGGACTTCGGGCGGCTGCTGATGACCTACGCACAGACGTCGAATCAGGTGCGTACTGCGCTGCGGTACGGGGTGGTGCTGGGCTATCAGGACAGCCCGCTGCCCAATTACCTGAACTGCCCGGAGATGCTGGACATCACGCAGGCTGTGTTCTTCGCAGACGTGAACGACAGCAATGTCACGATCGAATACCTGAAGCCAGAGTGGTTCACAACCGGCAATGCGGTATTTCGGCGCGAGTGCACCCGTACCACCGACCCGGCAACGCTGACCAACTTCCCCCAGAACGGGGATATTCTCCGCATCTCGGTCAGTGCGCCGGTTGAGCTTGTTACGCCGTTTCTGGCCCAGACGCTGACCATCAACGTCAGCGGCCAGCGCACCCTGGTGCGGGACATCGAGCTGCCGCGGCTCGGCGGGATTCCGGGCGGCGGTACTGTCACCCCGGACCCGCTGTGCTCGTCGCTACCCAGCGTCTCATCACAACCATTCCACGACTCGCAGGATGGCGACGGACTAGACGACCGCTGGGAGTGCAACTGGTTCGGCCACTGGGACAACGCAGCTCCTGGTGACAATCCGGACAGCGACCTGTGTGATAATCTGTGCGAGTATACCAATCTGTCCGACCCGCTTGACCCGAATGATCCTACTACCGCGCCAGCAGCACCAGCCAAGCACACCGANNGCACCGGCCAAGCACACCGATGCGAACGCGTACGAATGCTCGGTTTACAAGAGTGCACGCTTCATGGGCCTGCAGTGGGCACAGTTTACGCCGCCGCCGGGAGTCACGATCAACGGCTACCGCATTTATGCCACACCCATCAACGGGCCGCGTACGCTGGTAGGCAACATCACCGGCGCGAACAATATCCCTGCCGACCCCAGCCAGCTGGCTGAGTGCGGCTTCGCTCAGAGAAGCGATGGGGTGACCGGCAAGCAGGGTTGCTTCAATGCACTCAGCGATGCCGGGGCGACCGCTTTCTGGAACCTGTATGGCACACGCGTGATCGACTACTCTGTGAGTGCGTATTCGAACAACGTCGGTACGGATGGCTTCGGCGAGAGCCGCCGCTCTGCAGTGACCCCGATCCCCTGCCAGTTCAAGGTCACAGGCCTTCAGGTAGTCCCCGATGACGGCACCGGAACAGGCGCAACAGCATGTGCATCGGCTGCCAGCGACGCGGCCTCCTATATTGGCCTGAGCTGGACGCCGCATCCGGATGCAGTTGCCTATCGGGTGTACGCGCAGAAGCTCGATAGCGAAGTGCTCAACCCTGACAACTACGTCGCGGAGATTACGATCCCACCAGCGTCAGCGACAAATCCGATGATGTGCGGGTATGCTGTTACCGGGCCAACTGACGTGGGGGGCAACACCGTGTACGGTTGCTTCCAGACCAACCCGAACTCGACCTGGAAGCCCAAGTGGGACTACTCCTCGTTCATCGTGGTACCAAAGAGTGCTGCGGGTGTGCTGGGGGGGTTCGACGAGGCGATCAATGGCGGGTTCATTAACCCGGCGGGCTCTTGCAGATAGAGTATAATAACATAACGAACACGTTACACGATCGAAAAGGGATGCGCGATGGGTAGAGAGAAATTCGACAGGAAAGCGAAGCTTTCTGTGCGCGTGACGGGTCACCTCGGCGGCGCCAGCCGTGGGCAGGCAATCGTGATGCTGGCTCTGCTCATGGTGATCCTTGCCGCAGCAGTCGGCCTGGCCGTCGACGGCGGGAATTACTTCTTCCTGACGCGCAGCGTCCGTAACGCGACCGACGCCTCGGCGCTGGCTGCAGGTTATACGATGTGCGAAAGGTACTACGAACCGGAGTCGACACGAAACCAGGCTATCCGCAACGAGGCGACTACTGCGGCGCAGGCGAATAACTTCGCGGTCGACGCGTCCAGCACACTGACTGTCCAGATCGAAGATGAAATCACCACAGAGCCGGTCGCCAGCAGCGCTGACAAGAACGGCTACGTACGTGTCGCGATCGATACCCAGGCGCCGACATATTTCATCCATCTGGTATACGGCGGCCCTCGGCACATTCTGCTCGACACGATCGTGCACTGTGAGCCTGAGCAGGTGGCTGGCCCCAGCAACATGGCGATTATCTCGCTGGACACGGACGCCTGCGACGCCGTCGCCTTCCCCGGTACCAGCACCATCCGCACGAACGCGGGTATCTGGGTCAACTCTGACGCCGATAAGGATACAGGCCCGTGTGACGCAGCGGACCTTTCCGGCTCGAACCTGACCGAGGTATGCGAACCCGGCCTGACCGTCGTGGGGGATACTGATCTGCCAGAGGGAACCACCGGTGGCTACAGTGAAGACGGCACGTTCTGCGATGCGCCGGGTGATGGCACACCGACAACTGGCGCCGACGGGCCGATTGCCGACCCGCTGGCCAACCTGACTCCCCCGGTAGAAGCCTGTGCAGGCACGGCTAAAGACTTCGTCTACAACAACCCGGGTGGTACGNNACCCCGGGCACTACAGTCAGATCAAGGCGCAGGCTGGCACCGTTGTCTTGAACCCGGGTATTTATTGCATCGACAGCACGGCGGACAACCAGGGCTTTACGAGCGTCGGCGGCAAGTTTCAAGGCGACGGGGTGATGATCTACCTGAAGCACGGTTCTTTCACCCTCGCTGCGAACGTGATCAACGAACTCCGAGCCCCCAATGCAGCTACGTGCTACGACAACTCGTTCGGCACCGGGACCTGTGACTGGAAGGGGATGCTGCTGTACTCCGACCAGGGCTACACGTACGGGAACCAGACAGCCGGTCCTTCGCCCATCCGTGTCGCAAATGGCGTCTGGGAAGCGAATGACAATATCGACATCAGCATCGGTGGGAGCGGTGGCAGCAACTTCGTCGGTACGATCTATGCGCCGATGAACCACTGCAAGCTGGTCGGCGGCTCCGGTACCGTGGGGTTCAGCTCACAGTTCATCTGTGAAACGTTCCAGAACGCTGGTACATCGGTGATGGAGATCTGGTACGATCCGGCGCTGGTCTTTGCACTGCCGCCGTCGCTGAGCTACGCGAACTAACACTCACCACAGCTTAACTAACCAAAAACAGGCCGGGCACCGTGGGAGGTGTCCGGCCTGTTTGATTCTGCGGAAGTACCTCGTTACACG
>JABAOG010004121.1_pt1 | contig 13257 bp, 26 predicted proteins | sample 7062131 | NCBI WGS metagenome assembly JABAOG01 (sample SAMN14538629, study PRJNA623070) | marine sediment metagenome | biome: marine biome [ENVO:00000428]; feature: marine pelagic biome [ENVO:01000023]; material: deep marine sediment [ENVO:00002113] | place: India: Arabian Sea | collected... | reverse complement strand
TTTTATAGCTTTCCATTCTCACCCCAAATCTCTGGAGGATGTTTCTTGCACGGTAAATGCTGGTCGCACCTCGGCACACGACATTGATATGGTTCAACACCCATCGCACGACACCAATCCAGATACCGCTCCTCCGCAGCCTCCCAGTAGTCGCGATCCTCTGGCTTACTCACGGACGCCCCATTTTCCAGCACTCCCAAAGCGGATCTTCCTGCATGTGCTCAAGAATGTCGTGCTGTTCGCTGGCCAGCTCAAGTTCGAGAAGCTGCTGTCGCGATTCCAGCACCTTTATCTGCCGGCGGTGCTCTTCAAGCTCGATGATTACATCGTCCAGTTGGCGCAGTGTGCTTGTGATCATTACTCACTCTCCCTTCGCCTGGACGGGAACCTTCACACTGTGGTGCTTGACCTCTCCTACAATATTCCAACCGCCGGTAAGCAGATTCGCCTCATAGCGTGTGAAATGATGCCCACAGAATGTGAGCTGGAATCCTCCCCGAGAGACCTTTACTGTGGCTTTGGCAGGACAGCCGGTGTCACACAGCTCCATTTCCACTCTTTCGTCTCCCTTCCTTCTTCTCCATGTTTGTTTTCAAGGTATGGCAGGTTTCGCAAATATGCTGAAGGTTGTTGTTTGGGTTGTTGATATCCGGGTGAAATCCATTCACCCCCGGCTGACCCTTCGGCCACCGCGCGCGGTTAATGATGTGATCTACCTGTACGCCAGGACGATGACATCGCTTCATCACCGGCCCGATCTGCCGGCGCACCTCACACCGACCTTCGCTGCGTCGCACCACCAGCCGACAGAGCTGTTTCCAATTCGGTGGTAACGGCTCACTCTTTGACGCCGCCCACCCTCGCTGGTGCTCCTTGATAATGCACGGCTGAAAATTACGGCAGCCGGGTTTAGCACATCGACGTCTAGCGCGCGGCATCTCGCTCCTGTCGCTCCTGGCGCTCTGCTACGCGCCTCCGGCGCTCTTCTCGACGCCATCGGCAGTTGTAGGTGCCATGTCCGCTAGGTTCGTATGTCGGCTTGTACCTACCCGGCGGCTTCTCCTTACCAAGACTCATGCCGGCACCGGTTCCTCTACAGGAGCCTCAACCGGAGCCTCAGCGGGCGGGGCCTCAACCGGAATGGGGATCTCCGCAGGGGCCTCCAACGGCATGAACTCAACTTCCTTCTTCTCTTCGCCGATATCCATGTTCTTGATCTCCCTTTCGTGCAGCCCCACCAGCAGGGTCTTGACATCCAGATAGGTGCGATTAGGGTCGTCGTTCCATGCGACATGACTGATGGCGTGATCCTCGTCGTCAAGCTTGCGGCCGGCCACAGCATTTCGAAGCTCATCAAAAACCAGGAGTGCATCTTCAACAAGGAGGTAAGAATGTACTCCATCCTCCCTTGCCCCGTTCGCCTTCCGTGCCCCCATCGCAAGATTGAGCGCGCCTTCGATGCACACACCACCCTGGCGGTTCTCAAAGGAACCCTGACACCATCCCCGCTCTTCGAGGACGTCCAGAGCCTTACTCCAAATGGTTTCCATTTCTTCTCTCTCCTTCTCAGTCTTTCCAGAACAAAATTGCGAAACAGACGGCCATAGCAACGATTGCTGCAATTGTTACAGCGGCATCAGGCCAATTCACTACCCCTCCTCTTATGTGAAGTGGTTGACTAACTTAACGATTCCCCAGATGATGACTCCGAAGAATGCGACATTCAGTAAGCCGACGATAATCGCCAGCACCCAAAAGAAAATCTCGCCTTCCTTACCGCCGTTAGCCACTATCCTCCTCCAATGAATACACAACTGCCGTGAACCCTGGCCACCCGCAGTCTTCAATCGCCTTCTTTACTTCCCCCCATTGCAAACCTCCGATACCGCACCCAATACGGGGAATGGCAATCTGAGAGATGTCGTAGAAGGTGGCAAATCCAGCGACGTTGAACATCCCCTGAGCAATCCATTCAAGCCTTGCATCCGGCCCAGGGTGTTCTTGAGTGCAGATATTGAACACCCTACGACCCTCGGGAGCGTTGTACACCCAAATTCCACCTGGCTTCAACGCACCTTCTAAACACACCCGCCGGTACTCGTTATACATCTTCGGCCAGCGGCGACGGAACCCAGCGGCGATGCCAGCTCCCATGACGCCGAAGGAGTTGACGCCATGTCCGATGGCCAGCTCTCCGGCGAAAAATAGGTCTCCGGTCTTCTCGATGACCCTCACAGCAGTTTCCTCAGTTCGTCATACTTCCGAGCCTTGTCCAGAATCTCTGGCGTGGCGAGAGCGGGAAGGTGCTCTACCGCCTCCCGCAGTGCAGCGGCAGCGCCTTCGAGCCGGGCAGCGATGCCGAGCAACCTCGATTTCTCCGAAGGGGTGACGGATTTTGGCGCAATAGGCTCGGTAACGACGTCGGCCACGGCCGGCCGACGCTTCCGGCTGTGATGGTTGTGGTGTCCCCGAACGCCGGCAACGCTGCTGAATGTCTTGTAGCAACCGCTGTAGGTGCATTGGTAGGTGATCGAACCGTCTTCCAGCAACAGCTCATCTGCCTGCTTGCACTCACCGGGTTGCTTCATAAAGGGGGTTTGCATTTTTGCTGGTGCTCGACCAACGATTTTCAGCCCCCGGACGTAACGCCGGTGGTCTACCGCATCGACTTGTTTCTTCTTCGATGAACTCGATGGACTCGATGGACTCGATGTCTGATTCCCGACGTCAAAAGGGTTTGTCGGCACCTTTGCCATTGCTCGCTCCCGATCCTCTGCTAACTTCTGTTTGCGCTGTTGTTCCTGTTTGACCTTCAACGACCCCTCGGCTCGCAAGAGCCCCTGGCGCTTGCACCACGCATAGGCGTTTTGGTATGCCCGATAGTCACTTGGGGTTGATGAGAAGGTCTGCTTTGCCCCGGTGGTAGTGGCGTGGATGTAGGTGTGCCCGCTGGTAGTGGGTCGCACCTCCCACCCCACCGATCGGCAACGTGCTACGAGATCACTCAGTAGTCGTTGGTTTGATCTACCCATGACCGCAAGACAAGCACAGTCAGATGTAAGCACTAGTTGGAACTTTTGCACTACTCACTAATAAGGGCCGCGCTATCTCGCGCGGCCCCTTAATTAACTACTAGGTAACTTCGGGCTGTTATTTTCGATCAGCTTGCAAGCTGCGCTGATCTTGGCGCTTAGCGCCCTAGCCCTCAGTTACTTAATAGAAGTCTATCAACCTCTGTCAAGTTACAGATGTAAGCAATCCACCACCGTTGAAACCTCTGTGCCGTCGAAATATCACCTCTCTACCCGGCTGTCCGTTTAACATCCTGCTTACATTCTGTGTGGCAGTCGATCACAGTGGGTGGTTAGGCTTACCGGCATGAGCGATGTTCATGTCATATCCGATCTCGATGCTGAGGCCGCCGAAGCTCTGGAGAAGACATTCCTCCAGAGCCTCAAGGAGGCCGAGGAAGCGCTGGAAAAGTTCGTGGCTGGCCGGGGGTGGCTGGCGCGCGGATTTAGTTCTCTGTTGGCGTGGTGGGACGCCACGGTGCGCGAATGCCGGCTCGGGCCGGCCGTCCGGGCGATCGTGGTCTACGAGCTTCAGAAGGAAGATCCGGACACCGGCCGGAAGCTCACCGACCGGGAGACCGCCCAGCGGGTGGGAGTAACCGAAGGCACCGTCCGCAAGGACACCGGGCGGAAGATCAAGTCTGCGGAAAATTCCGCAAAGTCGATCAAGGCTGCTCCGAGCCCCCGGCTGGCAACCGACGACTCGATCATCGACGGGGAGATCATCGACGACCCCGAGCCGGCGCTGGCGACCGCTCCCGACGACCCGGACGACGACCCGCCGATCGACCCCCGGCTGGAGGTGAAGCATTATCCCACCGAACTCCCGGAGGTGGAGGTGCCACCGACCGCTGAGGGGTATAAGTGGTTGAAGCGGACCTGCCTGGATCTGCTGACCCATCCGGACATGGATCTGGATGTTCTGGACCTCATTGAGGAAGAGTTGTTACCGCAGCTTCAGAAGGATGTTGCGGACGCGAGAAAGCGATTGAGTTGGTAGATAAAGGGAAGTTACGGGGTGTTGTCAAAGACATTGCTCACAAAGCAATTTGGCAACGTAAGGAATTTACGTATTCACAACTACGGCGTGAATACCGGCTAACCCGGTCGGATGTTGTGGATGTCGTAAGGGACGTGGAAGAATTGGCAGCTCGAATGGATGTCGTTTGGGGATATGACGACAACACTCGGACCTATCGGGTGGCAAACATTCAACTGTCGTACTCGTATTAGGGAGAAGGGGGGCAGCCCTAGCCCCCCAACAAAAAAATAGGTGGCTACTAAATGGCAGTTGTAATTATGTGTTGGCGTTGCGACCAATACGCAGTTGCTAAATCCCCCCGTCGCAAATTTTGCGATCGATGCCAGTCAGAAAGACGTCGCGAGCAGACTCGGCGGCACGTTGCCGCTCATCGAAGGCGGAATGGGCATACTTCACCACAGATTCCCCATCCTCGCCTTCCGAAGGAGCGTTTCATTGGGGTAGATCGGAAACTACACGATTGGGTGCGAATAGAGGGCCGCGCTTACATCGTCTCACTACCATGTGGGCATGAGAGCAGAAATCCATGTCAGCCGATTGAAGGCGAAGAGCTGTTCTGTGGTCGTTGCCAGGACTGGGTTGAATTCACGGCTGGCCGGAAGCGTCCCCTTTGCGACGCCGGATTACACCGGATGACTCCATTCAACATGAAGATTGATCCGGCTACCCGACGGAAGGGGTGCAAGCGATGCATCTTAGCAGACACGGCCGAATAGGCGCGGTGGTGTATGACCCAACCACCGAGCACCTGTTTTAGGTGTGGGGCCGTTATTGAGCTAATTAAACGGGGGGCTTTAACGGCATGGAAAGAGGTAAGAACATCTGATGGATACTGCTGTCCGGGGACAGCGATCCCTCACAGGAAGTAGAGTCAAACTTGAAACTTCACCAATTATTCGAAGGTGCCATCCATTCACTAGATTGGTATATCGATGGCGGGCTGATTTCCCAACGAAAGCATCCCGACTTTCCGTTGGCGATTCTCAATTATACCGAGAAATGCGTTTATTCACGCCACTGGGATCTTGTCACCCGTCGCTGCCGGGGGTTAATTTACTGGACGGACACCTTTGAGGTTGCTGCCCGCCCCTTTGAGAAGTTCTTCAATCTCAATGAACCAGATGCTCCGGTGGTAGGGGAAGACGTCACGGGGACGGCATATGACAAGGTCGATGGGTCGCTAGGCATCCTCTATGACACCGGCGACACTTGGGCGGTGGCATCTCGGGGGAGCTTCACCAGCGACCAGGCGTGGATGGGTACGAAGATTCTTCAGGAGACCTATCTGGCGTCCGGGTGGCGACCTCATGACGGCTGGACCTATCTTTTTGAAATCATCTATCCAGATAATCGGGTTGTGCTGGACTACGGCGACACCGAAGATCTCATCCTACTAGATATTCTCGATATCGATTCTGGTAGGCGGATGTATGACCTAGAGTGGCCGGGGCCTCGGGTGGAGGTGCTGGCTGAGGGAATCACTCTAGGGGAGGCGACACAAATCTCTGACCGGGAAAACCGCGAGGGGGTTGTGTGGGTGCAGGATGGTCCCTACGCCACTAGAGTGAAGTTGAAGCAGGAAGATTACGTGCGGAAGCATCGGATTGTATACGGGTTGAATGCTCGGATGATTTGGGAGATGTTGTCCGAGAACAAGGTCCACGACATCCAGCGTCTCATAATGGAATTGTCGCAGGAATTTGCTCCGTGGGCAGAGAGTTGTGAGGCCGAATTGCGGCGGCAATACAGCTATGAGATCTATCGGTCTTATAAGTTGTACGACGACATCCTCTACGCACTTCAGCCCGGGTGGACCAGGAAGGAGTTTGCGAATACCGCCAGGAAGGTAGCAAAAAATACCGACAGGGAAGACTACTTTCTGATGACGTTCCTTATTCTTGACGGCGACACCGCGAAGTTGAGTAAATGGTGCTGGAATAGGGTTTATCCGTCTGCGGATTGGCGACCTACTACCAACAACTTCGACGAGGAGAGCGAGTAGATGGAAGATACGTTGATGGAGCAATTGAAAACGTTGCGGAAGTTGTTTGGGGTGCAACAACAAGTCGTCGCCGCGAGGCTCGGAGTGTCAAAGCAGGCATTGTGGAAAATGGAAAAGGGGATTACTGTACCTACATTGCCGATGCTATATAAGTACGCAGACGCTATTGGAGTAACGATTGAGGTGAAGGTGCATGGGTGAGAGGTACGTTTATGCAATCGCATCGGGCAGCTATTCCGACTATCGAGTGCATGCGATTGTTGATGGTAAGAAGAAGGATGCCGATGCCCTTGTAAAACGAGCTAACGACGGCGACGGTTTTGGGGATGGGTATCGTGTTGAAAGTTTGATGGTGGTGTCTCCTGATGTCAAACGCATTGAGAGTCTTTTGATACAGGAGAATATTTGGGATGATGGAACGACGAACGAATATTTTACCCATACTTCGGTGCGTTGGCCTTTTGATTTACTATTTGAGTATGAGGGTCGTCCGGTAGTTGTTCGGTGGGTGCGTGCGCCGATACATTACGGCAAGGGCGGACGGCTGGAGGTGCGCGGTACTGACCACGAACGGGTGCGGAAGACGTTCTCTGACATGCGAGCTGCGTTGCTAACTGATGACGCCATGCGGTCGCGACGGGGGTTTTATAGGTGAGAGGCTACTTCGGTATCGGAGTGCTTCACCCGAAGCACGACCTCAATATCGGGGGGTTGCTGCGGCATGCGCGGCTGTTTGGGGCGTCATTCGTTTTCACCATCGGCCGGCGGTATCGAAAGCAGGCTAGTGACACCACAAAGGCGCAGAATCACATTCCGATGTATCATTTCTGCGACTACGACGACTTCCACAACCACCGTCCGGTCGGTTGTGAACTGGTGTGTGTTGAGCTAGCTCCCGAAGCTAGGGAGATTACGAATTTCATTCATCCTCAGCGGGCGGCATATCTACTCGGTGCTGAGGATCATGGCATCCCTCCCCATATTTTGAATCACCGGGCGCAACACACCATCTACATCCCCACCCCGGAGCCGTGGAGCATGAATGTCACACACGCGGGGACGCTGGTGATGTATGACCGATTCATGAAGGCAACATCAATAAGATCATGCTTACCGTAGGGGGGGATCATTGGAGTATGAACATCATCAAGTGGCTCTTTAGTCGTGCCGCCTATGTCCGCGAGCTGGAGAATAGGTTGCAGCAGCATAAATCAGAGCTGGCACAGGCAGAAAAGGTGCTGGCGCAAAAGAACCGTCGTTTGCTGGCAGCCGAGCTTCAGCTTCGGGAGGTCCGGTCGAAGCTGCATAAGATCTTGGAGGGACTTCAGCGAACGTGACTTCAGCGAACGTGACTTCAGATGTGATGCAGGAGCGGTGGCGATACCAGTACAACCTCATTCGCAGTCTTATCCCGAAGCGGTGGTTGATAACGGTAGCTCCCGGTATCGAAATGGTCGACCCGATGCGATATCACGAGCCATTGATCCGCCTGCACCAGTCGTTGTCACGTATGGGGATGACAATGGGGTGGGAAGTCGATGACGAAACCTAAGCTCGTCATTTGCCGTGGGCTGCCGGCGAGCGGGAAGACGACGTGGGCGAGAGAGCAGGTGGGCGCAGGGCTGTGGTGCTACAACGGCGGGATGCTCGGTGCGGAGCACGGAGGGTGTGCCATCGAAGATGGCGTCTGCCCGAATCACGGAAGGCGACGCATCGTCCGCGTCAACCGTGACGACATCCGGATGATGCTTCATAACGGGAAGTTCATCAAGGGCGTCACCGAAGAAGTCGTCATCGCTGTCCGGGACGCCACCATCCGCGCAGCTCTCCGGAAGGGTTGGAACGTCATCTCGGACGATACCAATCTCCCTAGTCGCACTGTTCGTGATCTCCTAAAGATCGCCAACCGTGAAGGCGCGGAGGTGGAGTTTAAGGACTTCACGGATGTGCCCCTGGAGACGTGTATCTTGCGCGACTACCATCGGGTATCGGGTGGAAAGTCAGTTGGCGAAGACGTCATTCGCGACCAGTACAACCGCTTCATCCGTGGGAAGCTGAAGTGCGCTCCGGGGTGCGATTACTCGGTGACGTCATACCACGCTAAGCGTGGTGGGAAGGTGCTTTGCACTACTACCCTTCCGATTCCCGAGTTGAAAGAGGAGGTGAAGTTTGATCCGCTTCCGCGCGGCGACCGACTTGCAGTAATTTTCGATCTCGACGGGACATTGGCTCATAATAACGGCCATCGTGGGTGGTACGAGTATGAAAAAGTAGGCAATGATGCTCCCGTCACTTCGATTGTTGAGACAGCGGACGCCTTTCGTAACATGGGCTACCACCTCATTTTTCTCAGTGGGCGAGAAGAGAGTTGCCGGACGACCACAGCATCTTGGTTGGCAAGGCATGTTGTCGGCGAGCGTCGTCGGATGCTGCATGAGCAAATTGAAGTTTCGCCGTCGTTGCTGATGCGGAAAAAGGGCGACCACCGTGACGACGCCGTAGTGAAGTATGAGATCTACCGGGATTGGATCGCTCCTCAATTTGATGTTCGGATGGTTTTCGATGACCGGGATCGGGTTGTGCGGATGTGGCGGCAGATCGGGTTGACATGTGCGCAGGTGAATTATGGAGACTTCTGAGGGTTGCGGCGACAACAGATGTCGCTACAACCGGCCGTCGGTTGGTACGAATTCAAGTTGCAGATGTGATGATTGTCCAGAGTGCGGAAGGGACACCATGGGCACTCAAGCAGCTAGGGAGGGGCGAATAGACCTCCATGCGTGGTGGTGTACCAGGAAGGTGAGGGTTGACGATGGAACGTATTGAGTTGCGACAGGACGCCACTTTCCGGGTTGATGCTAACGACATTTCTCTACTGAATGAAGCATTGGGCAGCATCATTAACGGTAACAAATTCAGGGGAGACATGGAGCGCCTACAGGATCTAAACGGAGAACTCAGCAACACTCTTTCGGAAATGGGGTTGTACTGCTGATGCCATTCATGGAGGAGTGGGAATGGGAATGTGACGATCCGGCGAACTATAGAGCAATCAAATCCCACCGCCGCCCGAAGGATATGGGTCGAAATCGTAAGGATAAGCAGAATGCCCTCGGGTGGTTGCTGATGGCTGTCCCGTTTCTGCTACTAACCTTCGCTTCTGCCTACACCTATGGCTGGATCTATGCGTTGTGGATGTGGCTCTTTGGACTTGTCGGTATGACGTCCTTTTACTTCGGGATTGTGATGGTGTTGAAGCGATGATTTGGTTCCTGGGGATGTTCTATGCTGTTGGTACTGTTATTGCGGTGCGAAAGGTCTATCTGACCGTGCATGACGCCGATGACAGCCGGGCCGTGGATATGGCGGTAGCCGATTTCACGGTATCAGCGATTATTGCGCTATTTTGGCCAATGTTGGTCATCCTTTATCCACTCTATCGATGGGTGACGGGAAGATGAGGATTTTAAGGTCATTCCTGCTGTTGCTTATTCTCGCCATTCTTGGTGGTGTGGTTGTGGGACTGTATATTCCGCTGATGGTGTGGTTGACGAAATAGGCCCCAATTACCTGAACCCCGCGAAAATTTTGGGCGGTTGAAATTGAGTAGACCTTCAATAGAAGAAATCCTGATGGAGGAAGCTTGGCTGTGGTCCCTGCGGGGGACGTGCAGCCGCCGGCAAGTCGGTGCGGTGATTGCTACACCCCGAGGGGTGACGGTCAGTCATGGCTACAACGGCGCGCTATCGGGGATGCCTCACTGTCAGCCGCATGAGGATTATCAGCCATGTGATGTCTCTGAGCACGCCGAACGGAATGCCATCTATTTTGCTGCCAGGAAGGGTGTGTCAGTAGAGGGGTGTTGGATATTCTCAACCGATAGTCCATGCTTTGGTTGCGCCCGAGGGATCGTGCAGTCTGGTATTACGAGGCTTATCTACAGTCGGAACTACCGGGAGGATCAGGGAATTCTTCTACTTCAAGCTGCGGGAGTAGGGGTAGAGAGAGTGAAACGTGTTGATCTAAAGGTGGGGTTGGAATGAAAACAGATGTGTTGTTGTTGTGGCGAGCCATCAAGAATGCGACGCTGTTCGCGCGACCGAAGACGTACAACGGTGGGGAGGTTGAATTTTCATTCGGGGACGGTTTCGTTAGTGTGTCGTCTTCTGATGACGTCGTTAGTGTCGTCACTACCGTCGAACTACACCACCAAAATCAACGTCCGAATACTCGCCTCTATCTCCCTACGAAGGCGGTCAAGCAACTTGAGCGTCAGTTGCGGGAGGAGTTTGTCGGTAAAACAAAGTGGGTTGAACTGGATCTCGCCGAAGCGACCTTGGATGCCTATGATCCTGAATGGTGGAAGGGGTTCGAGTACGTGATGACTGAGTCACCGAAGCGGGCGGTCGAGATCACTCGTTGGGATTGCAATCCCGAAAGGTTGTCGATGCTGAGTCGTCTTGAGCCCAAGGGTGAGGCGGCGCTGAGTCTGCTGAGTGCGAAGCTGGCTGATTTGCCGTTGTGGGTTTACCGCTACGGTCAATTCACGATGGGGAGCATCATTCCGTTGGACCGACATGAGATGAAGCCGGAATATCGGCAGTGGTTGTTGTGAAGCGGGAGGAATTGCGGCTATGGTAAACGTCCTTCTGCAGGGCGTTGTCGGTTCAGTTGCGTATGGCTTAGACACACCTGATAGTGATGTTGATAGGTTGGGGGTTTTTGCCGCCAACACACTTGATGTCGTCAGTCTGTCACCGCCAGCCGAGACGCAGGTCCGCACCGAACCTGACATCACACTGCATGAGGTGAGGAAGTATTGCAAGCTCGCACTTGGGTGCAATCCGACAGTGATGGAATTGATGTGGCTGAACGAGTATGAGACCACTCATCCGTTGGGGTTGGATCTTGTTCGCATCCGTGACGCCTTTTTGAGCCGAGATAGGGTGCGAAATGCCTACCTCGGTTATGCCTCTCAGCAATTCAAGCGGTTGTCGGAGCGCGGAGGGTCATTTTCATCAGATACCGGGAAACGCACGGAGAAGCATGCGAGGCATCTCGCTCGGCTGTGCATGCAAGGCTACCACCTTTATCGAACCGGACAACTAGTCATCAAACTAAACCCTATTGAGGTTGGTGCCATTCGTGGCTTTGGGCGGCGGGTAGCTGAAGGGGACATTGATGTAGCAAGAGAGAGGATTGCTGGATACGAGAAACTGTTTGATGAGGTGAGGTCTCCGCTACCATTACGTCCGGATGTTAATGCGGTCGGTTGGTGGTTAAGGAATGTACGACTCAAATTTCTGTTTGAGTAAGGAGAGAAAGTGAAAAAGGTATTACTACTATTAGCGATGTTTACTACTTCAGCCCTATTGGTGCTGGGGATTCTGTTTGCTAGTTCGCCTGCCAATGCGCAGTCTCTACCAGAGGGCTGCGATCTGCTGCCAGAGCTAACTGTTGAACCGGAGGGTATCCGCGACGGCTATGATCGGGACCTGTTCGGCGACTACGACCGGGATGCGGTGTTGGCGGCCGGGGAGTCCGATGGCACCTACTACTCGCTGTTCGATGATGAGACGCACGACGCTGACGGTGTGGATGTCGATCATGTCGTTGCGCTGGCGGAGGCATGGGACTCCGGAGCGAGTGACTGGGACGAGGCGACACGGGACGAGTTCGGCGGTGATGCCGACAATCTCATTTTGCTGACGTCTTCAGTAAATCGCCACGATAAGAGCGATTCTGATGCTGGTGAGTGGTGGCCGACGAACGCGGATGCGTATGAAGAGTTCGCTGCAATTGTTGTCGGCGTGAAGCACGAATACGGCCTCACCGTTGATGACGTCGAGTATGCTGCTCTGGAGGCGCTGTGCGCTGGTGATTCACCGGTGGCCGTTGCAGATGGAGCAGATGAGGGGGCCGATGAGGAGGTCGATGACACCCTCCCAGTGACCGGGTTTGAGGTGTGGCATTTACTTACTCTGGGCATTGGTATTGTGGTGGTTGGCGCTCTGGCTCTTACTATCAAGAAGCGGAGTCGCCTTAACTGAGAGTTAACGGGGTGGTCCGTCCTTCCGGAGGGGTAGGGACGGGCCACCCCACATTTTTATCTGCTTACATCGATGTATCGATAGCTGTGTATGCTTGACCCATCAGGAGATGGAGGGCTATCGATGGAGGATCTAAACTTCACCCGTATCGATGATGTCTTGGACGACGTCGACGGAGTCGCGCAGGAACAACTTAAGAAAGCAGAAGAAGATCTGCTTGGACTTCGTTGGGAGTTGGTCAGGTTGGCAGGTCAGGTTGTCGCGGTAGTGGTGGCCATTGATGAACAGCTTGCCAATGACTGAAGAAAAGCGGCGCTATCGCCGGTCAGTGTCACAACTTAAAACATTGACCCGTTGCGGTGAGCAATTCCGATTGACTCGGATGATTCGTCCGAAGCTCCCGCCTCGGCCGGCTCCATGGACGATGTTGGGAAATGCTCTCCATGAGGCGTTCGTCGAGTGGGAGAGGTCGGGTCGCGAAATCGATGTCGTAGCTCGATTTACTGAACTGTACGACTTCGAGGTCGAAGAGGGGACGCGGGAGCAACCAGACCTCTCTCTGTGGCAGCTCCCTCCGAATACGAAGAGCGTCTCGTCCGGCATCAACAACTACCGGAAGCGTGGCATTGAGAAGGATGTTCCGCTCTACCGTCAACGGTGCCTAGAGGCTGAATGGGAGGTGATGCAGCTTCCCGATGGCAACCCGGCGCTGGAGCTGGAGTTTGAACTGGATCTAGACGGGGTGCTGGTGCCAGGGTACATCGACCGCATTCAGTGGTGGCCGAAGCTGAAGATGGCTGCGATTGAAGACACCAAAACCGGCAGCAATAAGACAGATCATGATGTTCGACAACTGGTGTTGTATGGGTTAGCCGCCCAGGAAGTCTACGACATCGATCTCACCCATGGCCGCTATTGGTATACGAAGTTGGATAAGCCGGGGGCGTGGCACGACCTTCGAAAATTTGATCGGGCCTATCTTTCCGACCAGTATCGGAAATTAGATGAGGTCGTCGATCAGGGGCTATTGCTTCCGAATCCCGGAGATCATTGCAAGTTGTGTGAGGTCAAACCGTATTGCAGTGAACTTGG
>JABAOG010013165.1_pt2 | contig 13262 bp, 15 predicted proteins | sample 7062131 | NCBI WGS metagenome assembly JABAOG01 (sample SAMN14538629, study PRJNA623070) | marine sediment metagenome | biome: marine biome [ENVO:00000428]; feature: marine pelagic biome [ENVO:01000023]; material: deep marine sediment [ENVO:00002113] | place: India: Arabian Sea | collected... | reverse complement strand
GCCGGCAACGGCCGTTCCCCACTCAATTATCTGGCTGCGTAGGGCGGGCCAATCCATCGGCGGCAGGTTGGCGATGGAGGTGATAAAGGCTTCGTCATGGGGGCAGATGTCAAGAGCGGATTGGAGGCAGGCGGGATAGAGCTTTTCGGCCGAATCGTAGACCGACAGGAAAATTCCGGCCGGTTCAATCCAACTGCTGTCTTCAATGGAAGGGGTATCAATGATGCGTTGGAGATAGTTCCGGGCTTGTTCGACATGCTCTAAGACAGCGTGGTTCAGGGCTAGGTAGAAGCGAAACTCGTCCTGGGCGTCCGGTTCCAGAGGCTCACCATAAAGGTCTTCGCCGGTCGGCCGAATATCGCCATATCTTGATTCAAAATGGGCAAGGATTGCTGCCCTTTCCAGTTCCGATGATGCCAGAAAATACGAAAAGGCCAACCAGTTCAAAAGGCAATCTTCGGCGGTATCACTTGACCAAAATTGACTCTCAGCGCTGACTTGTTCAAACCATCGGCCGTTCCAATCATAACGAGCGCTGAGGAACAGCGAACACCAATCTGCATGATCCACCTGGATGATAAGTTGGTCTCGGCCGTCTTCGGCCGTTTCAAAGTCAATGCCATGACGAACACTAAAAAGGGAAGGGCGATAAGGGCCAAAATCTAGCCGTTTCGGAGCAGGCTGGCTTAAATCATAGATAAAATGGTTGGCATAAATGAATGTGCCGTTGTGTCCACCGACGTTAATAACGATGTTAGACGCGTCAGGAGCCGTCAGAGCTTTGACACTGAATCCATAATAAGCGCTGGATGGGTCCCCCAGATTTTCGTGAAGGGTCTGAGCCGTAAATCCGGCCTCATCTTCTAAAACCCAAAACGTTACGCCGCCAACCTCGTAAAAAGTGCTGATGGCGATGACGTAACTGGCGGTATAGGCGGATGGGGGTGGGATTTCCTCAAATTGAATCGAAAAACTGGAAGGATATTGGGCCAACCAGTTGCTTAAATCAGATTCGATTGGCGCAGTTCGGCCGTTGTTTAGGGCATCGAGAAGCAGCGTCTGAAAGAGATTAGCGCTGCGCGGATGGGAGCTAACGGCCATGTTAACAGCCTCACCCATTTGCCAGTAGTCTAGGCGAGGGTTATCAGGAAAGCGCAGTTGGGCTTCCCGGTAAGCGACGGCGGCATATTGAGCGGTGCGATTCCAGAGGTCTTCCGTGATAGAAGAAAAGAAATGTTCGCCCATACTTTCATGATAGGCTTCCATGAAACGGCCGAGATTATCAGCGTCTTCGGCCGTCCAGGGCTTCAGGCGGTAGCCGGATTGGGCGGGCGGTGTGGCTGGAGTCAGGAGTAGGTTGGGAAAAGGTGTCGGGCCGGTGGTTGGTGTCGGGGTTGCAGTTGGTTGGGGGGTGAGAAGCTGGTTGGGAAAAGGTGGGTTCGGCGGTAAATTGGCCGGGGGTGGCGGTCGGCCGTATGCGGGTGGTCGGGATTGGGGTTGGGGTGGCGGTGGATTCGGCCGTATCGGTCATTTCTGCTGCGGTAGGCGATGGGAGAATCACGGTGGAAGACGGCCGAGGCGTGTAGGTGGGGGATGGGGTGAAGGTAATTTGGGCGGCGGGTTGGGGTTCATCCTGGCAGGCGGTGAGGAGGAGGATGGTTAGAATAAATATGAGGATTGGGATACGGCCGATTTTCACATTACCCTCAATACCAAAGAAGTCAGGCTTTTTAAACCGAATAATTCTAATTCTAACATAAAAAGCCTGACTTCTGAGGAGAGGGACGTCGGTTTGGCTAATTAAGAATTACGCATTAAGCATTACGAATTACCAATTACATCTTGCAAAGCGTCCAAAGTGCAAGTAGTATTAGCAGTATAATCTTTTTAACCGGTGGTGTTATTGTGTACGATCCAGAACCTGAATTAATTACGATTGTAGAAGGGCCGACCCCAGAGTTCCGACCAAGCCCCCATCTATGGTTCCATTCCGTGTATGAAGGGCCGGAAGATGCTGAAATTTCGATGTGCGAACTGCGGACCCTGAACGGCGAAAGCATCATGGAACGGTGCCGCAACGCCTGGAAGGAAGGACGGCCGGTTCGTCTCGACTTTCCCGACTACATGCGCATGCGCCAGCAGATTGACGTGGTTGGCATGCGGCTGCAAGAGTTGGAAGCAGGCCCGGTGCTCGTTCTCTGGGTCCGCCAGCCCCTCAATGCTGAAGATTTTGAGGGCGAAGGGCTGGACGAAGAAGACGACGATTTTTTCTTTTAGATAACTGTCGAAGTCAGGCTTTTTTTATACTAAATGTCTAAAAAGCCTGACTTCTTGGGCAGTCTCGTGTTTTAGTTCGACGAGAAAAAGCTGACTTCGGGGGATGGGGCCGAATCGGGCAATTTAACAAATTGCCAAACGATATCCTTTCCACAAAACCAGGAGAACGCCAATGAGTTATGAGACGATTTTGTATCAGGTCGAGAATGGGGTGGCGACGATTACCCTGAACCGGCCAGATTCGCTGAATGCCTTTAATGACCAGATGATTAAGGAGTGTCGCGACGCCTTTAAGCAGGCGGACCGGGATAAGTCGGTGCGCTGCATAGTCATTACCGGCAGCGGCCGTGCTTTCTCCTCCGGCCAGGACTTGAAGGATGTCCAGGCCCGGGAAGGGGAATTTTCCATTGGCGAACATCTGCGGCATGGCTACAACAAACTGATAGCCCAGATGGTGGCCCTCGAGAAGCCGATTGTGGCCGGGGTTAACGGCATTGCCGCCGGGGCGGGCTGCGGCGTGGCCCTGGCGGCCGATTTACGCATCGCTTCCGACAAAGCCAGCTTCATGCTGGCCTTCAGCCGGGTCGGCCTGATTCCCGACAGCGGCAGCACCTGGACCCTGCCCCGCCTGATTGGCTATTCGCGGGCCTATGAGATGGCGATTACGGCCGACCGCATTCCGGCCGACAAAGCCTACAATTGGGGCATGGTCAACGAAGTCGTCCCCCACGACCAGCTGCCCGAAGTCGTCACCGCCTGGGCCAACAACCTGGCCACCGGCCCAACCCTGGCCTATGGCCTGACCAAACGGGCCATGCGGCGCGCTGACGGCCAGAGCCTGGAAGAGGCGCTGGCTTACGAATCCCACCTGCAAGAGGTGACCGGTCGGAGCCACGACAGCAAAGAAGGGGTCCAGGCCTTTATCGAGAAACGGGAACCGGAATTTAAGGGGGAATGATGACCCAGATTGAAACAGTCGGCGTTATCGGCGCCGGAACCATGGGGCGGGGCATAGCCCAATCGGCCGCTTTGGCCGGTTTTGGCGTGATTTTGTACGATGTTGAGCAGGAGATTCTGGAACAGGCGCTGGCCAAGGTCTCAGCCTCGATTGATAAGGGCGTGTCGCTGGGCAAAACGGCCGAAGACCTGGCCCAATCCGCCAAAAACGCCTTCCGCCTGACAACCAGCCTGGCCGCAGCGGCCGAGGCTGGCCTGGTAATCGAAGNNTGAGCATCAACGCCCTGGCCGGGGCAACTAAGCGGCAAGACCGCTTTATCGGCCTCCACTTTTTCAACCCGGCCCACATCATGAAGCTGGTGGAGGTGATTACCGCCGAAGATACCAGCCAGGAAACCCTAGCAGCGGCCGATGCCTTTGTAGCGAAGTTGGGCAAAACGGCCGTTCATTGCAAAGATACTCCCGCCTTCATTGTTAACCGGGTGGCGCGGCCGTTTTATGGTGAAGCTTACCGGCTGTTGGGGGAAAATGCGGCCGATGTCGCAACCATAGACCGGCTGGTGAAATCGGCCGGGTTTCGCATGGGGCCGTTTGAATTGGTTGACCTGATTGGCTGCGACATTAACTTTGCTGTCAACCAGTCTGTCTACGACGCCTATTTTCAAGACCCTAAATACCGTCCCCATCCCATTCAGCGGCGGATGGTGGAAAGCGGCCGTTTGGGCCGCAAGACGGGCAGAGGTTTTTACGATTATTAGGAAATTGGGTAATTTGTAATTGGTAATTAGACCCTCTCAAAAATTACCAATTACCAGTTACCAATTACCTGTTATCTTCCAACGACTTATGAACGATTATTTAGTCCGAGTTAGCTCTCGTGAAGCGGGGGTGCGGGCTTTTGCCTGTATAACGACCAATCTGGTGGAAGAGGCCTGCCGGCGGCACCAGACGCTGCCGCTGGCCTCGGTCGCCCTGGGTGAAGCCCTGACAGGCGGCATTTTGCTGGGTACGCTGTTGAAGGTTGGCCAGCGGGTGGCCATTAAATTTGCCGGGAATGTTTCCAATCGCCGGATTGTGGTTGAAAGCGCCAATAACGGCCGGGTGAGGGGCTATGCCTTTCTGCCGGAAGAGGATACGCTGTTAACAAGCGACCACTCCTTTGACGACCACTTTTTAGAAATGGATGGTCAGTTAACGGTGGTCAAAGATTTGCGGCTCCGCAAGCTGTATGAAAGCGTTGTTTCTCTGACAGGGGAGGGCATTGTCGCTGATTTGAATGCTTATTTGAACCAGTCGGAACAAATTCCTTCGGCGGTAGAGGCCGGGGTTATTTTGTCGGAATCGGAAGCTGATAGTGGGCCGGTGGTGGTCGCCGGTGGGCTGTTGGTGCAGGCTTTGCCCCCCTATGAGGCGGAGACCGTTTACCATCTGGCAGACCGTATTCAGGAGCTGCCGCCGGTTGAGGTGATGTTGAAAAGCGGCCGTACCCCGGAAGAAATCCTGGCCGACCTGTTCAGAGAGATTCCCTATGAGCAGTTGGAGGTGATGCCCCTTTCATTTAGCTGTTCATGCAGCCGCACCCGCTCCCGCAAGGCGCTGATTTCATTGGGCCGGGCGGAACTGGTTCACCTGTTGGAAAATGAGGGGCAGGCGGTGGTCAACTGCCATTTTTGTCATGAACAGTATGTGTTTGACGCGGCCGAACTTGAGTCGTTAATCGCGTTGTTTGATTGAGGTATATAGGCGCCCAGACTTTTGTCTTTTGGAACGCTAAAGAGTGGGGTTGAAAGATACCAAAAAAACAAAAGTCTATATTTGCGAAACAAAAGTTTATCAGATTTAGGAGGCTAGATGACAGATTCTGTGGTGGATGTGGCGATTGTGGGCGGGGGCGTGTCAGGGGTTTACAGCGGTTGGCGGCTATTAACGGCCGACCTGGAACGGAGCGATGTGCTGGCCGGTCTGGCTGCCCAAAACCCGGAAAACAAATTGAGCGTCCACCTGTATGAATTGAGCCACCGCATTGGCGGCCGTTTGATGTCGATTACACCGCCGGAGATGCCCGGTTTCAAGGCCGAGTTTGGGGGGATGCGCTTCCTCAGCAACCAGCGGGTGGTGCGTAACCTGGTCGACAAGCTCGATTTACCCATTCGGCCGTTTCCCGTCGGCGGTCCGGACAACATCTATTATTTACGCGGCCGTCATCTGCGGCAGCGCGAATTCAACAATCCCGACAAAGTCCCTTACCATTTGAGTTGGATTGAACGGGGCAAAGGGCCGGGCGAGTTGATTGCCAACGCCATTGACACCATTATCCCCGGCGCGGCTCGCCTCAGCCCGGTTGAGTGGCAGGATGTGAAGCGGGATTTTAAGTTCAACGGCGACTACCTCTATAACCAGGGCTTCTGGAATGTCCTGCACCAGGTCATGAGCGGCGAAGCGTACAAGTTGCTGCTTGATTCAGGGGGTTATATGACCACCCTGAGCAACTGGAATGCGGCCGAAGCGATGGAGTGGTACCTGGCAGACTTTGGGCCGGAGGCGGAGTACGTCCAGGTTGTGAATGGTTTTGAACGACTGCCACAGCAGTTATTGGTTGAATTTGAAGGGGCCGGGGGGCAGACACATTACCATCACCGGCTGACCCATTTTGAGCAGGTGGCAGGGGATGAGCACGGGCCGCTGCTGCGGCTGCACTTTGTGGACCAGCCGGATGTGTTGGCCCGCCATGTAATTCTGGCCCTGCCGCGCCGGTCGTTGGACCTGCTGGATGAGACCCATACGCCATTTTTGTCGGAAACGGCCGTTCGCGAGGCCATTGGCTCGGTGACGCCCCAGCCGATGTTTAAGATGTTTATGTGTTACCGCTACCCCTGGTGGCGGGACGCGGGGGTGCAAAGCGGCCGTTCTATCACCGATTTACCCCTGCGCCAGACCTACTATTTTGACTCCGAACCGGACCCGGGCCATTACGAGCCGGAGATTATGGACTCGCTGCTGATGGCCAGTTATGACGACGGCCAATTTGTCGGTTTCTGGACCGGCATGGTCAGCCTTTTGTCCGACATTCCCGGCTATCAACCGGGCGACAGGCTGGAACCGGGCAGTGAGATGCAGTGGCCGCAGTTGGCCGCGCCTGATATTATGGTCATGCACGCTCAGCGCCAGCTGAAGCTGGTCCACGACCTGGAATTTATCCCTGAGCCGTATGCCGCGGCCTATATCAACTNNCGGACGCCGGATTGGCTGCCGATGCGATAGAGATATGTATCAAATTAACCCCCCTGAAATAGATTTTGAAGCCTTCGGCCGTTGGTTGATTTCCTCCGGCCTGCAAATTCTGCTGATATTAGTGTTGGCTTTGGTGGCTGTTAAGCTGCTAGGCGTTGGGACCCGCTATCTGGCCCGGCGCATCCAGCGATTGGATGATATTGAGGGCAGTGAGTTAGATAGGCGGACGGAGACAATTTTCAATGTCGTCCAGAACGCAGGCCTGGTCGTTATTGTGGTGACGGCGCTGCTGATGGTGTTGGATGAACTGACGATTGATATTACCCCGATGCTGGCCAGCGTGGGTATTGTGGGACTGGCCCTGGGGTTGGGGGCGCAGACGTTGGTGAAGGACATTANNTTATCCTGGTGGAGGGGCAGTACCAGGTCGGGGATATCGTTGAGTTGCAGGGCAAGGCGGGCGTGGTCGAGGATTTAACGCTGCGGGTGACGAGTGTGCGCGATTTTCAGGGAGATTTGCACATTATTCCCAACGGCGATATCCGGCTGGTGACCAATAAGGGGCGGGACTGGTCGCGGGCGATTGTGGATGTCAACATCTATTATGAAGAGGACATTGACCGGGCGGTGGCGACGCTGGAGCGTATTGGGACTGAAGCGGCTCAAGACCCGGTAATCGGCCGTGTTTTTCTGGAACAGCCGGCGGTGCTGGGGGTGGAGGGCATCGAGGAAGGCCAGATTCGCCTGCGCCTGATTGTGAAAACGGTCGCCAACGAACAGTGGGACGTGCAGCGCCACTTACGCCGCCTGATTCAAGAGACCTTTGGCAAAGAAGGCATCAAACTGGCCATGCCCCGGCGAGAAGTGTGGATGATGGAAAGGAATAGGAACGCGGATGACACAGATTAGGCGGATTGACGCTGATAGATAATAAAACCCGCGGCAAATTGCTCGATCAGCGTTATTTGCGTTCCCATTAAATATTAACTCGTCGGGAATGGTAGCCGGTGGCGCCGTTGGGGCGGGTGCCGCGTTCTTCTTCGATTTGGAGGGCGCCGGTGCCGTCCGTGGCCCGGACCCGGATAGTGTGGCTGCCGTTGGTGGCAGGCCAATCGTAGCGCCATTGAACCCAGGTCAGGGGGCTGAGGGTGGGGGTGCGTAGTTCGGTCGTCACCCAGTCACCATCGTTGATTTGCAGTTCCACTTTGTCGATGCCCCGGTCGCCGGCCCAGGCGATGCCGCCGATGGGAATACGGCCATCGGCCGTCGGCTTGTCGGTATTGATAGTGTCAATAACAGAAACAATTTGGGGCCGGGCCTCTTTGCTCCAGCCGCGAGTGACCCAGTAGCCGTCTACATCTTCGGCCATGGCCGTGATGCGGGTAATCCATTTGGGCTGTTTCATCCCGTAGCGGTCGGGGATGTAAATGCGCAGGGGGAAGCCGTGTTCGACCGGCAGCGTTTCGCCGTTCATGCCGTAGACCAGCAGGGTGCGGGGGTCGATCATGTCCATCATGCTGACCGTTTCATAAAAGCCGTCAATAGCCTCGACCTGGAGGTAATTGGCCCCATCCTGGATGCCGAGGTCGGCCAGGACGTCCCGCAGGCGGGGGCCGGTCCAGTTGCTGGTGCCGATTAAGTCGCCGCCGATGCGGTTGGAGATACAGGCCATGGTCACCGGCTGGGTGACGGCCGGATAATCTGCCATCAAATCTTCCAGGCTCAAAGGCCGGGGGTTTTCGAAGAGGCCGTCGACGATTAAGGCCCAGTTGTTTTCTTCGATGATGGGCGGGCGGGTGTTGATGTCGATACGGTAGAACTCTTCGTTGGAGGTCAATTCGTCCCGGGTGCCGGGGGCGGGTTCAATCCGATTTTCGAGGGCGGCGGCCGTTTCGGGGTCGATATCGACGTCGATATTGGTCACTGGGTCACTTGTCTCATCCCCGAGCGGGACGGAAGCGCCTGTTTCACCACCGCCGCCGCCAAAAAGACGGCCGATACCCCAGGAAGCAACGGCCAANNCCGAGCCAGAGAATATCTTGTAACCAGAGCATGACGACCTGGGAGACAATGAGAGCGATGAGGGCGAAGAAGATTAAACCGGCTACCCAGGCATTTTTTCGGCCGTTGTCCGGGTTGCGGCGAATCAACCAGGCGATAACCAGGCCCAAAACAGTGCCTAAAGTAATGAACAGCCCCAGGGCCATAAGCTGTTCGATTGTTTTGGCCGATTGGCTGGTGTCGCCCAGGTTCAGGAGAGAGATAAGCTCGACAATGCCGCTGATACCAAGCACGACAATGTCGCCAGGTAGAACCCGAGCCAGCCAATCAAACAGGTCGAAAGGCACAAATGGCAGCCGGGCCAGCTGTTCGCCGAGATATAATAGGGCCATGACTGGCAGACTGGTTAGCCCCCCGACCAGTAAGCCGAGTTTTAGGGATGGTTTGTTCATAGATGCTTTACTGTTTTGCTCATGTCTAGAACAAGTGCCAGGCACNNCTTGTACTGAACATGAGCGTATTGTTTTGTGCGATTCAGAATAACTTATTCTATACTATGTGATAGTTATTAAACCACAATTGTATATTTCTTACGAAAGCGTTACTGTCTCCGGTAAAAGGGAATTTTTAAGACCGTTGTAATAATTTGTTGTAAAATAAGGCAAGACGAAAGTATTTATCCCTCGTCCAATTTGAGCTAATTGAACCGTAACCGTTCAGGCGAAGGAACAGACATTTCATGGAAAATATATTAGTTGTTGATGACGAAGCTTCGGTAGTGGAGGTGATTAGCCTCTACTTGAAGCGTGAAGGATTTAAGGTGCAGACGGCTCGAGACGGCCGAGAAGCCCTGGATGCCATTCAAGCGACTCCCCCATCCCTGGTAGTACTGGATTTGATGTTGCCCAAAGTGGCCGGGATGGAAATTATGCGCCGGCTGCGGGATGACCCGACCAGTAATACCCCGGTTATTATGCTGACCGCTCGGAGCCAGGAAACGGACCGGATTTACGGGCTGGAGATGGGGGCTGATGATTATATGGTCAAGCCTTTCTCCCCGGCGGAACTGGTGGCCAGGGTGAAGGCCGTCTTGCGCCGGTCTAAAGGCGGCACGGCCTTGCAGCAAGAAGGACGGCCGCTTAACTATGAAGGCTTGAAGATAGACCCGCTCAGCCGTTCGGTCGAGGCTAACGGCGAGGAAGTCGAACTGACGGCCACCGAATTTAACCTGTTGTGGTTTATGGCCAGCCATCCCCGCCAGGTCTTCAGCCGGGACAGGCTGCTGGAAAATGTGTGGGGCTTTTCGGAATACGTGGACCCCAGCACCGTCACCGTTCACATTCGCCGCCTGCGGGAAAAGATTGAACCTGATCCGGGCGATCCCCAGCGTTTGTTAACCGTTTGGGGGGTTGGTTACAAGTTCGAGCCGGGTACAAAATCGTGAAGGTAACGATTCCGCGCGGCAAATATGTCTCCTGGTTGGGGGACTCGCCCTGGATGGTGCTGCTGATTGGAACAGTGGCGGCCTTAATAATCGTGGCCCTGGTCATGATGTGGCTGATGGAGCCGCCCTTAGAGGAGTTGGCCTCGCTGGTGGGAACCCTGGCAGCGACTTCCGTCTTGACCCTGGCGATTGGTTATTATCTTTATCGTCGAGGCTGGACGCGATCCCCTTCCATGGGTTTGACCCTGGTTTTGACCTATCTTTGGGCAGCCCTGGCGACCTTATTCAATGTCTGGTTGATGGCCCGCCTGATGTTTGTTGATCCGCATGATTTGACATTGGCCGGGATCTTGTTGTTATTTGCAGCCATCATTGCCACCTCGTTTGGCATCTTTGTCGCAGCCACCATGACAGATGGGCTTCGACAACTGACGAAAGCGGCCAACCGGCTGGCGGAAGGCGACTTGCAGGCCCGGACGCCGGTTGAGGGCCGGGATGAGGTGGCCCAGGTGGCGATAGCCTTTAACGAAATGGCGGATCAGTTGGAAAGAGCGGCCCACGAACGGGAGGAGTTGGAAAACCTGCGCCGGGATTTAATTGCCTGGACGTCCCATGATTTGCGGACGCCGCTGACCAGTATCCGGGTGATGATTGAGGCGCTGCATGATGGGGTGGTGGAGGATGAGGAGACCCGGCAGCGTTATTACCAGACAATTCGGGCGGATATCGTGGCCTTGAATGGGCTGATTGATGACCTTTTTGAGCTGGCCCAACTGGAGGCCGGCGGCTTGAAGCTGGAGCTGGAGAATCATTCGCTGCGGGACTTGATATCGGATACCCTGGAAACTTTTCGGCCGTTGGCTGAGAAGCGGGAGGTTATTATTGAAGGAGAGGTGGCTGAAGACCTGGACCCAGTCTGGATGAATGCTTCTAAAATCGGCCGAGTGCTCTCTAACCTTATCAGCAATGCCCTTCAATTCACCCCGGAAGGGGGCTGTGTTCAAGTTCGGGCAGTCCGGAACGGCGGCTGCGTTGAGGTATTCGTGCAGGACAGCGGCCCTGGCTTTGAAGAGAAAGATATGTCCCGCGTATTTGAGAAGTTTTACCGGGGCGAACAGGCCCGGACCCGGGCCACTGGCGGGGCCGGTTTGGGTCTGGCAATAGCCCGGGGGATTGTCGATGCCCATGGCGGCCAAATGTGGGCCAGAAATGCGGATGAAAATGGCGCCATCGTTGGTTTTTCGCTGCCGAACCCGGCCTGATTTCACGGTAGGTTATGGTTCCGTGAGTATTTCCGGCATGTAAAGCAAATACGTAAGATTGGTTACATTATCGGCAGTGGTAAATCGGGATATTAATGCTAGAACTGGGCTGTCCGAACAAATACGCTGGCTTATTTGCGGACGGTCACTTTGGAATAGGAAAGCATGCAGGAGACAAAACTTAAATACCTATCGAACATTGACGTATTTCAAGACTTATCACTCGATGAACTCGCTGAGATGGACCGCCAGATTACGATGGCGACCTGCAATCCGGGCAAAATTTTTTATATGCCGGAGGATAGCGGCGAAGTCTTGTTTTTGTTGAAAAAGGGGCGGGTACAGCTTTACCGTATTTCACCGAATGGCAAAAAGCTGATTGTAGCCACTCTGGGGCCGGGCGCGATATTTGGGGAGATGTCACTGGTGGGCCAGGGCATGCATAATACTTTTGCGGAGTCGGTGGATGAATGTTTGCTATGTGTGATGAGCCGGGCGGATGTGGAACGGCTGATGCGGGAGAAGCCGCAGGTGGCTTTTCGCTTTGTGGAGGCCTTGGGCGACCGGGTGACACAGTTGGAGTCGAGCCTGGAAGAAATTGCTTTTAAGAGTATTCCGGCCCGGCTGGCGAGCCTGCTGCTTCGTTTGTCAGATGAACAGGGGGACAACGACGTGGTGAAGGGCTATACTCACCAGGATTTGGGGGAGATGCTGGGCACGTACCGGGAAACGATTACCCAGACGTTGAATGATTTTAAGGCGGAGGGGCTGATTGAAATCGGCCGTAAAAAAATCACCCTACTTGATCCCGATAGCCTGGAAGACCTGGCGGAGTCATAAGAAGCCTCACCAAGTGCTTTTTAAATAGTTCTTCTTGTATTGATAGGTAGAACCGCTTTACTATACAGTCCTAGAGGCGCCAGACACTTACATACCCATTGGTTCGACAATTACCTCTAAATAGGTGCCTGGGGGCCGGTATAGTCAAGGATATATTCCCAATTGGCAATCGGGAATATTTCCCGGCAAAATGAGTCTCCTGCCTCATGACCAGCCCCCTTGCCCTCCAATAGAATATATAAAACCGTACAGTATTGGAGGTAATTATGCGCAAGGTATTGAAAATAATCGGCTTCCTTCTAGCCGGGTTGGTGGGGCTGATTCTGGCAGCAGTTCTTGTCGTCGTCGTCATGACTATGGCCCGACGCGGCCGAACCTACGAGGTGACAGTTGCCGCAGTTTCTATTCCCACCGATGAGGCCGCCGTGGCCCGCGGCGAACATATCGTCAAAGCCCTGGCCGGCTGCGATGGCTGTCATGGCGAAAACCTGGGCGGCATGGTCCTGCTGGAAGACCCGGCCATCCTGAAACTTTATGGGCCTAATCTGACCAAAGGTCAAGGGGGCGCCGGCAGTCATTTCAACGTGGAGGATTGGGTGCGGGCCATCCGGCATGGCGTTGGTCCTGATGGCAAACCATTGCTGTTAATGCCTGCCCAACAATACCGTTCAATGACGGACGAAGACCTGGGGGCGTTGTTAGCCTACATCCAATCCCTACCGGCTGTTGACAATGAAGTTCCTGATCAGCGAATTGGGCCAATGGGTTTGCTGCTGGCTCTGACAGAACCGGGCATGTTACCGGCCGAATTGATTGACCATTCTGCACCGCCGGCTGAGGCTATTGAACCGGGTATTACGGTGGAATATGGCGCTTACCTGGTGGAACTCGGCACCTGCAATGATTGTCATGGCGAACACTTAAACGGCCGTCCGCTGCCCCCCATGCTCGACGAACCCCCCGCCCGCAACCTGACCCCCGCCGGTCAACTGGCCAACTGGTCAGAGGACGATTTTATCCAGACGGCCCGCAGCGGCGTGACCCCGGAAGGACACACCTTACAAGAGCCCATGGCCGGTGTGCTCAAATCGCTGAGCCAGCAAACCGATGACGAGTTAAGGGCCATCTTCCTCTATCTGCAATCCCTGCCGCCAAGAGCATTTGGTGAATAGGAGAAATTATTATGAACAACGAACAATTACCCGCGATTCTACTTATATTGGGCTTTGTGTCTGTCCTGGTCGCCTCGA
>JABAOG010002946.1_pt1 | contig 13275 bp, 15 predicted proteins | sample 7062131 | NCBI WGS metagenome assembly JABAOG01 (sample SAMN14538629, study PRJNA623070) | marine sediment metagenome | biome: marine biome [ENVO:00000428]; feature: marine pelagic biome [ENVO:01000023]; material: deep marine sediment [ENVO:00002113] | place: India: Arabian Sea | collected... | reverse complement strand
AGGCCGGACGAGAGCCCGCTCAGGATGATGACGAGAAACGATACGAGGGCGACGACGGTTCCCATCATCAGGAAGCGGCCCTTGGCGAACAGCAGGTCTCGGATGGCGATGAACATGGCGCTGATCTCTGATTTGAGTTAGTTTGACCGGTGGATATCGACTGTATGTCGACATGATCCAACCTTTATCGACACCGTGTCAATAAAAATGATGAAGATCCTGCGCATTCTGGGCTACATCCTGGGCACGTTTTTCGTCGCGATGATCGTCGGCACGCTGATCGCGTTGTGGGTGTATCGCGACATTCCCGCCGACGAACTCGAGGCGAAGTACGCGGGGACGGCCTCGCGTNNCCTACCGGGTCGTGCGCATGGATTTCACGAGCCATGGGTTGACGGGCCCCGACCCGACCGGCGACTACTCGCTCGAGCGCACGCTGGAGCTGACCGAGAAGTTCGTCGACGCGGTCGGTCTCGACCGGTTCTCGATCGCCGGGACGTCGATGGGCGGCACGATCGCGATTCACTACACCCACGCCCACCCGGATCGTATCGAGAACCTGATCCTGCTGAGCCCCGGGTCGCTCGAGGGGCGGGACCGCAAGGAGGGTGGCCGCGGCGAGGTGCCGGACGCGGCCTACGTCCTGACCTACATCCTGCCGCGGGCGCTGCCCGAGTTCATGCTCGAGCAGGGGTTCGGCGACGACGACAAGCTGACGGACGAACTGATCGACCGGTGGTATGACATGTGGATGCGCGAAGGGCAACGCAAGGCGCAGCTGGACCGGCTCCGCCAGTATCGCGCGGGCGACATCGAGGACATCATCCGGTCGCTCGAAGCGCCGACGCTGCTGATGTGGGGCGAGGCGAACACGACGGCCGACTTCGAGCAGTCGGCGGAATTCCTGGAGTTGCTGGAGAGCGTAGCGTCGCTCGAATTCATCGCCTATCCCGGGGTCGGGCACATGGCCGTTCAGGAGGCGGGGGCCGAGACCGCGCGTGACGTCCGCGCGTTCCTGGANNCACCGATGCGCCGCGCGTGACGCCGCATGATCGCCAGGTAGCGGTCGACCACCTGCTGACGCGACATGCCTTCGCTCAGGTAGCGCATCGCGAGACAACCGATCAGGTGCCCCCGCGATCGGATCGGGACCGAGAACGTCGCCGTCGGTACCGTGACTTCCGTCCTCCCCGCGCCGGGGCCGAACGCGTACCCCTGTTTCCTGATCTGGCTAAGCATCTGCCCGACGAGTCGCGGATGCCGGGCCATTTCGTCCTCCGGCTCCGGAGACTGCGCACAGACGTCCAGAAGCGTCTTGCGCGTGACATCGTCGCAGAACGCCAGGAACACCTTGCCCGTCGCGCTGGTCAGCAGCGGCAGTGCCGTCCCGCGCGCATAGACATTCGGCGCCAGCGGACTCTGCGCGTCGGTATTGTCGCGCAGCATCATGCTGGCGCCGTATGGCGTCGCGATCGCGACCGGGAACCGTATCGCGGCCGCCAGTTGCTCGAGGACCGGACGCGCCAGGTCGCTGACCCAGCCCCCGTCGTAATAGCCGTCGCTCAGGCGGCGGGCCTGCAGCGTCACGAAATAGCGCTCGTCTTGCGCGTCGCGCCGCAGGTAGCCCGCGGCGTGGAGGTTTTCGAGGATCCGGTGCGTCGTCGTCTTCGGCAGCCCGGTTGCCCGGACGATATCCCTCAGGCGCGCGCCGTTATGCTGGTTCACCGCCTCCAGCACCCTGAGGCCCCGCCGCAGGACCCGGATCTCACGCGCCGACNNGTTCCACATAGTGGAACAATGCCGTTCGAAAATTGCAACCCGTCACCCGCGAATGGGACGATGCGAGAAGCAGGGGCCCGGGGTCCAAGTCCAGGAACGAGGAGATTCGCCATGTCACAGCCGCAGCAGAAAGCGGAGCACAGCTCGATCGAAGTCCGTCCGCTCACCGGAGCCCTCGGCTGCGAGATCTCCGGCGTCGACCTGGCGAACGTCGACGACGCGGCATTCCAGACGATCTACGACGCGTTCCTGGATTACCAGGTCGTGATGTTCCACGACCAGGACATCACGATGGACCAGTTCGCGGCGTTCGGCAAGCGCTTCGGCAAGCTCGAAGAGGAGCCGTTCGTGCCGAACAAGACCGAGACGCCCGGCGTGTACTATTTCAAGGGCGCGCCGCGCAACGCCAAGACGCTGTCCTCGCAATACCTCGGCTGGCACGCGGATCATACCTATCAGAAGAATCCCAGCCTCGGCGCGATGCTGTACGCGGTCGACGTTCCGGAAGCCGGGGGCGACACGCTGTTCGCCAGCAACTACCTGTCCTACGAGGACCTGTCGCCGGCGATGCAGGATTTTCTCGAGGACAAGGTCGCCGTCCACGACGTACTGCAATACGGGCTGAACTCCGGTCATTTCACGATCGACACGGTGGAGAGCCTGGAGCGCCTGGCATCCGTGCGGAAGACGCGACCGCCGGTCGAGCACCCGCTCGTCTGCAAGCACCCGGAAACCGGACGCAAGATGCTGTACATCAACCAGGCCTGGACGGTGTCGATCAAGGGACTGCGCAAGGAGGAGAGCGACGCCATCCTCAATATGCTCAAGCAGCACTCGCTGAAGGACATCTTTCGCTGCCGCGTCCGCTATCGGAACGGCTCGCTGCTGCTGTGGGACAACCGCGCCGTGCAGCACAGCCCGAACTCGGACTACACGCGGCACCGTTACATGTGGCGCCTCGCGCTGCACAGCGACTGGGAGCCCGGCACCTAGCCACCGCTGCGGGGCGAACCCGCGAGTCACTCCATTATTTGAAGTCGGACACCTTTCGACGAGCAGCCGGCCGAAGGAGCCGCCGAGTAGGCGCGGCTCACGGGCGGTCGCGGGGGCGCGCCGGCGCCTGCTATTCTTGGTTGTTTCCAACCAACGAGAAGGAGCAACCGATGCGCCCTGCAATCGCTCGCACGATCGCCGCGCTCGCTCTCACCCTGGGCTTTCCCGCCGGGGCGGCGGCCGTGACCGCAGAAGATGCCATCAAGTACCGGCACGCCGTCATGGAGGAGATGGCCGCGCACATGAGCGCGCTGAGCCTGATCTTGTTCGACAAGGTGGACGGCGGCGACTATGCGCAGGGCCACGCCGACGCGCTGACCAGGGCCCTGGCGGAGATGGACATCCTGTTCCCGGAGATCTCGAAGGACGGCGACACGGAGGCGTTGCCGGTGATCTGGCAGAATCCGGACAAGTTCGCCGAGGCCGTTGCCAAGGCGCAATCGTCCGCCGGCGCGTTCCGGGATGCGCTGGCCGGCAGCGACCGCAAGACGATGCTCGCCGCGTTCGCGGACACCGGCAAGGCCTGCAAGGCATGCCACGAGGTCTATCGGGCGGAAGAACACGACCACGACGACCACTGATTCGAAGGCGACGGCGTCATTCAAACAATCGCGGAAAGCCGCTGACCGGGCCATGATTCGCGGGCCTCAGTGGGTGGTCGCGCTGCTGAAGCTCGCACTCGCACCCGCCGTCGTCGCCGCCTCCGACTCGCCACTGGCCCGCGGGGAATACCTGCTGCACGCCGCGGGGTGCACGACCTGTCATACCGCAGACGACGATGGCGCGGTGCCGCTTACCGGGGGTCATGCACTCGAGACGCCGTTCGGTACGTTCTATTCGCCGAACATCACGCCGGACCTCGACACCGGCATAGGGACCTGGTCGGACGACGACTTCGTGAACGCGCTGTGGCATGGCGTAGCGCCGGACGGCAGCAGCTACTACCCGGCATTTCCGTATACGTCGTACACCGGGATGTCGCGCGACGACGCGCTAGCGATCAAGGCTTANNCTCGCCGCCTGGGCATGGAAGCTCGCGAATTTCGCGGCGGCGCGATTCGTGCCCGAACCGAGCAAGGATTCCGACTGGAATCGTGGCGCTTATCTCGTGCGACACCTCGGCCATTGCGGGGAATGCCATACGCCTCGTAGCGCGTTGGGAAGATTGCTGCGCGAGCGGGAACTGGCCGGCAATCCCAGCGGCCCCGGCGGCAAGAAGGTTCCCGATATCACACCGAACCGTGACGCTGGTATCGGCCGCTGGTCCGACAGCGAAATCGAGTTCTTCCTGGAGATCGGCATGCTGCCGGACGGCGATTTCACGGGCGGCGCCATGTCGCCGGTGATCGACGACAACACCAGTCGGCTGACGCCGGAGGACCGCAGGGCCATTGCGGTCTACCTGCGTTCGCTGCCCGCATCCGAGCCGTGACCAGCGGCCGGCCCGACGACACGGGAACACACGAGGTACTGCTACATGGTCGGCATCATTCGTTCACCGGAAGAGAACTTCGCGGACCTGCCGGAGTTCGGCTTCGCCCCTCACTATGTCGAGCTGCCGGATCCCGAATTCGGCACGCTGCGCATGCATTTCTTGGACGAGGGGCCGCGCGACGGCCGGATCATGCTGCTCCTGCACGGCCAGGGCTGCTGGTCATATATTTTTCGCAGGATGATTCCGATACTCACGGCCGGCGGCGTGCGCGTGATCGCACCGGACTTCATCGGCTTCGGACGCTCAGACAAATTAGCGAGCACGGACGACTATACGTTCGAGAAACACGTCGGCTGGCTCGAGACGTTCTTCGCGCAGATGGCGTTCGAGGGCGTGGACGCCTATCTGTTCGACTGGGGCGGATTCTTCGGGCTGCGCATCGCCGGCGACCACCCCGACTATTTCGACAGGATCGCGCTGAGCAACACGCAGCTGCCGACCGGCGACGCGCCCGGGCGCGAATGGTTCATCAACTGGCGCGCCGAGCAATTCGCGCTGCCCGAGTTCCCGCAGGGTCACATGGTCAACGACGGAACGTTTCACGAGCTGTCGCCGGAGACGATCGCGGCGTTCGACGCGCCTTACCCCGACGAGACCTACAAGACCGGACCGCGACGCTTCCCGATGATCCTGCCGATCTCGCCCGACATGGAATCGGTTCCGGAGAACTTGGCCGCATGGCAGCGACTGGAGTCGTGGCAGAAACCCACCCTGACGCTGTTCAGTGCCGCATTCAAGAATACCGCCATGGGGCCCGAGAAGATCCTCGCGCATATTCCCGGCGCCGCCGGACAGAGACACGCACTGCTGGATCAGGCAGGCTTCTATATCGTCGAGGACCGACCGGTCGAGCTGGCGAATCGGCTCCTGGAATTCGCGAGTCGCTAGAGTCGCGGAATCAGATCCCGAGCTTGCCGAGCGTATCCATTATCTCGCCGAGTATCATCGACAGCTTCGGGTGATCGGACTCGAATTTCAGCGCCGCCGTCTCGAGCTGACCGGATGCCGCCGCCTGGCTTTCCGACGACGGCGCTTCACCCGAGGCGATGTCCTGGATATCGCGAATGAGCTGCTGCAGCAACTCCCGGGATTCGTCGTCGACCGATTCGGCGGACCCGAGCTCCTCGTGAAGACTGGCGATCAGTCGCTGCAATTTTTCTCTGGCCATCCGGCGTTCCTCTCGCGCACAACCCGCGGGGTCGCAACATTACTCTGAAAGCAGTCGCGCTCCCGCCGTGGAAATCACGTATTTCGCGCTGCGTCCACCCATATTCTAATATCAAACGGATCGCGAGAAAGAGCGCCAGTCGCAAGCGGATAAGGAGGGCGCCATGATCACCATCGATGAGATCATGTCAGACGAGCTTAAGACGCTGACTGAAGACGACACACTGGCAGATGCCCAGAAACTCATGGCGGAAGCCAATATCCACCACATACCAATCGTCAATGGCGAACATCGGCTGGTAGGCCTGGTCTCACACCGCGACGTTCTCGCCGCCGCGGAGTCGAAGCTCAGCAACGCCGGGCTGGTACAGAATCCCGAGGAAGTCCCGGTCAGCGACTTCATGACGCGCGATGTGACGACGGTGGATCCGCGCGCCAACCTCAGACAGGCGGCGATCTACCTTCAGCGACACAGCTATGGCTGCCTTNNCATCAACCTGCTCGAACAGATGGAAGTCGCCGAAGAGGAAACGGAGGAGCCGGCCGACTTCTAGAGGTTTGGATCGCGCGCCGCATGCCGAGCGCGCTTTGCATAATTCGTCCGCACGATTATGTGTTGTGCTGGGAGGGGCTTGCCGGCGCTGTCTTTCCGGCCGCTGGGGTCTGTGCTTCGTATTTCAAGGCAGAATTGCGGCCGGCGGGTTATAGTTCCCCCTTAAATAAGACTGCGATAGAGGTAAACGCAGCCCATGGCCCTGGTCGCCGATCATCTCGTTCCTGTCTATTGCGAGCAGCTCGAAGAAGGCATGTACGTCGCCGAGCTCGATCGCTCCTGGCTGCATACACCGTTCGACAGGCCGGGTTTCCTGATCACGCAGGCGTCGCAGATAGGCGTGCTGCGCCGATGTTGCGAGTACGTTTACGTCGACCCGACGCGCAGTGAAGCGATTGCGATGCCGAGTGTCGAAGAGGCTCACGGGATGCCGATTGCCGATGTCCGGGAGATTAATGGCGATGAGATCCTGCCGCTGGATGGCTGCAGGGAGGTCCTCGACGAGGCCACGTCCGATATCGCTGCGACCATTGTCGCGACCCGCCGCGTCGGCCGACTCGAGATCGGGCCGATCGATCGCAAGCTCGACGTTTTCATCGATCACGTGCTCGAATGGCCCGATGCGATGCAGTGGTTGCTCGCGACCGAGCCGTCGCACGGATACCTCAACCGTCGCTCACTCGGCACATCGATCTATTCGATCCTCTTCGGTCGCGAACTCGGCCTCGACCGCGACGCCCTGCGAGATCTCGCGCTCGGCGCGCTGATTCTGGACATCGGTAAGACCGGCGTACCCATCATCATCCTGTCCAAACCCAAGCGACTGAATTCGGTCGAGCGTTCGTATGTGCGACGTCATGTCGATCGGAGCCTGGCCCTGGTCCGGGTGACCGCGCACCTCGAACGGCGGGTCGTCGACATGGTCGGAGCACACCACGAACGACTCGATGGCAGCGGATATCCGAATCGCATGTCAGGCACGGAGATTCCGCTGTTCGCACGCATCGCCGGCATATCCGACACGTTCGATGCCCTGACGCAGGATCGTGGGTATGCGAACGCACGCTCCGGTCACGCCGCACTGCGATACCTGAATACCTGGCGCGACATCAAGTTCGATGCCGCGCTCGTCGACGAGTTCATCCACGCGGTCGGCGTCTATCCGGTCGGGACGGGAGTCCAGCTGGTCGATGGTTCGATCGGCATCGTGTGCCGGCACCATCGCGACGAACCCAGGCGGCCCGACGTGCTGCTGACGCGCATGGCGGACGGGCAGGCGCTGCCGATCCCGCAGGTCATCGAATCGACGCCCGACCAGCGGATTCAGCGGGCGCTGGCGGCCGCGGCGCCTGGCCGCTGAAGGCCCGGCGCGAGTCACGTATTGCCGGAATCGTGAAGCAGCTCATGGCGCGGCATCCTGTAAGGTCCTACCGTCGGGCAGATCGCCGTTGCTTTGTCATCTCATATGGCGCCCGTCATCGTTGCACTGATCACTTTCGCGGTCGCGTTCGTCGCGGGCGCAATTCTCAGTAAAGCATACTTCAACGTCCAGCAGTCTCGCCCCGAAAGCCCGAAGATCCGGTCCAGTTCGGACGACCCTCGACACGCCATGGATCGGCTGAGGACGGAGCTGCGAGTGCACGCGAAGGAGGTCGCGACGGATCGTGCCGACACCGATGCCGCGGCTGGCCTCCGCGCCGAACTCGGCCAAATGCGCGAGAGCCTGGCCCGGCGTGATCGGCAGGTCCGCGAACTCGAGCTGAAGCTGAAGGAAAGCAGGGGCCGGATTCTCGATCTGACGGCGCGGCTGGACTCGTGGAGGGAGCGCGTCAAGCCGCTGACCACCAAGCTCAAGCAACAACAAGACTTGATTCGAATGCTCCGCAAAGCGGATACGGAACGGGACGGCGACCGGCACGCCGGAGAGGACGATGCAACGCGATCTACCGACAACCTGAAGCGCATACGCGGCATCGGGCCCGCACTCGAGCGACGCCTGCATCGGCATGGCATCAGGCGCTACGATCAGATCGCCGAACTCTCCAACGAGGATCTCCTTGCACTCGCAAAACAAATCGCGATCGCGCCGAACCTGGCCCAACGGGACGGGTGGGTACAGCAAGCACGCGAGCTGGTCGACGAACGGGCCGCGCCGGTCTGACCAAAAGATGGGGTCGAACCGAATTTTCGCATCCGCCGGATAACTAAACCGAAATTTCTCGCGTCGTCGAAAATTCGGTTCGATGCCATTTTTTCAGTATTATTTGCATCCAGCGCCGGGGCTCGCCCGGCCCCTATAACAACAGCAAAGGGACCCCTGTCATGCCGAGCGAAGCAGTCTTGTCCAGCGCGCCCGTCAGCGTGGTCGTGATCGGTGCCGCCGACTTCGACGCCTCAATGCATTTCTACCGCGACACGATCGGCCTGCGGGTCGGCGAGGAGCGAACCTGGCGGGGAGACGACTTCGAACGGTACTGGGGGCTGCCGGCCGGATCATCCGCTCGCTGCGCGTTCCTCGGACACGGCGCCGATCCCGTCGGCCGCATCCAGCTGCTGGAATTCGACGCGCCGGATCGCCAACTCGTTCGCGCGCCGGAACAACAACGCGCAACGGGCCTGTTCAACCTGAACATCTATACCCGGGATATCGATGCGGATTGCGACAATCTGAAGGGCCAGGGTTTTCGTTTCTGGAGCGAGCCCGCCAATAACGATTTCGGCCCCGCTGTCGGTCAGACGCGAGAAGTCATGTTCGACGCCCCGGACGGGCTGGTTATCAACCTGATCCAGCTGATCAGCGATGACCCCGACACGCTGTGCGGCAGGATCCTCGATTTCATCGTCAAGTACGGTCGCACGGATACCGGCTTCACGGCCGTCGCGACGACATCGCATGGCGTCCTGGACATGGAGAAGGCGCTGGCGTTCTATTGCGGCCCGCTGCAAATGACCCTGTTCATGGATACGACGCTGTCCGGCGCCGAGGCGAACGCGGCGATCGGGCTGCCGGAGCATGCCGAGACACGCATCGTCATCGTGCAGGGTGATCACGATTACGGCAAGATCGCTCTTTCCACGCCGCTGAACTACGAGATCGACAACCTGGTGCCCGACGCCGTACCGCCGAACATCGGCTACCTCGCGCAGTCCTTCCAGGTTCGTGACCTGAATAGCTGCGCAGAAGCGTGCGCCGCGATCGGCACGGAAGTGTTCTCGGGCCCGATGGAAATCGATCTGCCCGGTCGCGGGCGCTGCCGGGCCATGATCGTGCGCAATCCTGGCAGCGGCGCGCTGCAGGAAATCTTCCAGGTCAGTTGATGCGGGCGTCGGCGACCGGACGGACGTCCACCGACGCCCGTTTCTCGGGCGGGTCGGGCTCCGGCTTGTAGAGGTCGCGCGCCGTCAGTTCCGCTCCCAGACGCTCTTCCAGCCAGCGCATGACCGATTTCCAGCTCGCGATATCTTTGGCGACCCGCGACGGCTGCAATTCGTGGATCCCGAGGCCCTGCTCGGCCGCGTGGACGTAGTTCTGGCTATCGCGCAATTCGCCGACTACGGCGATCGATAGGCGATCCAGGAACCGTTTCAACCTCCGATAACCCACTGTGTTGTCGCGGACGCGGTTCGCCACGACGCCGAGCCGGCCCATCCGCCGGCTGACCTTGGCCACGACCAGCATGTCGGCCACCAGCCGCGACGCCGCGTGAATATCGATGTCCGACGGCAGAACCGGCACGAGGATTGCATGGGCGCCGCGCGTAAACTCGATCAGGTCGTGGCTCTGCATCGCCGCCGGCGTGTCGACGACCAGGTGCCGAATGTGCGGCGGGATTCGCAGCCTGAAGCTGCGCGTCGCCGACTGGTCTTTCTCGAACGCCGCCAGGCCATGCACCGGAGGCCGATCCTCCGGTCGATTCTGCAGCCAGCGCATCGCCGACGCCTGCGGGTCGAAATCCATCAGCGCTGCGGGATGGCCTTCCGAGGAGAGGAGGCCGGCCAGGTTCGTCGCGAGAGTCGATTTGCCGGAGCCGCCCTTCGGGTTGAGGACGACGATTCGCTTCAAGTCCGGATGACTTGGAAAGTTGAGCAACATATCGGGGGCGATTCTAACCCAAGACAATTAGCGCGGACAGTGAACATAAGATAAAGGGGGCGAGCCCCCCGGGCCCGCCCCCCTGTCGCTGCAGTGACGCCGAAGTCACTCTTCCGAAGGACGAAACTCCGATTCGAGTCGCTTCTGCACGTCGGGCGGCACCGCGTCGTAGTGATCGAACTCCATCGTGAAGGCGCCCTCCCCACCGGTCAGCGATTTCAGAGTCGTCTGGTAATCTCCGAGTTCGCTGACTGGCACCTCCGCGGTGATCCGAACCTGATTTCCGGGCAGCGTATCGTTGCCGTGAATCCGGCCGCGTACACCGGACAGGTGGCCGGTTATGTCGCCGACATGATTGCCACTCGTCGTCACCTCCACGCGAGCGATCGGCTCCAGAACGATAGGCGAGGCCTTCGCGATCGCGTCGGCGAACGCCTTCTTCCCCGCTGCCACGAATGCGACTTCCTTCGAGTCCACGGGATGGTGCTTGCCGTCGTAGACGATCACCCGGATGTCCTGCAGCGGGTAACCGGCGATCGCGCCCTCGCTCATCAACTGCCGCACGCCTTTCTCGACTGCGGGGATAAACTGGCTAGGTATCGACCCACCGACGACCTTGTTCACGAATTCGAAACCGGCATCACGCGGCAGCGGCTCGATTTTCAGGAATACCTCGCCGAACTGGCCCGCTCCGCCGGTCTGCTTCTTGTGCCGGTGATGGCCCTCGGCCTTGCGCTTGATGGTCTCTCGATAACTGATCTTCGGCGGCCGCGTGGCAACATCGAGTTCGTATTCGTCCTTCATTCGCTCGAGCACGAGACGCAGGTGCAGGTCTCCGATGCCGCGCAATACCGTCTCGTTCGCCTGCGCGTTGAACTCAAGCGCCAGACTCGGGTCCTCCGCCGTCAGCTTGTGCAGTGCGTCCGACAGCTTCTTCTCGTCCCCGCGACGTTGCAGGTCGAGCGCGACGCCATGCATCGGCGGCGGCAAATCGATCGACGACAGGTGGAACTCGTCCTCGTCGTGACTGGAATGAAGAACCGCGTCGAAATGCATTTCATCGACCTTCGAAACGGCACAGATGTCGCCCGGCACGCCGGAGGCGATCTCGACCGTGTCTCTGCCCTGCAGCCTGTACAGGTGGGCCACCTTGAAGCCCTTGCGGCGCTCGCCGATGAAGATCTGATCGCCCGCCCTTATCGTGCCCTGATGCACACGGAATATCCCCATGCGTCCGATATACGGATCTACCTTGACCTTGAATACGTGGCCGATGAAGTGATCGTTCGGCTCCGCCGTGACCTTGACGATTTCGGCCGATTCGCCTTCGCCTTTCCGGAACTCCGGCGGGTTCGCCTCGAGCGGGCTCGGCATCAACTTCGCGAAAATATTGAGCAGCTGGTTCAGCCCCGATCCCGTCTCCGCGGAGACGAAGCAGACCGGTATCAGGTGTCCGCGGCGGAGCGCCTTCTCGAACGGATCGTGCAGCTGCTCCGGGCTTATGTCCTCGCCCTGTTCCAGGTAAAGCTCCATCAGTTCGTCGTCCAGCTCGACGACCTGATCGATCATCTCCGTGTGCGCGGCATCGACGCTGGCGAAATCGGGCTCGATATCAGCCGGCTCGAAAAAGCAATCCGCGACCGAGCTCGCGCCTTCCGCCGGCAGGTTGAGCGGCAGGCACTCCTTGCCGAACACGTCGCGTATCTCCCGCAGGACCGCCTGACAGTCGACGCCGTCCGCATCGATCTTGTTGATGATGATCATCCGGCACATGCGCAGTTCGCCCGCGAATTCCATCAGCCGCTGGGTCATCATCTCCACGCCGTTTTGCGCGTCGACCACGACCGCCGCCGTCTCGACGCCGGCGAGCACGCTCATCGCGCGCCCGGCGAAATCCGGGTAACCGGGTGTGTCGAGGATATTTACGAAAACGCCGTCGTGGTCGAAATGACAGACGGCGCAATCGAGCGAATGTTGCTGCTCTTTTTCCTGCCTCGTGAAATCCGAGACAGTAGAGCCTCTTGCCACGCTTCCAGGCGTACGAATCGCCCCCGTCTTTGCCAGCAGCGCCTCGAGCAGTGTCGTCTTGCCGGAGCCGGCGTGTCCGACCAGCGCGACGTTCCTTACGTGCTGCGTATCGTGAATCTTCTGTGCCGCTGTCACGAGCACCCCCTGTTCTTGTCTTAAGAGTGGGAAACAGCCGCGTCTAGCCGCCGTTATCGTTAGACGGTAATCATAGCAGAGCGGATCTCGGGCTGAGAAACCGGCCCACGAAAGTGCGGTCGAACCGCAAATTCCGCAGGGACTTGCGGTTCGACCCCGATTGTTCTCTGCTTCGCCGGTTTACGCCGGGGCGCTCAGGACGCGCTCCGTGCCGCGCACGTCGACGGTACGCAGGCTTACGCTGCGACGCCAGACGCGCTGGATGTACTCGAGCACCCGCTCGGTGCGCCGGAGGTCCAGGCCCCTGCCGTCCGACTCGTGATCGTGAACCAGGTGCAGCGTTCCGTCCTGGTCGACCTTCTCCGCAGCCACCACCGGTGCCCCGAAGTTATATTTCGCCGCGAGAATCGCATCGCGCAGCGCATCGATCTCCATCTCCAGGACTTCGATCGAGCCGTCTTTTCGCGCGACGTACTCGAACATCTCCAGTTCCCTCGCGAGTTCCAGTGTGAGGTAATTCCGAATGAACCCGAAGTCGTCTTCGTTCTGGCGTATCTCGAAGGCCCTCTCGATACCCTGTTCCTCGATGATCTTCTCCCACATGCAGAACCCGAGATGGTACGGATTCGGCGCGAGCGCCACCCGGTTGCCGGCCGCGTGCGGACGCACCACGTCCGAATGCGTCTTGATCGCATCGAGGTAATCCTGCTGCGGCAGGAAGTCCGCCTCGCGCAGCAGGCGGGCGTGCCAGTAACACGCCCAGCCCTCGTTCATGATCTGACACGCGAACACCGGATAGAAGTAGAAAGACTCGTCGCGAACTGCGAGGAAAATGTCGCGCTCCCAGCCGTCCATCTCGGGCGCGTAGTTCGCGATGAACCACAGCAGATCATGTTCCGGATGTGGCGGTAAAGTCGGCGCCTCGATCGATTCGGCACGCGCCGCCCGCACCTCATCTTCGCCCGGCAGGTC
>JABAOG010006419.1_pt1 | contig 13277 bp, 12 predicted proteins | sample 7062131 | NCBI WGS metagenome assembly JABAOG01 (sample SAMN14538629, study PRJNA623070) | marine sediment metagenome | biome: marine biome [ENVO:00000428]; feature: marine pelagic biome [ENVO:01000023]; material: deep marine sediment [ENVO:00002113] | place: India: Arabian Sea | collected... | reverse complement strand
CACCAGGATCCACCGCAGGGAGACGGGTTCGTCTTCACGGCGCCACGCTTCCGGGCGGTCGAGACCGCCGTCTGCGATCGCAGCAGCCGTCAGCGCGCGTGAACGTCGCACGGCAGATCCCCACACCGTCCGGAGATCGTCGGGTGAATCCTCCCTTGAGGACGTGAACTCCCAGTCCGGCTCGGCAGACCAGTCCACCGCATCCCAGGACGGCGAAGGCGGACGCCCGTGGAGACGCCGGGCGAACCAGTAGTCCTCCACCCAGGCCATGTGTTTGAGGAGTCCGCCCAGGGTCAGGGATGATGCGGCCACCCTGGCGTTCAGTCCATCCGACTGCAGCCCGCCAGCCTTCCACGCCAGCGTTTCACGCTGGTAGTCGAGGAATCCGAGCATGGTGAGAGTCTCTCCGGCAGCGGCCGGAGGATGGATTCGTTCATGTTCGTCGATCATCGGTTTGTAGGCGCGTTCGGCGATGATCCGTCCGAGATCTTCGGGGCGGGTGAACTGAGGCCAGTGGCCGGTCGGCAGGTCGACGAACTCGAGATGACGGATCTTCCGGAACTCACCCACCGGTTCGAGATCCTGCTCGATCCACTCGAGAAGCATCTCGCTCGAGAACTCGGTGCAAATCACCGTCGCCGGAACCCGGTAGCGCCGGTCATCGGAGAGTGTCTGACGTTCCGTCGCAAGCCGGGCCGGAGACGGCACGACGCGCCGCCTGAAGGCTGCGCGTGCTTCCTCGTCCATTCCTTCGAGATCGACGTCGTCGAACATGCTCCAGTCTGGCAGCGGGATGCCGCCGGCTTCGGTCGGGAAGTCGCCGGCGACCGACCTGCCGTCCGGAGTAGGGAACCCGCCGACGTACACGACGCGGGCGACTCGATCGGGCCGAGCGTCCACTGCCGCGTGGGCGACTCCTCCGCCCGCAGAATGACCGACGACCAGGACCTGACCGTCGTTCGGATCGCACGCATCGATCACTTCCACCACGGCGCGAATGTGATCCTGCAGTCCAATCCCAGATCGATCCGCGCCGACCGTCTCCATGCCCGGCAGTGTGAGCGGATGCGGCTGGTGACCGGCCGAGGCCAGCACGTTCACGACCCGGTCCCACGACGAACCGTCGAGCCACAAACCGGGGATGAGGATGATGTGCACGATCAGCGATCCTTCCGACCGCATACGCCGCGGTCGGGGATGACGGTAGCGGCCCGTCGCGCGCATGGTGCAGAGAGGGCGGCTGCTTTCCGAGCAGCGCCCCGGGGGGTCGTCGCCGGCCTAATCACGTGCGTCGACGGCGGCGAAGCTCCTCTCTTCCCAAGCTGCTTTGAAGGTGGTTTGCTGTAGCTGAGGCGATGACCCGTGACACAGCTGCATCCCCCCGTCCTGAAGGTGGTGCCGGCTCCGGAGCGGACGCGCCTCGCCTATGCCGACAATCTCAAGATCGTTCTCGTCTGTGGAGTGATCGTCGGCCATGCCACGATGGCGTGGACCGGGGTCGGGACCTGGGTGTTCGACGAACCTCACGTCCATGAACCTCTGCTGAGCATCCTCCTCCTGCTGTCGGTGCTCGGCGCCCTCTTCGCCATCCCCGTGTTCTTTCTGCTGGCCGGAGCGTTCACTCCTCCGTCTCTCGACCGAAAGGGCCTGTGGAGATTCCTCGTCGACCGAACGCTCCGGCTGGGCCTGCCCATGGTGTTCTTCGTGATATTCCTGAGCCCGATCATCGAGTACGTCGATCCCGACTCAGCGGGGTGGGATGGAGGGTTCGTCTCCTTCACGCTGCACATCTGGTGGCCTCCGGCGCCGGGACCGACCTGGTTTCTCGGAGTGCTGCTGGTGTTCTCGATCGGGTACGCCGTGGTTCGCACCGTCAAACCGCACCGCCGCGCGACTACCACCGAGCCGCGAGTCCGGCATCTGATGGCCGTCGCAGGAGTCATTGCGCTGGCCTCCTGGCTGGTCAGGTTCTCCGTTCCCCTGGGACACGAGGTGTGGCGGCTCGCACTCGGCCAGGCTCCGGGTTGGCTGGCCGGGTTCACCGTCGGCGCCGTCGGTGCAGAGCGCGGCTGGTACAACCCGATCGATCCTCGGTTTGCCCTTCGGATGCGCAGGATCGCCTGGTCGGCGGTTGCAGGGGTGGTCCTGTTCATAGGCACGGCGATTGCCCTCGGTGGAGACATCGAGGACTTCGCCGGCGGCGGTACGTGGCAATCGATGGTCGTCGCCGCCCTCGAGGGAGTGCTCATCGTGTCCATGTCGTTGTGGTTGCTGGATCTGTTCCGGCGGCGGTTGAACCATCAGCGCCCGTTTGCACGGCGCATGGGCCGGGTAGCGTTCGCCGCCTTTGTCATCCACCAGTTGGTGCTCGTTGGCTTGGTCCTGGGCACTCGTTTGGTTCCCTGGCCGCCTGAGGTCGAGTATCTGGCAACTGCGCTACTGGGTGTCGCGGGTAGCTTCGGCCTGGCCGCTCTGCTACTGCATGTACCCGGCGTGGCGCGCGTCGTATGACTCCATCGCTACCGGTCGGCCGACAGCTTCAGTTCCCGGCGGTGATGGAACCACAACGCTTCACCCGCCAGAGACGCGACGAGCATCCCTCCGAGTACACCCACCGCCATCGGGCTCCGGTCGATTGTGTCGACCACGACCAGGACCAGCGCCACGAGGCAGCCGGCGGCACCACCGATCGCAACGATCTTGCGAGTCAGGTGTGTGGCCGTCCGGAACGCGGCCAGATTGACTGCCCCAAACACGATCAGAAAGACGGAACTCGCCATGGAGGAGATCTCCCCGACGTCGAGGGTGTTGGCCAACAACAACGAGGCCACTGCGGTCACGAGAAGGCCGACGGGTTCGGTCCATACCTTCCGCTCGAATGCAGGCGGAAGTTCGCCCTCGAGCGCGATCGAGTAGCTCAGTCGGGCGGTCCCATAGAGGGTTGCGTTTATCGCCGACAGTGTGGCGAGCACGGCCGTTCATTGGGCTATCGACCCTATCCCCTGTCTGCGTCATGACGAACACGAACCGATACCGGAGCATCGGCCTCGAGACCCTCGCTCTGACGGATCGCCTTCTTGACCGGCAGCACGAATGATCCCAAACGGGCGTCCGGGAACAGAGAGGTCTTCCACGTGCTGACACCGATCGTCGCCTCGACGGGAATCGAGCCGAATCCGCCGCGTTCACCGACGAGTTCGTCGATATCGTCGGCCACGTCGTCGGGAAGCGTGATGAAGTGCCATCCGGCATCGCCGGGATACAGCCACAGCTCGCTCACGAACTCGAATACCGGCTCATCCATCGCGTTCTCGCCTGTTGATGGCACAGCACTGCTCCTCGAAGGGCGGGCCACCGCCCACCGAATCTAGTTGAGGTCGTCGCGCCCGGCGACTGCGNNCTGTTGGCAGTCGGCCTCGACTCGTGTCGGCACGACCGGTCACGTCGCCCGACAGGTACCAGCGCGTGATCGACGAAGGGATCAAAGTGAGTTCGTACAGGAAGACGGCGATATGGGTGGGGGTTCTCTATCTCGTGGCGACGATTGCTCCGGTGTCCACGCTGGGTGCATGGGGAACGCTCACCGATGATCCGGGGATTCTCGTCAACGCATCCGCCGACGAAGGTCGGCTGATCCTGGTAGCGCTGATGAACCTGGTGATGGCCGTGGCTGTTGCCGGTGTGGCGTTCATGATCTATCCGGTGCTCAAGCGCGTCGCAGACACCACCGTCAAGGAAGGTCTGGCCCACTGGTACGTGGGAACGCGGATCACGGAGGGAGCCACCTTCATCGTCGCGGTGCTTGCCACGCTGGCATTCATGCCGCTCAGTTCTGAGTTCGCAGCGGCCGGATCGCCGGACGCCTCCCACTTCCAGGCGAGCGCTGCTGTATTCGAATCGACGAGCGACATGGCGTTCGCACTCGGCCAGACGGTGTTCGCCGTCGGCGCGGCGATGCTCTACTACCTGCTGTTCGTTTCGGGCATCATTCCACGCTGGCTCTCGATGTGGGGGCTGATCTCCGCACCTCTGTTTGTTGTGGCGAGCCTCTCGCTGCTGTGGACGGGTGACCCCAACTCGACGATGTCGACCGTTCTCTATGTTCCGATGGCTATTCAGGAAATGGTCATGGCGGTGTGGCTGATCGTCAAGGGCTTCAACACCGCTGCGCTCGAGGTGTACCCGCAGCGCGCCTGAGAACTGAATCGCGCCGTGACGGCATCACGCGCTCTTGAGGAGGCCGTGCCCGGGATTTGGGTGTGGGGGCTTTGATCCTCGACGTCAGGTGCCGTCCGGCGGATCGTCGGCCGTCAGCAGTTCCGAGAGGATGGGTCGGCCTCGCTCCAGCGCGTCGTCGACATCGAGATCTGCACCCTCGGCGAACAGCCGCTCGGCTTCGGCCTCACCCAGCTTCGAGATCGCCTCTTCGCGAATCGCTTCGAGCTCGACGGGACGGATCACGGCCCCGGGGTCGAATGGCGCGGCTATGGCAGCGCCGAGCAGCACTCCCCCATCTTCCAACCATCCTGCTGCGATTGCCAGCTCGGCGATGGCGTCGAGTACACGGGGCTTCGTAGTCTCGGGCATCGGCATCGAAGGCATCCGCTCGAGAACTGCGAGTAGACGATCGGCGGCGGCAGAAGTATCGCCGAGTTCCGTCTCACACCGGGCAAGACCCCTGGTTGAGTTGCCCCAGCAGTTGACGTCACCCACCATGTCCAGCAGGCGTGCAGCCTCGACGAATAGAGGCATGGCATTTGCCGGCTCGTGCTCGAGACGAAGCAGCGTCGCCCTCAGCTGCAGTGCGTGCCCGTACCAGTTCGGGGAGTCGAGGTCGGCAAGGATCTCGCACGCCCGCCGGCTCTGCTCGAGACCCCTCCCGCGTTCGCCGGTCATGTAGAGGTAGCCGCCCGTGTCGTTCAGCGTCGCCGCCAGCATGGCGACGTCGCCGGCGCGTTCGAAGATGTCGAGCGCAGCCTGGTTGTGTTCTGCAACACGCTCATCCTCCATCGGTAGATAGGCGGCAAGCAGGAGTTGCGTCAGACCGAGATCCCAGTCGGGCTCCCACCAGTGTGGCTCGGGGTGTTCTTCGAGGAGGCGGCGCCCTTCGACGAGGTGCTCGAGATACTGGGGGTCGGTAGTGGCATGCCGGATCGCTGCACCGAGCGCCACCTCCATTCGGCCGATGGCATTGGCGTCGTTCGTTCTGTGGGCGGCTGCCAGACCCGAACGACCGAAGTCGACACCGTCGGGATCGGTCAGTTCGGCGGCATGGATTGCCGATGTCCACCACACCTTCACCACCCGAAGCGGATCTGTGTCCTCATCGGCGGCGTGCAGACCTTCGAGTGACAGTTCTATGGCTTCGACTCCCTGGCCCTTGTGCATCCAGTAGGAGAAGAGGTCGAAAGCGATGTCGAGGTAGGTGTCGATCTCGTCGGTCTCGAGCAAGGTAGACAGAGCGCTACGGATGTTGTCGTAGTCCAAGTCGATGCGCCGCATCGTCGCCGTGATCCCGGCGGTTCTCATCCCGGGTGTCGTTTCGTGGACGAAGGCGGCGAAGTACCGGGCGTGGGCGGCGCGGAAACGGATCGGTTCGGCGGTATCGCTCAACCGCTCCTGGGCATACTGACGAACGGGCTCCAGCATCCGGTAGCGGCTACGGCCGTCTTCGTCTCGCATCGGGATGACCAGCGACTTGTCGACGAGCGAGTCGAGATGGTCGAGCACCTCCCAATCCTCGACCTCGTCCCCCACGCAGACCTCTTCCGCTGCGTTGAGGTCCCAGCCTCCGGTGAACACCGACAGCCGGCGGAACATCGCCTGTTCTGCGGGTTTGAGCAGGTCGTACGACCAGTCGATCGTCGCTGCCAGGGTCCGCTGCCTGGGCAGGGCCGTCTTGGCGGACCCGGACAGGATCCGGAACGAGGTCTCGAGCCGGTCGGCGAGTTCGCGTGCCGACATGCTCCGCAGTCGGGCCGCCGCCAGTTCGATGCCCAGCGGGATCCCATCGATCCTCGTGCAGAGTCGGCCGATCGCCTGCATCTCCTCGGGTGACGGCTGATAGTCGGGATGTACCGTCTGCGCCCGGTCGAGAAACAGCTGCACGGCCTCCGAGTCCTGCAGGGCGTGCGTTGCATCGGCCAGGCCGAGGGACGGAACTCGCAGCGTGGCTTCGCCGGGAATGCCCAGCGACTCACGCGACGTCGCCACGATCCTGATGTTCGGGCAGGCGTCGAGTAGCTGCTTGATGGTGGCAGCGGCCGGATCCAGGAGGTGCTCGCAGTTGTCAACGATGATGAGCAGGTCCCGGGACCACAGGTAACGGATGACGACATCCTCGATCGAGGCTCCCTCGCCGGCGCGCAGGCCCCACGTATCGGCGATCGTGGTCATGATGAAGTGTGGGTTGGTCACCGGTGCCAGCTCGACCAGCCATGCCCCGTCGGGCCGCTCTGCTGCCGCAGCCCGGGCAGCTTCGACGGCCAACCGGGTCTTGCCGGTACCGCCCACCCCGGTGAGCGAGACGAGCCGGTTGTCGGAGATCAACGAAGCCAACTCGTCGAGTTGCCGGCGGCGTCCGACGAACGATGTGAGGTAGTCGGGAAGGTTGTGGCGTCGAACGTCGACACTCTTGATAGGTCGGTCGACCACCGGAAGCTCCGGATGGCGGACTTCGTAGACATGCTCCGGGTCGGCGAGATCCTTCAGATGGTGCGTACCGAGATCGTGCAGCCGGCTCCCGTCCGCGCCGGCGGCGTCGGCGGTGACCGAGGACAAGAGCACCTGTCCCCCATGCCCTGCCGACATGATCCGCGCAGCTCGATTCAGAACGGGTCCGAAATAGTCGCCGCCGCGCTCCTCGGCGACACCGGTGTGTATCCCCATCCGCACTTTGATGGCCGGTCCCGGCCAATCGGCATTCAGCAGCCTGAGCTGGATGGCGGTGGCGGCTGCGATCGCAGCGCGATCCGATGGAAACGCCACTGCGAAGGCATCTCCGGCCGTCGAGAACACATGCCCGTCGCGGGATGCCACTTCCTCTCGCATGATCCGGTCGTGCAGTTCGAGACTCGCCGCCATCGCTGCGGAGTCCGCTTCCCACAGGCGGGTTGAACCCTCCACATCGGTGAAGAGAAACGAAACGAGCCCGGTCGGAGCGTGAGTCCCCATCGGCTGCAAGCTACCAGGAGCCTACGCATCCAGCATGGCGAGGCGGATCTCGACGAGGCGGCGTATGAGAGCCTCATCCGGGATGGTGTCGATCGGGAATCGGAGAGTGCCCTTCGCCCAGTCGTATCCTTCCAGCAGCTCCGGATCGACCTGTTCGATGACCGAACCCGAATGGGGGAAGTAACTGCAGTGCCGCCTGGCATGGGCGTAGCCGGCAACGGCCTTCCCACCGACCTTGAAGGCGGGCACGCCGTAGGAGATCGCTTCCTCTGCTTCGGGAAGGATCGACGCCAGCAACGCCCTCAGCCTGATCAGCGTGCTGCGTTGCGGTTCCGGCGCAGCATCCAGGTAGTCGTCGACGGTCATGTGCGGAGGTTCCGAGAGTCCATCGACGACGCGACTCTCCTCATTTGCAGCCGGATCGTGGGGGTGTGCAGCATCCGGGCAGTATGCCCGATGGCGGTCGCACCTGCGGCGACCGACGGCTATGGCCATCGCGCCCGCCAGGGTTGGTACGACGGCTGCTGCCGGCTAATCGGGCGGGTTGGACCGCAGGTAGTCGAGGATCGGCCGGCAATCCGCGTCGGTGTTGGACAGGACGACCACCGCGTGGTTCGACTCCGGGTAGATCGACATGAACGAGCAAATCCCGGGGGCCCCTCCGGTGTGGCCGACAGAGCCATCGTCGGTTCCGATCAGGAATCCGTACCCCTGCGACAGACCCGGTGCGAGATCGACTCTGGGTTCGAGCAGCTGGTTGGTGAACTCGTGAGAGAGGAGGCGATGACCGAGCAGGGCGGTGCCGAACTCGAAGAGATCACCGCACGTCGAGTAGCCGCCGCCTGCTGCGAAGCCCCTTCCGGGCATCAACGGGGCATTCTCGGTCAGCACACCGGTCTCCCGACCATCGAAGTCCTTGGTGGTGTACCCCATCGCCATGTCGGCAACATCGTCCTCGAGGGCGTAGGAATCGGTACGGCTCATACCGGCCGGCTCGAACACCTGGGTGCGGACGTACTCGTAGTAGTCCCGCCCGGACACATGCTCGATGATCATGCCCAGGACCACGAACCCGGCGTTCGAGTAGCCGACCGATGTACCGGGTTCGAAGGCAAGCGGCCGGTCGACGAACAGCGGGAGATAGTCAGCATTCGAGCGGAAGCGATTGGGGTCCTCGGCGAACTCCGGCGTGAATGTGTCGCCCAGACCCGAGGTATGCGTCAGCAGTTGCCGGACCGTGACCCGCTCGGCGACTTCGATGTTGGGGTAGTCGGGCAACACGTCGGCGATGGTGTCGTCGAGGGACATCTCGCCTTGCTCCACGAGCTGCAGCACGGCCACCGCGGTGAACATCTTGTTCATCGATCCCAGGTTGAACAGTGTGTCGACTCGGTTGGGCAGGCGTTCGTCCCGATCGGCCAATCCGGCGGCGAACTGCCACACGATCGCGTCACCGACACCGATGAGGGCCGACCCGGAGAATACGCCCTGTTGCGCCTGAGTCTCGACGATGCCTGCCACCCGATCTGTCCACGAGGCCTCCGGCTCCAGGCGGGTGGTCGTAGTTGTCGAAGGAACCGTTCCGAACGTGGTCGACGTGACCACCGACTCGGTCACCCAGGTTGGTACACGGTCGTCTGCGCTCGTTGTGCCGGCCGTCGATCCGGTCGCGCTGCACCCCATGAGGAGCGCGGCGGCAAGTGCCGCGGTTACTGCCGGCCTGGCACCCATACTTCTACCCATTCTCGCGAATCGGTCTGCACACCAACCCACGAACCCGGAACTCGCCCACTAGCAACTCGCCAAAGCACCGCCTCGGCCCGGCTCCGCCCGGGTGGCTCACCCACAGTGGGGAGCACACCCCCACGCACTGCATCAAACGTCGGGTGGGCCCTGCAACACACGCTCCCTCAGCCGTCCGAAGTCCCAGGGATCTTCGACCTCCGACTCGAACCGGTACGGCGCAATGGCCTCCAGCCACCAGGTGACGCCGGCGTTGCGGTAGGGAGCCACTTCTTCCGCGGCCCTGTCCGGCCGGTCGCCGGACGTGACACCCGGGTAGACCACATCGAAGGGTTCGTCACCGATGCGATGCCGCCGGATGTACTCGAGGCACTGGGCGAGGGAGTCGAGATCCTCTTCCTGCCACTCCGGGAGGAGCGGTATCACGCCGTCCCAGCATGCTGCCCGCCGCATCGGGCGACGATTCGGCCAGACTCCACCCACCCAAATCGGAATCCGCGGTTGCTGAACCGGTGTCGGGAGGAACTGCGAGTTCTCGACCCGGTAATGCGGACCGGTGTGATGGACCTCGGTTCCCGCCCAGAGTTGCGTGATGATTTCGAGGGCCTCGTCCAGCATGTCGCCGCGCGTCCGGTGAACGGCCTCTTCGCCCAGTTCGTCGTATTCACCCGTGCCCTCGCCACTGCCGATTCCCAACACGACACGGCCGTTCGACAACCGGTCGAGCGACGCGGTCTCGCGGGCGAGTTTGTGGGGCCGACGCCTCGGCACGGGCGTCACTGCCGTCCCCAGCAGAATACGATCGGTCGATGTGGCGGCCGCCGCGAGCGCAATCCAGGGATCGACGACCTGTTGCCCGATCCCGGAGCCGTGCAGCCCCTGAAACGGAGGCTTGACGTGGTCCCAGAGGAATATCCCGTCCCAGCCGTTCTCTTCGGCATCAACGGCCAGCCGGACGACGTTGTGTGGATCACCGAAAGAACCGCAGTTCGGCACGTAGAGGCCGTAGTGCATATGGACTACTCCCCCAGCAGGTACTCGGTTGCTTCTTCGAGACTCATCGCACGACCTTGTTCGTACAACTGCTGGTAGCGCTCGTTGCCGAGAATGTCGGTGGCGGCCTCGAGTCCCGGTTGGAGTTGCCGGTTGTAGAAGGGCGGCTTCTCCATNNAACACCAATCCGGAAGTGACGGAAACTGCCATCTCCAGTGCCGACCGCGCTGCGACCCGATTCAATCCGATTGCCCGCTCCCGTTCGCCGGCGTTCCACACGCTGAAGGCCAGGTTGTGCAGCGCGGTGGGCCGGATGAGCGGATCGGCGCCGGGCCGGTCGGCGAGCTCGACGCTCTCCTCCGAGTATCGGAGCTGCTGATCCACACCCTGGTCGCCGACGTTGGGGATGAACATGTTGGCGTGCAGCTGGCCGTAGGTGTCGCCGATGGCGATGAAACGACGCCGCCCCTCTTCGAGCATGACCCGGACTTCGTCGCTCTCGTCGCCGCCCCACAACCGTGCCTGACCGAGCAGCGTCAGCGGCCAGGCGGCGCCTTCCTCGTACCCGATCCGACCACAGATCTCGAGGCTCTCCTGCAGCAGAGCCACGGCGTTGGGCACGTCTCCGACCAGGGAATCGCCTGGTCGTACCGGGTGGCAAACATCAAGAGGAACGAGGCGGCCGTCAGCGTGTCGGCTCGCGATCGAGTCTCGATGCCGGCGGTGGCTTCGATCAGCCGCTCGAGTCGAGCGATCCCCCGGTCGAGCTTGCCGGAGAACAGCCACACGTGCCCGAGCGGCCAACCCATGTCGAGCACGTCCTCGACACGTCCGATATCCAACATTCGATCGAAGGCCGTCTCGTAATCGGCGAGCTCAAGTTCGATGGCGATACGCGCCTCGGTGCGGCCACTCCCAAACACGGCGGACCGCTGCTCCCGGCACATGTCGCGGTAGTGCCGATCATGGCGTTCGACCGCCCCATCCCACGAACTTTCCTCCTGCAGGTGCATCCGCGCGTACAGGCGCATCGTCTCGAGCAATCGGTAGCGCGATGGCTCGCCCGGGATCGCCAGAATCAATGAGGTTCCGGCGAGGCGGCGTAGGGCATCGACGGCGGCGATCTCGGATTCGGTTCCGAGCACGGCCGCCGCGGCTGTGGCGAGGAACGGGCCTTCGAAGACGCCGAGACGATCGAAGGCTCCACGGTCGTCGGGGCTCGACAACCCGTAGCTCCAGTCCAGGGAGGCCTGGAGCGACCGATGTACGGTTCGCTCCGTGTTCGGATCCCCCAGGAGAAGGAATCGATCCAGGAGGTAGCCCTCGATCTCGGCCGGTGACAGGGCATCCGTTCTCGCTGCGGCGAGCTCGATTGCCAGGGGCATCCCGTCCAGGTGACGGCAGATCGACGAGACTGCCGGCAGGGTTGCTCCGTCGAGCAAGGAACCGGGCCGGACTGCAGCGGCTCGAGCCTCGAAGAGCCGCTCGGCGTCTCCGGAACCATTGCCCGAGGTGCCGAGACCCTCGAGCCGGTATCGGTACTCCCCCACGGTATCGAGCGCACGACGGCTCGTGGCCAGGATGCGAAGTCCCGGCGCCCCGGCGAGGAGCCGTGTAGCGAGCCGGCCCGCCGTCTCCACCACATGCTCGCAGTTGTCCAGTACGAGCAGCGCCGTCTGTGGACGCAGCCGGGCGAGCAGCGCATGGGTGGGGTCGCGACCCGATGCTGCAATCAGTCGCAGCGCCGCCGCGGCCGCCCCGCCGACCCCCTCGGGGGTGGCAACCTGGGCCAAATCGACCAGCCACACCCCGTCCGGAAAGCCGCCGGCGACCCGAGCGGCCGCCTCGACCGCCAGTCGCGTCTTGCCGGCCCCGCCGGGCCCCATCACCGTCACCAGTCGGTGCTCGAAGATGAGCGATGCGAGTTGATCCAGTTCGTCGGCCCGGCCGATGAAGCTGCTGACCGGCGCCGGCAGATTGGTCGGCGTGATTGCGGCGTCGAGGGCCGGATCCTGGAGGAGGATCCGTTCCTCGAGTTGCGCCACCGAGGGCGATGGGTCGATTCCCAGTTCATCGGCGAGCATGCGCCGGAGACGAGCCAGAGTCCGCAAGGCATCGGTCTGGCGGCCTGCCCGGTAGAGGACGCGCGCCAACAACTCCCAGAAACGTTCTCGATAGGGATGCTCGACGGTCAGGATCTCCACGCCACCCACCTCCGGAACTTCCCCGGTGCGCAGCTCCGCTTCGATCCGATCCTCCATGGCCCGCAACCTGAGTTCTTCGAGTCGGACGACTTCGGGACCGACGGATGGCAGGTCCTCCAGCCCCTCAAACGGCCTGCCTCGCCACGAGGCCAGCGACCGGTCGATGAGGGCAACGGCGGATGCCGGGTCGGACGCAGCCAGCCGGCGTGCTTCGGCCAGTCGAGCCTCGACATCGAGGGCGTCGATCGTGTCGCCTTCGACCCGCTCGAACCGGTATCCGCCGTCGGCACGTACGATCCGTTCGCGTCCCAGGGTCCCGCGCAGATTCGAGACGTAGGTGTAGAGCGAGTCGCGGGCGCCGTCGGGCGGGTCGTCGCTCCAGATCTCGGTGACCAATCGGTCGAGCGCCACGGCCCTTCCCGCCTCGAGTAGCAGCAGCGCCAGCACCGACCGCTGTCTCGGCCCGCCGAGCGGGAGAGACTCACCTGCGTCTCTGACGTCCAGCGGACCCAGCACCGAGAACAACATCTTCCATCTGAGTCTACGAGTTCGCGATCGGCCATGACTCCCCCATCACGAGAAGCGAGGGTCCCGAAGGTGCCCTCGCTTCTGGGGCTGTCAATGCGCCTTGGTCCAGTCGGTCTGGGCGAGTTTCAGCTCACCCTCTGCCGTCGTCACGACCTCGAACGTGACCGCCGATGCCCAGGGCCCCGATTGCATTCCCCGGGTCACAACATACCGACCATCCGGTTCGGCGACGATCAAGAAGGGCTCCGTGATCCACTCGGGATCCGACGCTGAGCTGAGGTGTGCAGCAAGATCCTCGCTCGGGACCTTCCTGTCCCCGTAGAGGTGGTAGCCCGACGGCGTGTAGAGATCGACGACCGACCCGTCGCGGCGTTCGTTGGCCGCCCACCATTCATCGANNAGCACCATCACATCGCCCGGCACCTCGGGAATGCCGGCGGCTTCGTCCGGGGCCTGATCGAGCACGGCTCGTGCCTCACTCAACTCGGCCTGTGTGTCGGACAACTGCTGCTCGAGATCGGCCACCTCCAGCTCCAAGGCTTGATACTCGTCCGAGTCCGTCACATCTCCGGAACAGGCGCCACCGATGAGAACGAGTAGCAGGACGATCATCGACTTCCTCATGGCAACCTCCTT
>JABAOG010000022.1_pt1 | contig 13297 bp, 11 predicted proteins | sample 7062131 | NCBI WGS metagenome assembly JABAOG01 (sample SAMN14538629, study PRJNA623070) | marine sediment metagenome | biome: marine biome [ENVO:00000428]; feature: marine pelagic biome [ENVO:01000023]; material: deep marine sediment [ENVO:00002113] | place: India: Arabian Sea | collected... | reverse complement strand
TTGGTGCCGACGAACAGGATGGTGCCGCGATTGGCTGCCATACGGCCGAGAAAATTGGTCGCCTCGTTGAAGAGCGGGAGCGATTTCTCGAGATTGATGATGTGGATCTTGTTGCGTTCGCCGAAGATGTACGGCGCCATCTTCGGGTTCCAGNNGTTCCAGAAGCGCGTCTGGTGGCCGAAATGAACGCCGGCCTCCAGCATCTCGCGCATGCTCACTGCGGACATGTCACGACTCCGAATTCGGGTTGAGCCTCCATGCGCCCCGTGCACCGACCCCGACCGGTCCCGGTCCCCCAAAGAAGGACCGCGGACCCCGCCGGGGCACCCGGATGCACGTGCCGACGCATGTGTGTATTTGGGACGGCGCCCACCCAGGTGCCGCCGTCCGCCTCTGGACCTGCCGGCATCTGTACCCCGGCGGGCCGCTTCTCGAGCACCGTAAGTGCTTGAACGATATTGGAAACCGAGAAGGCCGAAGCTGCGGTTTCGCGACTCAGTAAAACCTCGTGCCCGTCGAGCACCCCGGCCCGGCATCCGACGGCCTCAACATTTCGGCTTCGAGCAGGGGATTTGCGCCCAAAAGGCGCGCTTTTATACCATAGATAGTTCCGGACAACAATCGGTAAGTATCGGTAACAGAAGAGAAAAGTCCTCCAGAGGACCAGCGGCGGCGGAACCCATGCCCATCACCATCAAGACAGACGCGGAAATCGACAAGATGCGTGTCGCCGGACGCCTGGCGGCGGAGGTGCTGCACATGATCCGCCCCCACGTTCAGCCGGGCGTCACCACCGGCGAGCTGGATCGCATCTGTCACGACTACATCGTCGACGTGCAGAAGGCGATACCGGCGCCGCTCAACTACCGGGGCTTTCCCAAGTCCATCTGCACCTCGGTCAATCATCAGGTCTGTCACGGCATTCCGGGCGAGCGCAAGCTCAAGTCCGGCGACATCCTGAACATCGACATCACGGTCATCAAGGACGGCTACCACGGCGACACCAGCAAGATGATGTTCGTTGGCGAGCCCTCGATCATCGGTCGGCGACTCTCGCAGGTCTGTCACGATGCCATGTGCATCGGCATCGAGATGGTGCGTCCGGACATACATCTCGGAGACATCGGTCATGCCATCCAGCAGCACGTGGAGAAGCACCGCTACTCGGTGGTGCGCGAGTACTGCGGGCACGGCATCGGCCGCAAATTCCACGAGGATCCCCAGGTGCTGCACTACGGCAAGCCGGGCACGCGCGAGAGGCTGGTGCCGGGCATGACCTTCACCATCGAGCCCATGNNTGCGCAACGGTGATGACGTCTAGCATCCGGCGTCAGAACTGACGCCTGCCGAACGTGGAACACATCACGACAGCACCGAGCACGGACGAGCGCCTCGACCTGGACAGCTACCGCGAGGCGTTGAACAACGCCCGTCGCGACGTCGCCAATCGCTTCCGGGAGGGCGTCCCGGCGAGCGACCTGGTGCATGAGAGCGCCCACTTCATCGACACGCTGCTGGCGAAAGCCTGGCGCGCGCACGGGCTTCCACCNNATTCTCATCCTGGTTGAAAAGCCTCGCTCCGTTCGCGCCCGGATCCAATCGTACGTCACGTTCCTCTGGGACATCGGCCTCGAGATCGGACACAGCGTGCGCAGCGTCAAGGACTGTGTTCGGGAGTCGCGCCAGGACATCACCGTAGCCACCAACCTGATGGAGGCTCGCCTCGTCGCGGGCGACGCGCGCTTGTTCGAGCGCATGCGCCGCGCGACCAGCGCGGACAAGCTGTGGTCGAGCCGCCAGTTCTTCGAAGCGAAATGGGCGGAGCAGCGCGCTCGTCATTACAAGTTTCACGACACGGCCTACAACCTCGAGCCGAANNCATCCAGATGATCGGCTGGGTCGCGAAACGCCACTTCGGTGCCGAAACGCTGCACGATCTGGTCACTCACGGATTTCTGACCGAATCCGAGTACGGGTCGCTCATCGAGGGTCAGAGCTTTCTCTGGCAGGTTCGTTTCGCCCTGCACGTTCTCACGGGTCGCCGCGAGGACCGACTTCTGTTCGACCATCAGCGCACGCTCGCTGCCGAATTCGGCTATAGCGACGACGATGCGAATCTGGCCGTCGAAAAGTTCATGAAGCGCTATTACCGGACGATTATGGATCTCAGTCGTCTCAATGAAATGTTGCTCGAGCTTTTTCAGGAAGCCATCCTGCACGCCGACGCGCCGCGTACCGTTACGCCGATCAATCGGCGTTTCCAGTCGGTCAACGGGTTCGTTGAAGTCACCAGCGAAGATATCTTCAAACGATACCCGTTCGCGCTGCTCGAGGTCTTCCTGATTGTCCAGCAACACGACGACCTCAAGGGCGTGCGCGCATCTACCATCCGCTTGATCCGCGATCATCGGCATCTGATAGACGATAAATTCCGCGCCGACATTCGCGCCCGAAGCCTGTTCATGGAGATCTTCAAGCAGCCCAACCGCATCGCCCGTGAGCTCCGGCGCATGCACCGCTACGGCGTGCTGGAGAGATATCTTCCGGTTTTCGGGGCGGTGGTCGGCCAAATGCAGTACGACCTTTTCCACACCTACACCGTCGACGAGCACAGTCTTTTCGTGGTGCAGAACATCCGCGCATTCGCTTCCCCTGAGCGCTCGCGGGCCACGCCGCGCTGCGCGGAAATCTTCGCGCGTGTGCCCAAACCGCATCTGCTCTACATCGCAGGGCTTTTTCACGACATTGCGAAAGGCAGAGGCGGCGATCATTCAGAGCTCGGCATGACGCTGGCAATGGAGTTCTGCATCGATCACGGTCTCGGCCAGTACGATGCCCGGCTGGTAGCCTGGCTGGTGCGCCATCATCTGACCATGTCGCTGACCGCGCAGCGCCGGGACATCACCGATCCGGACGTCATCAAGGATTTCGCCGAGACGGTGGGAGATCAGAATCATCTCGACTACCTGCTGCTTCTAACGGTCGCCGACGTGCGCGGTACCAACCCCGCTCTTTGGAACGACTGGAAAGCGACGCTGCTCGATGACTTGTACGAATCGACCACGCATGCGCTGTGGCGCGGCCTGGAGAATCCCATCGACCGCGCCGAGCTGATCGCCGAGACGCAGGAGGAAGCCCGTCGTCTGCTCGAAGGTTCCGACGGCCTGGGCCGGGCGGTGGCGGAGCTCTGGGCCGGTCTCGGCGACGACTATTTCCTGCGCCATACCGCCGACGAGATCGCCTGGCACACGCACGCCATCGTAACCGCGCCTGCGCAAGAGCTGCCGCTGGTGCTGGTTCGACAGGGCCGCGGGGGCACCGAGGTTTTCGCCTATGCGCCCGATCAGGAGTTCCTGTTCGCCGCGTCGACCTCGGTTCTCGGGCGCCTCGGGCTGAACATCGTCGATGCTCGAATCATCACCGCGGACAACGGCATGACCCTGGACAGCTACGTGGTTTTCGAGCTCGACGGCACGCCGGTCAGCGGAGACGCCCGCGAGCGCGAGATAAGCAACGCCATGCGCGAGGCGCTCGCCGATCCCCGCTCGGCGCGGCGCGACAATCGGCGTCTGCCCAAACGCCAGCTGCGGCATTTCCAGACACCGACCCGGGTTCACTTCAGCGACGACTCGCGCAACGGGCGAACCGTCATGGAAGTCGTTGCCCGCGATCGACCAGGGCTGCTCTCGGCGGTGGGCTGGGCGCTCGCCGACTGCAAGGTTCGACTTCAGAACGCCAAGATCGCCACGTTCGGCGAGCGCGCCGAAGACGTCTTCTTCGTCACCGACGCCGGCAACCGACCGCTCGCCCCGGAGAGCTTCGAAACCATCCGCGAAAGGGTGGCGGCCGCCATCGACTCCGCCAACGGCGCTTCCTAGCACGGCCGCGGCAAGCGGCGACGCCTCTCAGCCGCCGGTCACGGGCGGGAAAAAAGCCACCTCGTCGCCGTCCATGACCGGGTGGTCGGGACCCACGTACTCCTGATTGACGGCCATCAGCACGTTCGCGGGCATGGCCTCGCCCTCGCTCGCGCGGGTCCAGATGTCGGCCACGGTGGTGCCGGCGCTCGGTGTGGCGAGCCGCCGCTCGGAGCCGTGCCGCTCGCGCAGGCTGGCGAAGTATTTCACGGTGACAGACATCGATTCGTCGGCCTCGTCCCGACCGTTTCACCACCCCCCGCCTTTTCGGGCCGGGGGCGACCGGAAACGGCACCCACGTGTATCATAGTCGCGCACCGCCGCAACGCGGGACAGGTAATCAGGCGAGAACGACCGTGGCGCGACTGACGCATTTTAACACTGCCGGCGATGCCCACATGGTGGACGTGGGCGACAAGGCCGAGTCCCGGCGCACCGCCACCGCCGAGGGCCGGATTGACATGCTCGCCGAGACCCTCGCGCTGGTCACCGAGGGCCGTCACAAGAAAGGCGATGTCCTCGCCGTGGCCCGGGTCGCCGGCATCATGGCGGCCAAGCGCACCGCCGAGCTGATCCCGCTCTGCCATCCGCTGCCGTTGAGTCACGTCGAGGTGACGCTCACTCCACTGCCCGACGAATGCGCCGTGCAGTGCGTGGTGAGCGCGGAGACCGTTGCCCGCACGGGCGTGGAAATGGAGGCGCTGACGGCCGTGCAGATTGCGCTGCTCACCATCTACGACATGTGCAAGGCGGTCGACCGCGGCATGACCATCAGCGACGTGCGCCTGGTCGAAAAATCGGGCGGCCGATCGGGTCACTGGCGACGGGCCGCGGAGTAGCCGGACGGCGCGGCCGGCGCGGATCGTCAAGGGCATACCACGGGAATACGCTCGGCAAGCGCGACGCCTTGCGGAGAAAGCGTCGCGCGATAGGCGATTGCCTCGACGCCGGCCGCCAGCGCCTCGCGCAGCGTGTCTCCGTACCGGGGATCGATGCGGTCGGCCGGGCGCACTTCGCTCACATCGGAACGTTGCACGCAGAAGCACAGCACCGCGCGCCGATCGGCCACGCGCAGGCTGCCCATGAGCTCGCGCAGATGGCGAGTGCCTCGGGTGCTGATCGCATCCGGGAACAGCGCGATGCCGTCCTCGACCGCTGCCGTGACGTTCTTCACTTCCAGGTAGCAGGCCGAGGCGCCCTTGCTGAGCAGAAAGTCCGCCCGGCTGCCCTCTTCCCCATAGCGAACCTCCGGCCGAATCGCGTCGTAACCGGTGAGCTCGTCGATCACGCCGGATTCGATGGCCTCGCGCACCAGCGCGTTGCTGCGACCGGTATTGATGCCCACCAGCCCCGCGCCGGGCACCTCGACGAGCTCCCAGGTGTAAGCGTACTTGCGCTTCGGATTGTCGGAACGGCTGAGCCATACCCGCGCCCCCGGCGCGTGACAGCCGAGCAGTGAGCCGGTGTTGGGACAATGGGCCGTCAGCGAGGTGCCGTCGTCCAGGGTAACATCGGCGAGAAACCGCTTATATCGCTTCACCAGCGTCGCGGCGACCAGTGGTTCGCGGAATCGCACGCCTAAGCCGCCTCGCAGGGAGCAGCATTCGAGTGGACCGAATGCCGCAGCACGATGCTAAAATATTCAGCGCACATCACCGGTGGTAGAAACAATGTTCGGTAGACCATCCGCGCTGCAACAGCGTATCAGAAAGCTTCGCTCGCACCTGGCCCAGGAAAATCCCCTTCTGCTGCAGGTGGTGAAGAGCTTCCGCGTGCTCGACGGCGTAGCTTATCGTCTCGGCATGCTGGATGACACCACCTCGTTCACCACACGCGTACCGTGGTGGCCGATGATCTCGGTGCTCGGCACCTTTTCCTCGGGCAAGTCGACCTTCATCAACTACTACCTCAAGCAGAAGCTCCAGCAAACGGGCAATCAGGCCGTGGACGACAAGTTCACCGTGATCTGCTACAGCAACGACGATACACAACGGGTATTGCCCGGTCTCGCGCTGGATGCCGATCCCCGCTTTCCGTTCTATCAGATGAGCCGCGACCTGGAGGCCGTAGCGGCCGGCGAAGGATCGCGCATCGATTCCTACCTGCAGCTCAAGACCTGCCACAGCGAGCACCTGCGCGGCAAGATCATCATCGATTCGCCCGGCTTCGACGCCGACGAGCAGCGCACCGCGACGCTGAAGATTTCCGATCACATCATCGATCTGTCGGACCTGGTGCTGGTGTTCTTCGATGCGAGGCACCCGGAGCCTGGCGCCATGCACGATACCCTCGAGCATCTGGTAGCGAATACCGTCAGACGATCGGATGCCAACAAGTTCCTCTACATACTCAATCAGATCGACAACGCGGCCAGGGAAGACAATCCGGAGGAGGTGTTCGGGGCGTGGCAGCGGGCGCTGGCGCAGAAGGGCCTCACTGCCGGACGCTTCTACAGCATCTACGATTTGGACGCGGCGATCCCCATCCAAAGCGCTACCCTGCGCGCACGCTTCGAAGGGCGCCGCGCGGCGGACATGAACGCGATCATGGATCGAATCGATCAGGTAGAGGTCGAGCGTGCCTACCGCATTATCGGCGTTCTCGAGCAGATTGCCCGCACCATCGAGGAGCGGCTGGTGCCGACCCTGCGCGAAGCTCGACGCCGTTGGAAGCGGCGCACGCTCTGGCTCGACACGGCGGTCTTCGGAACCATCCTGGTGGCAGCCCTGGGCGCCAGCGTCTGGGCGGGCCACTGGCAGGGCCTGAGCTTCTCCGCGCCATGGCTGGCCTGGTTGAGCGACCACCCGGTGCCCTTCTGGCTCGGCGCCGGCGCCCTGGTCATTGCGGCGGTGTACCTGCACTTTCGCCTGCGTCGCGTCGCCGCCAACGGCGTCGCGGCGGCCATGCGCCGCCTGGACTTCGACGCCGACACCGCCGAATGGCTCGAGCACGCCTTCGAGCGCAACACCCGCGCCTGGCAGCCCCTGCTCGGCGTGGAGCCTGCCGGCTGGTCGGCCTCCACCCGCAGGCGGCTCGCCCAGGTGCTCGGTGAGGCCGACAGCTACGTGCAGGCGCTGAACGCCCGCTTCACGGACCCCTCGGGCAACGCGCTGCCGCGCAGGCCGCGACGCGGGGACGACGAGGAAAGGCCGGCGCCGGCAGCAGCGGCCGCGCAGGCGGAGGCCCGTCGACCCGGAGAGCTCGAGATCGTCAAACCGCCGGCCGACTTTGCCGAGGAGGACGTGGACGCGGCCGCCGGCGGGGAGCGCCACTGAGCGCCATGGCCACGCTTCAGAACTTCTCCTGAAGCCGTTTGACCTCCTGGACCGTGTCGGCGGCCTGCAGCGCCTCGCCCAGCGTGCGGATGTCGCGGGCCTCGAGGACATCGATCATCCTGATGAAGACCTCGGCGGTGGTGACGGCGTCGCCGAGAGCCGAGTGCCGATCCCGACTCTCGACCCCGAAGCGATAGGCGATGGCATCGAGCGTGTGCGTCACGTGGCTCGGCTGCAGGGCCACCGACAGCAGCAGCGTGTCGAGCACGGCCTGGTCGAAGCGCACGCCGACCTGCTGCTCCTTGAGCCTGAGAAACTTCATGTCGAAGGCGGCATTGTGGGCAACCAGCACCGCGTCGCCAACGAAGGCGTGAAAGCGGCGTAGCACGTCGGCGACCGGCGGCTTACCGGCAACCATGTCGTCGCTGATTCCGTGGATACGGGTCGACGCTCGCGGTATGGGCCGACCCGGATTGACCAGCTCATCGAAACGATCGCCCTCGAGCATCCGAGCATTGAGCACACGCACGCCGGCTATCTGCACAATCTCGTCGCCGCTGGACGGCTCCAGACCGGTGGTCTCGGTGTCGAAAATCACCAGGTTCAAATCACGCAGGGGCGTCGCCAGAAGATCCCGGTCCAGATCCTGGTCGAACAGGTCGAAATCGTAGAACGCCGGGCGTTCGAGCAGGTCGACGGACCGGCGCGCGGCAGCCTCCGTGGGGCGCGGCGCGGCGCCCCCGCCGAGGGCCAGCACGTAGCCACTCGACGAGCCGTCCTGCTCGATGACCAGGCGCATGCGCCCGGCGAGCGGCGCCTGCGCACCGGCCGCCAGCGTGCAGGCGCACTCGACGACACCGGGCGACGCCTCGCCGCGCTGATGACGCTGATTCAATTCACTCAGCGCGCCGCGCAGCGCCGCCGGCTGCACGAGAGAGGTGAGCATGCGCCCAATGCCGAGCCCGCCGGCGTCCGCAAACAGCGCCGCCGCGGAATCGTTGAACAGCACCACGCGATGCTGCTCGGTGCACACGATGACGGCCTCGCTGAGATCCCTCAGGATGGCCTCCAGGCGCGTTCTGCGTCGCTCCGAGCCCGAGCGCGCCGACTCCATGGCCTTGGCAGTATCCACCCGCGCACGGGCGTGCGCGTCCGCCAGCCGCTTGACCGCCGCCGGCAGACCGCCGAGCGCATGCCCAACGGGCGGCTGCGCTTCCTCGCCGGGGTGGCCGTGCACCAGCAGATCGATGTCCTCCTCCAGCACGCGCAGCGGGTGCAGCACCCGTGTCTCGAGCCACGTCCAATAGAGCGCGATGGCGGCGACCAGCAGCACCGCCTCGAGCACCAGCGTGAGCACCAGCTGCGACGGCGACAGGCGGGCGCCGAGGATGAGGTACACGTCGATGGCGATGCACACCACCAGCAGAAGCGCCAGGCCACCGAGCAGCACCCGCGCTGTGGACGCGCCGGTGCTCATAGCAGGCGCTTCGCCGACCGGTTGCGACGCATCGGAAATGACGACCCGGGCACGAATCCGAGCCAGCCGCCACGGGCGCCGGGACAATACCCCGCAGCCTGCCTGCTACACTTTTCACGTCTCGAGACGCCGACGCCTTCGGCAGCCCGGCTGCCGGGCGTGGTGGCCTGGGCACGGCGTTCCCGAAGGCCGCGCCGAGGCGCCGAAATTGCGAGTGGGGACTGGGTCACAGTCTGGAAATTTCTCTTTATAACAGTCGCTTACTCTTCCTCGCCTGAGAAAGAACTTTAAATTATACTTTTGCCATGCGTTTGCCCGCCAACAGCCTCGGCACCCAGTGGTGAGCCCGGATACCCTCTCAATGAACCTCGAGCAGGCTCGATTCAACATGGTAGAGCAGCAGATCCGGACCTGGGAGGTCCTGGATCAAAAGGTGCTCGATATCATGGCCGAGGTGCCGCGGGAGGATTTCGTGCCGGCGGCGTATCGCAACCTGGCTTTCGCCGATACCTGCATTCCGCTGCCCCATGGTCAGACGATGATGCTGCCACGCGTGGAGGCGCGCATGCTGCAGGCCCTGCAGATCGAGCCGGGCGANNTGCAGGCCCTGCAGATCGAGCCGGGCGACCGGGTCCTCGAGGTGGGCACCGGCAGCGGCTTCGTCACAGCCCTGCTGGCGCGCCTGGCCGCACACGTCACCAGCGTCGAGATCCACGACGCGCTGCGCCGCGATGCCGAGGACAAGCTCGAGCGCCACGGCATCGACAACGTCGAGCTCTTTACCGGGGACGCCTGCCACGGCTGGGACCAGGGCGCGCCCTACGATGTCATCGCCGTCACCGGCTCCCTGCCGGTCCTGGACGAAAGGTTTCAGGCGAGTCTCGCCACCGGCGGAAGGCTCTTCGTCATCGTCGGCCAGGAACCCGCCATGGAAGCGCTGCTCGTCACCCGCACGGGCGCGTCGCAGTGGTCGACCGAGAGTCTCTTCGAGACCGTTGTGCCGCCGCTCATCGGTGTCGATCAGCCAGAGCGTTTCGTCCTCTGATTACGAGCGGAAGCCCAACGATGCAGAAACGGAATACGCACACAATGCTGCACAGCGAGCGACTGTCGTTCATTGCCGGGCTAGTGCTCGCAGTGCAGGCCGGTGCCGCGTGCGCGGCCACATCGCTGATCGAGCTGTTCGAAATCTCCCAGGAGGCTGATCCGGAGTACCAGAGCGCGGTAGCCGCCAACCAGGCCGCGCAGGAGCTCACGCCCCAGGCGCGCTCGTTCCTGCTGCCGAATCTGAGCGCCGGCGGCGAGGTCCGACACAACTGGTCGGATGTGCAAAAATCCGGCCAAGCGGCCGCCGAGGGAAACATCGACTGGGGTGACCAACGAGCGGATATCAGCATCACCCAGCCGGTCTACCGCCAGGATCTCTGGGTGCAGCTCGAGCAGGCCGATCTGCGCACCAGGCAGGCCAACGCGGAGTTCGCCTTCGCCCGCCAGGAGCTCATACTGCGCATCTCGGTGCGTTACTTCGACGTGCTCAGAGCCCGCGACCAGCTGGCATTCGCCAAGGCGGCGCTGGAAGCGTTCGGGCAGCAGCTCAAGCAGGCGCAGCAGCGCTTCGAGGTCGGCCTGATCGCCATCACCGACGTCGAGGAAGCCCAGTCGGGCTTCGACCTCGCGACCGCCGACGTGATCGCGGCCGAGAACGATCTCGACAATGCGCGCGAGGCGTTGCGCGAGGTCACGGGTCTTTACACGACGGATCTCGCCTCGCTGGGCGACGGCATGCCGTTGGTGACGCCCCAGCCGGCCGACATCAACCAGTGGACGGAGACAGCCCTGCGCCAGAATCTGCAGATAACCGCCGCCCGCCACGCCGCCGCCACGGCCAAGGAAGAGATCGATCGCATCCGTGCGGGCCACCTCCCGACCCTCGACCTGGTCGGACGCGCCCAGTATTTCAACACCGACGGCGGCTTCACTTTCAACAGCCGGACCGTCGACGGCCAGGTCGGGCTTCAGCTCAACGTTCCCATCTACGAGGGCGGGCTGGTGGTGTCGCAGACCCGCGAGAGCGAGCATCTGTACCAGCAATCCCTCGACGATCTCGAGCGGCAGCGCCGCGCCGTGCAGCGACAGGCGCGCGCCGCCTACCAGAATCTCGAGTCGGACATCTCACGGGTCAAAGCGCTCGTCCAGGCGGTCAAGTCCACCGTATCGGCCAAGGAGGCCATCGACGCCGGCTTCCAGGTCGGCACGCGGACCTCGGTGGACGTGCTGAACGCGGAGCGACGCGTCTTCGAGGCGCGCCGGGATCTGGCCTTCTCGCGCTACGACTACATCATCAACCGGCTGACGCTCAAGCAGGCGGCGGGGACACTCTCCGAGGCCGACGTCGAGCAGGTCAACGGCTGGCTGATCCCCTGAGCGCAGCCGACTGATACCGCAGCGGCGGAAATCCGCCGCTTTGCGATTTCGTCCGACGGCTATCCGCTACAATGAGCGCACCTCCGTTGGGACGTGCGGCAATGGAATTTTCCAGCTTCGGTAAGAGCTTCAGCAGCAAGGCCGGAATCGTCCAGCTCATGGACGATCTCGGAAATGCACTCTCTGTCAACAAGAGCATGCTCATGCTCGGTGGCGGAAATCCCGGCCAGATTCCGCAGGTGCAGGCGCGCTTCCGCAGGCGCATGTACGACATACTCGAGGAGAGCGATCGCTTCGAGCGCCTGATCGGCGACTACGATCCCCCCCAGGGAGAATCGCGCTTCGTCGAGGCGCTCGCGGCGCTGCTCTCGCGCGAGTTCGGATGGCCGCTCGGGCCCGGTAACATCGCCGTCACCAATGGCAGCCAGTCCGCTTCCTTCATGCTCTTCAACATGCTCGCCGGCCGGGACGATGCCGGTGCTGCGCGGCGAATCCTTCTACCTCTGACGCCCGAGTACATTGGCTACGCCGACCAGGGCATCATGGCGGATATGTTCACGGCGAATCGACCCTCAATCGAGCTGCTCGACGACAACCTGTTCAAGTACCACGTCGATTTCGACAGCCTCAACATCGAAGACGACGTGAGCGCGATCTGCGTATCCCGCCCGACGAATCCGACGGGAAACGTGCTTACCGACGAAGAGGTCACCAAGCTCGTGGCGCTCGCACGCAGGCACGGCGTTCCACTCATTCTGGACAACGCCTACGGGACACCCTTTCCGCACATCATCTTCACCGATGCCACGCCGGTCTGGAACGAGGACGTGATCCTTCTCATGAGCCTTTCCAAGCTGGGGCTACCGGGCGTTCGCACCGGTATCGTCATCGCCAGCGAGCCGATCATCCGTGCCCTCGCCGGCGTCAACGCCATCGTCAATCTGACCACCGGCGGCTTCGGCGCCGCGCTGACCGTGGACATGATCGAGAGCGGCGAGATCATCTCGATGAGCAAGGAAGTCATACGGCCTTTCTACCAGGAAAAGGCCGACAAAGCCGTCGACTGGATACGTAGCGCTCTCGCTGGATACGACTTCCGCATCCACCGGCCCGAGGGCGCGATCTTTCTCTGGCTCTGGTTTCCGAACCTGCCCATCACCAGCGCGGTCCTCTACCAGCGATTGAAGGAACGCGGCGTGCTGATTATCCCGGGGCATTTTTTCTTTCCCGGACTGCGTGAGGACTGGCCACACCGACACGAATGCATCCGTCTCACCTACTCGCAGTCTCCGCAAGTCGTCGAAAAGGGCATTGCGATTATCGCCGACGAAGTCAAACGCGCTTATGACGGCGGCTGAACCCAGCGCCGAGCCGTATCGCTACGGCTGGTCTTACCTGCTCGGCATCGTCCGGCGACATCGCCGCACTCTGGTCATTGCGCATATCATCGCGGTGGCCGCGGTGCTCGCGGCGATCCCGATACCGCTGCTGATGCCGCTGCTCGTCGACGAGGTGCTGCTCGAGCGGCCAGGAGCGGTAGTGGACACGCTCCAGGCGATTTTCCCGGACGCCTGGCACGGACCGATTCTGTACGTGTTCGCGATCCTGCTGCTCACGGTGGTGCTTCGCTTCATCGCGCTGATTCTCGCCGCCTTGCAGGTACGCGAGTTCACGCGGATATCAAAGGATATGGTCTTTCGCATGCGCCGCGAGCTGCTCGGCCGACTCGAGCGCATCTCGATGGCCGAGTACGAGACGCTCGGCAGCGGTGGTGTCGCGTCTCATTTCGTAACCGACATGGATGCCATCGATACCTTCGTCGGCACGACGGTCGCCAAGTTTCTCATCTCGGTGTTGACCCTCGCCGGCACGGCGGCTGTGCTGCTGTGGATGCACTGGCCGCTCGCGCTTTTCATTCTGTGCATGAACCCTGTGGTGGTTTATCTCACCATCGTGATGGGCAAGCGCGTCAAGGAGCTCAAACGCCGCGAGAACGCCGCGTTCGAGATTTTTCAGGAAAGCCTGACCGAAACACTCGACGTCATTCAGACCATACGTGCCGCCAATCGTGAGCGACACTACCTCAAGCGTGTCGCCGAGCATGCCCGGGACGTTCGTAACCATGGTGCCGCATTCACCTGGAAAAGCGATGCGGCTAATCGACTGTCATTCATGGTTTTTCTCGTCGGATTCGACACATTTCG
>JABAOG010010203.1_pt1 | contig 13298 bp, 13 predicted proteins | sample 7062131 | NCBI WGS metagenome assembly JABAOG01 (sample SAMN14538629, study PRJNA623070) | marine sediment metagenome | biome: marine biome [ENVO:00000428]; feature: marine pelagic biome [ENVO:01000023]; material: deep marine sediment [ENVO:00002113] | place: India: Arabian Sea | collected... | reverse complement strand
AAGATCACCGGCAAGGAGGGGCTGCGCTTCGAGGGGCCCGCGCAGGTCTTCGACTGCGAGGAGGACATGCTCGCCGCGGTCGAGCAGGGCGCGATCGACAAGGGCGACGTGGTGGTGATCCGCTACGAGGGCCCGAAGGGCGGACCGGGGATGCCCGAGATGCTCGCGCCCACCTCGGTGATCATGGGCGCCGGCCTCGGTCAGGACGTCGCGCTCATCACCGACGGCCGCTTCAGCGGCGGCGGCGGCTCCCACGGCTTCATCGTCGGCCACGTGACCCCCGAAGCCTTCGTCGGCGGGCCCCTCGCCCTGGTCGAGGACGGGGACCCGATCGTGATCGACGCCACGACCCGCGAGATCACCCTCGGCGTCGACGAGGCCACCCTCGTGGAGCGACGGAAGGGCTGGAGCGCGCCGGAGCCTCGCGTCACCCGTGGCTATTTGCGCAAGTACGCGCTCCAGGTCGGCAGCGCGTCCGAAGGCTGCGTCACCGACCGCTGATGGTCAGGCGAGGGTCGGGAGGACCTCGCTGAGCGCCTTCTTCAGCGTGTCCTGGTCGGCGTCGGTGAGGCGCTTCTGCACCGACCCTTCGACCAGGGCTGCATCGGTGTCGTCCATGGCCGCGCGGAGCTGACCGAGGAAGCCCGGCTCGGCCACCAGGAAGAAGCGCTCGGCACCGCCGTTGGTGCGCGCCTCGGTGATCGCGGCGGCGATCGCGTGCGCGTGCTTCTCGCCCTCGCGCTCGGAAGGGCTCTGAGCCCGCTCCATCGCGTGCCGGCCCTCGCCGTGGCTGTCGAAGGCTCGCCCCTGCCGGTCGGTGTCGATCTCCCGGTCTTGGAGCCGGCCCTCCGGATGAGAGAGCTCCTCCCGCTTGGCCAGCGATCGGCCCTCGAGCTCGTAGAGCGTGGCGGTCGTTCGATCGGCGACGACGATCCAGGTCTTCTTCACGGCAGCACCTCCACCCCTCAGGCTACACCCATCGAGCGGGCGCGGAGCGTGAGCCGACCCACGGAGCCGGCCCTCGATCGCCACCACGGGCGATATCGTCCCCGTGTGAAGGCCGCATCCTACTTCGAAGGCAAGTCGATCCTCGTGACGGGTGCGGGGTCGGGGCTCGGCAAGGCGCTCGCGGGATGGATCGCGGACTGCTCGCCCGCGGGCCTGGTGTTGGCCGACATCGACGGTCCAGCCGTCCAGACGCTCGCCGTCGCCCTCGCGCCGGCCCCGGTGATTCCCATGGAGGTGGACGTGGCCTCCGAGTCGTCGGTGCAGGCGCTCTTCGACCGCGCGATCGAGAAGCTCGGTCGGCTCGACCTCGTCATCAACAACGCCGGGATCGCGGCCGGCGGTGAGCTGCAGGACCACGGCTTCGACGACTGGAAGCGTATCCTCGACGTCAACCTCTGGGGCGTCATCTACGGCACCACCTTCGCGTATCGGCACATGCTCGCACGGGGCGAGGGACAGATCGTGAACGTGGCCTCGCTCGGTGGGCTCATCCCGGAGCCGATGGCGTCGGCCTACTCGGCCAGCAAGCACGCCGTGGTCGGCCTGACCGGCTCCCTTCGCGAGGAGGCGCACGCCCGCGGCATCCGCGTCAACGTCGTGTGCCCGGGTGTCATCGACACGCCGATCTTCGATCGGGCGACCTACGTGGGCGACGTCGATGGGCGAGCCGTCAAGGAAGGGACCTTGGAGCACGGGGCCATGGAACCGCTCGCCGCGGCGCGGGTGATCTGCGAGGGGATCGCGAAGGACGAGGGCGTCATCCTCGTCAATCCGTCCGACCGGCTCTTCTGGGGACTCTACCGCGTTTCGCCGCGGGCGCTCTCACCCTTCCACCGCTATCTGGCCAAATACTTCCGGGAGCACTTCGAGACGGGCGCTCCGGACGAGTCGTGAGCGCACCACGATCGAAGGGTCAGCCGAGGAGGGTGGCGAGGCGATCGAGCCGCGCCTCCCAGAGGGCCNNGCGGGTGTGGAGCACCTGCAGCTGCGTTCCGTCCGCGGGCGACGGGCCGCCCGGCGAGAGGACCAGCATCGCGCGGGTGGGCTCACCGCCGACCTCGACGCGAAGGGTGAGCTGCTGACCGGGGACGGCCTTGACCCGCTCGCCGGGGTCGCCTTCACCCCACCAATCGCCGGCCTTCTCGAGGGCGGCGAAGAGCGTGTCGGCGTCGCAGGGAAAGGTGCGCGCGAGGGAGGCGACGGGGTTCATCGAAGCTCAGCGGAGATTCGGCGGCAGCTGGTCGCCGTAGACGTTGCGCAGCTGGGTCAGCGCCTGCCGCCGCGAGGTGAGGTACTGGGCGATGGAGGCCACCAGCCGCTCGGTCTCGTCGCGGATGTCGTCCTGCGCTTCCTGCAGGTCTTCGCCCACGACGCCGATGCGCTCGCAGACGCGGTTGGCGCGCTGGGCGAGCCCCGGGATCTGCGCCTCGGCGGTGCGTAGCGACCACTGAGTTCGGGCGAGGCGCGCCCAGAGGCGGTCGTGGCAGGGGAAGGGGCGGTTCCGGTGCCGGCGCAGCAGCGCCTTGACCCGGTTCAGCTCCCCCATGGCCCGCCGGGCGTCCGAGAGGGTCTGCGGGGTCTTCGCTCCGTAGGCGTTGCGGCAGCTCGAGCTGTAGGGGCCGGGCTGCACGCATTGGATGATCTCGGTGAGCCAACCGTCGATGCGCTGAATCCGCGAGTCGAGCTCGGTGAGCATCAGCTGGACGTTCTCCGGCGGGTTCTCCCAGTGTTCGAAGGGCTCGCAGAGCTCGTTGAGCTTCCGCTGCAGCGAGCCGGCGTAGCTCTGCACCAGCTGCGCACCGGAGCGGACGAGCGTGCGCAGCTCCCGGCGTGTGTCGGAGTCGCAGATCGGCGGCTTGCGGTGATTGCGGACCACCGAGCCGCGCTGAATCCGGATCACCAGCGGCCGGAAGGCCTCCAGGGACTCCTCTTCCTCCTTGAGCCGGAGGATGCTCTCCACGACCTGAGGGGTCAGCTGCGGCTGGAAGGCCGCCGGATTCGCCGCGGCCGCCGACTGCGCCATGGCCAGCTGGCCCCGCTGGTTGAGCCCTCGCGCCCAAGCGGCGCGTGCGGCGGCATCGCTCGCGCGGGCCAACCCCTGCAGCTCGTTGTCGGCCCAGTTGGTCAGCCGCTGCAGCGCCGCGTCCTCGAGGGCGCAGGCGTTCCACTCGAGGCAGGCCGCCCGCCGGCGCAGCTTCAGCGCGTCCACACCGGCTTGCACCGGATCGCTCAGGTTCTGCAGCCGGCGCGCGCGGGCCTCGAAGGCTCGGGCCTCGGCGTCGCAGTCGCGCGGCAGCCGGTCGCAGCTCTGCGCCTCGGCCGCGATGGGCGCGAGGGTGGCCGTCAGGGCGAGGACGGAGATGGAGAGAGCGAGTCGCATCGGGTGCACCGCGCCCCTTATACGTGCGCGGGTCCTCAGTCTTCACCCTTCGTCGCGATTCGCAACCTACTGGGCCACGAGACGGGCGGCGGTCAGGCGCCGCTGCACGTTGGTCTCGTGGGCGTTGATCTGGCCTTCGACGGTGTCGAGCTGGCCGTTGAGCCGCTCCGCGAGCTGGCGCGCCTCGGCGCTGGTGAGCCCTCCGGTCTCTCGGCAGATGCCGTCCTTCATGCGGGTCACCCGCCGCGCGGCCGCGCCGGACCAGCTGTTCGGGCCCGCCTGCAGACGCCGGAGCCGCCGAAAGACCGCCGCGTCGCAGGGGAAGGGTCGGCTGCCGTCCTCCACCCCCCGGAGCATGCCGCGGACCTCGCGGACCGCCGCCAGCACCTGATCGGCGATGTCGGTGGGCGTGTTCGACGAGACCGTGCGATCGGCGGCCATCTCCTCCGCTCGGTCGAGGGTCGGACCGATGCGCTGGAGCTTGCGCAGCAGATCGGCGTCCGGCGGCCCCGATTGCTCGAAGGGCTCGCAGGCCTGGCCGCGGATTCGCCGCAACTGCTGGACGGTCGACACCACGACGCCGTCCTCGGAGCCGGTGACCAGCCCGCTGGCCCGGCCGCAGAAGCGAGGCTTGTCGTTCTGCTCGAGGCTCCGCAGCCCTCGGCGGGTGGCCGCCACCGCCGCCACGGTCCGCTGCACCTCGTCGAGCGAGGCCTCGAGCCGACGGACCTGAGCGCTGAAGTCGTTGCCGCCGCTGGTGCTCACCGCCGACGGGCCGGTGCTCATGCTCGACTCCATCGCGCTGTCCATCGTCGCCGGGCGCGCGCGGCGGCCGCGCATCTGGCTCGGGCGCGGCCGCATGCTCGGCGTCTCCTCCGGCGGCGGCTCGGGGAACTCGGTCGGGGGCGCGCCGAGCTCGCTGCCGGCGTCGGGGGCGACCGCCTCCTCGGAGTCCTCCTCCATCGCCTCGTCGCCTTCGTTGAGCGGCGCGAGGTCGACCTGGGTCGGCGCGGTCGCGGTCACCTGCCCGCTCGGTTCCCGAAGGGCGAAGTAGAGACCGGCGGCGCCCGCCGCCATCAGCACCACCGCGCCGATCGCCACCGGGCCCACCCAGCGCTTGCCGCTCTGGGCCTGCAGGCCGGAGGAGACGGCCTGCGCTTCCCGGGTCGCTGGCGGCGCGCCCGAGGGGGCCGCCGGCATCAGCCGGGTCATGGGGACGCTCTTGGCGCCTTCCTTCAGCGCCTGCCGGAACGCGCCGACGTCCTGGAAGCGCTCCTTGGGGTCCTTCGCGAGGGCGGTGCGGATCGCCCCCTCCACCGCCTCCGGGACGCCGAGGTCCGGCGCCATCGCTGGCGGCGGCGTGGTCAGCATCTGCATCAGGATGGCCGTCGGGGTGTTGCCGGTGAAGGGCGCCACGCCGGTGAGCATCTCGTAGAGGATGCAGCCGAGGGCGTAGACGTCCGCGCGGCGGTCGACCTTCTCGCCGGTCGCCTGCTCGGGGGCCATGTACTGCGGCGTGCCGAGGACCATGCCGGTCGCGGTCAGGCTCTCCTCGGAGCCCTCCACCATCTTGGCGAGGCCGAAGTCGAGGACGATGGGCTCGAGCTCTGCGCCGTCGCCCTTGCGCAGGAAGACGTTGGCGGGCTTCAGATCCCGATGGGCGAAGCCCTGGTCGTGCGCGTACTGGACCGCCTCCGCCATGCCGTCGAAGAGCGCGAGCGCCTCCGGGAGCGGGATCCGCCGCCGCCGGTAGAGGTGGTCGGCCAGGTCCTCGCCCTCGAGGAGATCCATGACCAGGTACTCGAGCCCCTCGTCGCTGGTGCCGTGGGCGTGGATGGCGACGATCCGCGGGTGACGCAGGGACACCAGCGCCTGCGCCTCTCGGCGGAAGCGGGTCCGGGCGTCGGCCGAGAGCGCCGCCCGATCCACGCGCAGGACCTTGGCGGCGACTCGCTGGCCGCTCTCGGGATCGGTCGCGGCGTACACCGCGCCGAAGCCGCCGCCACCCAGCCGCTCCTCGAGGACGTAGCCCTCGCCGAGCACGCGCCCGACGAGCGGATCCTCCTCTTCCTCCTCCGCGGGATGGGGCGCCTGCTCGGCCACGGCAAATCCTAGTGTTCCAGACACGACAGAGGCAAACGGATGAGTCGAAAGCGGAGCACTTTGGGCCGCGCTGCTATTTTTTCGGGGCGCGGGGAACCTTTGCGGCGCCTCGCACGTCTCCACAGAACGTCGTGGTTCGTCTGTCCTTCATCCTGCTGATCCTGATCCTCCCGCTCACCGCGGCGGCCGACGGGAGCTCGTACTTCTCGTTCTTCAGCGGTTGGCCGCACGACCATCATCCGCTCGACACCACCCCACGCTTCCTCGAGCGGGGCGAAAGAATGGAGCGCTGCCCCTCGGATACGCTGGTCCGGCGGCGCGGCGACGCCTTTCGCTACAGCGTGCGGGTTCACCCCGAATTCGCCGAGCGGCTCGGCCGCTTCGAGCGGGTGGTGGTCGATCTGGCGCGGACCCACTACGGCCGCGCGCCGCGGCGGATGGTCCACGGCGGCACCTACAACTGCCGGCGCGCCCGCGGTCGCCGGGGCCGGATCAGCGAGCACGCCTTCGGCAACGCCCTCGATCTGGAGGGCTTCGACTTCGGTCGCCTGCCGCGAGACGCCGAGCTGCCGCCGGGCGTCCACCGGCGCTACCGACGTCCCTTCCGGCTGCGCATCGCTCAGCACTGGGGGCCGCGCCGCGCTCGTGACGCGCACCACGCCCAGTTCCTGCACGATCTGGCCGAGAAGCTCCGGCGGCGGCCGGACATCTTCCGCGGCATCGTCGGTCCGCCGCGGCCGCGTCATCACGCCCACCTGCACCTCGACGCCTCGCCCTGGCGTTACGCCATGTTCTCCTACGAGGACCCCGGGGAGTAGACGCTGAGCACGTCGGTCTGGCAGCGTGCACGCATGCGACGACTCACGGCGCTCCTCCTGCTCGTCCTCGGTTGCCCCTCGAGCCCACCGCCCGAGGAGACGACCCCGACCGTGCCGATGATGGCCATCGCCATCGACGGTCAGGTCCTCTACACCGAGCGGCCGATGGACGAAGTGCCCCAGCCCATCTCGAACGCCTGGGAGCGCTTCCAGGAGGCGTGGGAGGCGGAGCCGCCGATGCCTCCGGCGGACGCCGACGCGGCCACCTATCGGACGTTCGCGTCGCAGCGTTTCGCGCCCTACGTGGACGGCCAGGTCGATCTGGCCGTGGGCCTGCTCGGCGCCCTCGAGGACACGACCGATCCGGAGGAAGCGCTGGTCTACTCGGTGCTGGCAGCGCGGCTGCTCCACCGGGCCGCGAGCTGGATGTGGACGCTCCCGCTGCCGGACGAGGCGAGCGTGAACGCCGAGGCTCGACAGGCCCTCGAGCAGACGATGCACGGCGCCGCCAAGAACCTGGCGGTCTACGCCCACGCGGCCTTCGGCAAGTGCGTGGAGGCCGCGAGCGCCATCCCCGGCCTCGGCGCCTGGCGCGCCGACTGCGAGAACCGCTCCGAGGCGGTCGAGCCCATCCGCACCGCGCAGATCGGTCCGCCGCCGCCGACCCCGATGCCCGAGGGCTGCGAGGACCACGCGGACCCGACGTACGCCTCCCCCCAGCACGATCCGGAGGCCCGCCCGCAACTACTGGTGCTGGTGGAGGCCGAATCCGAGGCCATCGACGAGGCAGCGGTGCAGCGGCAGGTCGAGCGCTGGGCCCGCAGCGAGCACGGCCTGCGTCCGGTGCCCGCCGGCCGCCGCCGCGCGGCCGAGCGCCTGGTCGAAGCGAGCAAGACCAGCCGCCGCGGCCCCGAATGCGCCGCCGCCCCCTCGCTGTGCTGGGCGCCCAGATCGAGCACCTCGTCGTCGCGAAGGTCACCCAGGAGTGCAACCAGGTGGTCGTGGTCGACGACGAAGGGCGGCAGGGCGAGCCGCAGACCGAGTGCGGGCTGACCATCAGCTGGCGACGGGCCGCCAGCCGGAACACCGAGGAGCTCCCGCCGGTCTTCGGTCGTCCGCTGCCGACCGAGCCGGACACGGCGGCCGTCGTCGAGGCGTTGAGCAGCGATCCGCCCGAAAGCGTCGGCGTCGTCAGTGGGCTCACCGGCTCCAACGCGGCGGAGGCCCGGATGACCGTCGCTCCCATGGAAACGAACCCCGGCTACCGACTCCGCTCCGCCATCGGCGGCCTCGGCATCGAGGAATGCCAGGCCGAGCGCGGCGCCAACCAGCTCCAGCTGAGCTGGACCGTCACCCCCACCGGCGCCATCGAATCGGCGAGGGTCCAGGGCGGCGACGAGGCCATCCGCAGCTGCGTGCGCGAGAAGCTCGAGCAGCTCGCGCTTCCCTGCACGCCGAGCGGCGATCCCATCGCCATGCAGACCACCCTCTGCCTCGCCCGCTAGGGCGGGAGCCCTGGCGGCCGGCGCGGAGTGGTGGGCGAGCTCTTGCTGCTGCGCTCTGCCGCCGCGGGGAGGGGGACGCTCTTTCGTTCTTTCGCTTTCGGTGGCTAGGGCGAGCCATGGCTCGAAAGCAAAAGACCAAAAGAACGTCCCCGCTGTTCGTCGACGGGGGCGTGGGTCGGGCTCAGGGCTCGAAGCCGAAGCGCTCGAAGACGTCCTTCAGGTTCTCGTAGACCTCTTCCTCGGTGAGCCCGTACTCCTCGAGGGAGTAGCTGTGCGAGCTCTTGTAGCGCTTCTGCCGCTGGGTGACCTCTTCGAGCCTCGCCCGGTAGGTCGGGGTGATCTCGAGGCCCATCCAGTCGTAGACCTCTTCCACCACCCGCTTCGGGTCCTTGGCGAGCGCCTTGTAGCGGACCAGGTGGAAGCGCTCCTCCGGCAGGGTGTCCATCAGCTCGAGGGCCACCCGGTAGTAGGCGTAGCCGAGCTCCACCAGCTCTCGGGCGGCCGGTGACTCCTTGGGCAGCTCCGGCGAGTGGGTGACCCACTTCTCGTAGAACATGTTGAGGAAGCTCGGCAGCGCCTTGTAGGGGTGGCGCACCAGGTAGAGCAGCCGCGCGTCCGGGAAGCGCTCGAGCACCGTGCGCACGCGCGGGTGGAAGAAGACGTTCTTGGTGATGAAGCGCCGGTCGCCACCGACGGCGAAGAGGTGCTTCTTCAGCGACGCCTCGTAGTGGTCCATGAAGGCGTGGCGCGCTTCGTCGTCCTGCATGTCGAGCCAGGCCATCTCGCCGTAGCCCTCCATGTACGGGTTGAGCAGCGAGACCGTGGGCGACTGGAGCGCGAAGACGAAGAGCGCCTCGTCCTCCTCCTCCTTGTCGATGCCCATCTCGTGGATGCCTTCCCAGCCGCTGAAGAAGGTCTCGTTGATCAGGTCCACGCCCTTGCGTGCGAGCGGCCCGAGCGGGCTCTCGCCCACCGCCTCGAAGAGCCGCTGGATGGAGACCGCGTTGAACATCGACTGGTAGAGCTTGAAGCCGGCGAAGTGCTCTTCGTCGTAGGAGAGCAGCCGGTGCAACATGGTCGTGCCGCTGCGGCCGTTGGCGAAGATGAAGACCGGCTGCTCGACCCGCTGGTCCTCCCACGCCGGGTAGAGCACGTCGTCGACGCGGCGGGCCACCTTCAGCAGGCCGCGGATCGACATCCATGCACTGGCGAAGCCGGCCCAGGTCCAGGCGCGTCGGGGGCTCAGGTTGTCGGCGGCGTCACGGGCGATCTTCCGCAGAGCGTCACGATTCACGGGTATACGGCTCAAGGCCGAGCGAGCCTTGCCCGGTCGGCCGGGCCTCGCAACCCAAGGGGTGAGCCAGCTTCGCGCCGGTTTGTGGGCCTGCACGCTCTCCTGCTATGGAGGCGGGATGCGCACTCTTGGATGGACTTCGCTTCTCTCGCTCACACTGGCGCTCACCGGATGTGGTGACGACGACTCCGACACCCCGACGGACGACGGAGGGCTCGAGCTCGACGCGGCCGCGGACGCCGGCCCCGCCTGCGAGCCGACGGGCATGATCCCGACCGCCCGCGGCGAGCACGGCGCGGTCCTCGACGCCGACCGGAACCGGATCCTGGTCCACGGCGGCAACCTGGCCTTCCCGATCGAGTGCCGGCCGATGACCGAGATCACCGACGAGCTCTGGGCCTTCGACCTGGCCTGCCAGAGCTGGACTCAGCTGACCGCCACCGGCGGCCCGGGCCTCCGCGCCCGGCACGGCATGGTGGCCGCGGCGGACGGACAGAGCGCCTACCTCTTCGGCGGGCGTGTGCAGGCCGGCGGCGGCGGCTACGAGAACTTCGCCGACGTCTGGCAGCTCGACTTCGCCACCCTCGAGTGGACCGAGATCGCCACCACCGGCGAGGCACCGACCCCGCGCAGCCACCCGGCCATCGCCCACGACGCCGCGCGCGACCGGCTGATCGTCTTCGGGGGCAACACCTCCACCGGTGGCCTCACCATCACCGGCACCGACGACACCTGGGCCCTGGACCTGACCAGTGGCGCCTGGACCCGCATCGCCGAGGCCTCCGCGCCGACCCCGCGTTACGCCCACGCCTTCGCCCACCAGGGCGACACCTTCTACGTCTTCGGCGGCAGCCCGGACTTCGATGGTCCCTTCGCCAACGACGTCTGGGCCCTGGACCTGACCACCGACACCTGGAGCCAGGTCGCCGGGGGCGGCGCCGGCGCGCCTGCGGGTCGCATCGGGGCCGGCCTCATGGTCGGCGACGGCCGATTGATCATGGTGGCCGGTCACGACAACACCACCCTCGGCAACGTCAACGACATCTGGACCGCCGACCTGGCGACCGGCACCTGGACCGAGGTCGTCCACGGCGATGAGCTGAACAACCCGGACACGGGCTTCTGCGACTTCCCCGCCGACTTCACCACCCCCGACACGAACGCGCCGGAGCGGCGCCACTACTTCGGCACCGTCCAGCACGACGGCACCGGCTACGTGCTCATGGGCAAGACCGACTGCGGCAACGCCAACGACGTCTGGGCCGTGGACCTGGCGAGCCCGAGCTGGGAGCTCTTCGGTCAGGCGTCCACCAGCGGCGAGGCCTGCAACCGCAGCGGCGCCACCACCTGCACCGAGCTCTGCTTCTGAGCCCCGCGTGAGGATCGCGAGCCTGGTGCCCTCGGGCACCGATCTCGTGGCATACCTCGGCCTGGCCGACCGGCTGGTCGGGGTGTCCCACGAGTGCGACCACCCCGCCGCGGCGGGCCTACCGGTGCTCACTCGCAGTCGGGTGCCGAGCGCCCCGGAGCGGGCGCCGGCCGAGGTGGACGCCGCGGTGAGCGCAGCGATGGCGGACGGGGGGCCGCTCTACCTCACCGACCGCGAGACGCTGGCGGAGCTCGAGCCGGACCTGGTGCTGACCCAGGACCTCTGTGACGTCTGCGCCGTCCGGGGTCGCGACGCCCACGAGGCGCTGCCGGCGGGGGCGACGCTGGTCACCCTCTCGGCGACCTCGGTGGCCGGCCTCGCCGAGGACCTGCGCACGGTCGGCGCGGCCGCGCGGGTCGACGGCGACGCCGCGGCCGCGCGTTTCCTGACCGCGCTGGCTGCCATCGCGCCGGCCTCGGAGCCGAAGCGGGTGCTCACCCTCGAGTGGAGCGACCCGCCCTTCCTCGGTGGCCACTGGGTGCCCGAGCTGGTCGAGCGCGCGGGCGGCACCAACGTGCTCGCCGAGCCTCACGGTCCCTCGAAGCGCGTCGAGCCCGCCGAGCTCGCCGCCGCGGAGGCCGACGTCACGCTCTTCTTGCCCTGCGGCTACGACCTCGCCGCCGCCGCTCGAGAGGCGGAGACGCTGCCGGCGTCGCTTCCGGCGCCGCTGTGGGCCTGCGACGCCAACCGTCTCTTCAGCCGCTGCACGCCGGAGGCGGTGCTCGGGGGGCTGGCGCTGATCGCCGCCGTCCTTCGGGGGGAGCCGGTGGATCCGGCGGACGGGCGGCGGGTGAGGTAGCGGGTTGGGGCTCGCCGATGAGCACGCCCTCACCGAGGACGGCTGTCGCTTCCACGGCTGGGTGCACCCGCTCTCGCAGCACTGCGAGGACGGCTGCACCTGGTGGACCTATCGCTTCGAGGACGGGTCGCTCACCTCGGCGGAGCTCGAGCGAAGCGAGTGGGACGTGAACGCCGAGTGGGCGGCGCGCTTCACCGCCGAAGCTCACCAGGTCGCCGCGGAGCTGAGCCGCCGGCTCCATGCCGAGCCGACGGTCGAGGTCATCGACGACTGGATCGAGGTGGAGATGGACGAAGACGGCGACCCCCGCGTGATCGAACGCCGCACCTGGACGCTCCCCGACCGCCGCGTGGTCTGGAGCGTCTCGGGCAATCCCGGTCACCACCCCGGGCATCATCCTCCGAGTCGCTCAGCTCGGCGCGCAGGTCGAGACGCTCGCCCCGCCTCTCTGATCCCGGTTCGCCGCGGCGATCAGTTGGGGCACACCCAGCTGGCCCGGCTGGTGGCGGTGGACTCGCACCTGCACTGCACGACGTACGCCGGGTAGACGTTGTGGCAGAACGGGTAGGTCAGCGTGCATCCGAGCGGGTAGTCGGCGCCCTCCGGTCCGGGGATCGCTCCGAAGAAGGTCCGGTCGCGGCACCCCTCGGCGCCAGCCGGAAGCGGGTCACAGGTGATCTCCACCTCCTCGGGCGCGCAGCACGTGGCGGGATCGATCTCGGCGTCGACGTGCGCGTCGTAGAAGGTGCCGGGCGGCGGTCCGAGGTCGGACGCGGGATCGAGGGAGCAAGCCTCGGGTTCCGACGTGGAGCAGGCTCCAGCGAGAGCCACGACCGCGGCCAGACCGACGAGTGAACGCATGACTCGACCGTAGCAGCCCCCCCCCGCGCTCAGCTGGTCGGCTGCCTGCGTTCGGCGAAAAAATCGCGCGCTCGTAATGGGGCCGACGGGTGTGCGGTCGTCCGAGCAGATCGTGAGGACCACGCCGCACACACGAAAGGCACCCCATGCAAACGCCCCAATTCCACGCTTCCCTGCCCGTTGGAGAGGACACGCTCAGCTTCGCGAGCACCATGCCCCTCCCCGGTCTCGGAGCACTATCCGTCAACGCATTCCTCGTGCGAAGTAGCGAGCCGACCCTGATCGATACGGGGCTGCCGCTGCTCCAGGACTCGTTCGTGAGCGCCCTGATCGAGGCCATCGACCCGTCGGACCTTCGGTGGATCTGGCTCACGCACTGCGACCTGGACCACGTCGGTGCGCTCGAGCGCATTCTGGAGCTCGCGCCGAACGCGCGCATCGTCACGAACTACCTCGGCATGGGGAAGCTCGGCCTGCGCTGGACCATCGCGCCCGAACGCTTCTTCCTCATCAACCCCGGTCAGTCCCTGAGCGTGGGCGATCGCGAGCTCGAAGCCGTCGCCATGCCCACCTACGACGCGCCCGAGACGATGGGCGTCTTCGACCGAAAGACCCATACCCTCTTCAGCTCCGACTGCTTCGGCGGGTTGTTCGACGACGCCGCACTCGGAGGCGCCCTCGATGGGGCAGCGTCGTTGCCCCCGAAGACCCTCGAGGAGGGCGTGCTGGCGTGGACCCTGATCGACGCACCGTGGCTGCCATCCGTCCGGCCCGACGCCTTTCGGGCTCGGCTCGACGCGATTCGCGAGCTCGCGCCGGGCCGCGTCCTCGGATCTCACCTGCCACCATTCCACGACCTCGGAACGCTGCTCCGCATCCTGGACGCGGCACGCCACGCGCAGCCCTTCATCGGCCCCGACCNNGCTGGCGAACGTCGGTCCCGCTGCCCCGAAGAGCCCGCCCGAGCCGCCCCGAAGGGTCCGGCGCTCGAGGCCCTGAGCGTTGGCCCGGCTCGGGGCAGCTCGAGGCTACTGCACCATGGCGTTCACGATGTACCGGTAGTTCGGTCTCCGCTGGAGCCAGAAGAGGTTGGCGTCGATG
>JABAOG010008940.1_pt2 | contig 13301 bp, 15 predicted proteins | sample 7062131 | NCBI WGS metagenome assembly JABAOG01 (sample SAMN14538629, study PRJNA623070) | marine sediment metagenome | biome: marine biome [ENVO:00000428]; feature: marine pelagic biome [ENVO:01000023]; material: deep marine sediment [ENVO:00002113] | place: India: Arabian Sea | collected... | reverse complement strand
AAGCAGTAATAACTGCCCCTGAAGATGAAGTCATTGAGACAATACGGCCGGCTGGACTGGCCAATCAGAAAGGGCCACGCCTCCAAAACGCCCTGCGGCAGGTGAAAGCCCACAGCGGCAATTTTAGCCTTGATTTTCTTTCTGAGTTACCATTAGATGAAGCCAAAACCTGGCTCACAGATATTAAAGGTATTGGGCCTAAGACAGCCGCCATCATTTTACTATTCGCATTCGGCCGTCCCGCCTTCCCGGTAGATACTCACGTTCACCGGGTAAGCGGCCGTCTTGGTTTAATTGGCCCAAAAGTAACGGCTGACAAAGCGCACGAAATATTGGAAAATATAGGACATCCTGATACGTTTTATGCTTTCCATCTAAATGTCATCCGACATGGCAGAGAAGTTTGTAAGGCACGAAACCCAAAATGCCCGCAATGTGTCTTGAAAAATTGTTGTGACTATTATTTAGGGACAGTCAATGACTGAGCAAACAACTGATTTACAACAGGCTCGACTGGCAGCACTTTACGAAGTCAGCGCCAAACTCGGAACTACCCTGGATCTGGGGGAACTATTAAACCTAGTAATGGACTCCATTATCCAATTGACTGGAGCCGAGCGAGGGTTCCTGGTACTAACAGATGATGTCACTGGGGAGTTAAGAACAATGGCCGCCCGCAACGTGGACCAGGAAACGATTGCCGGGCGTTCAATGGAAATTAGTCGTACAGTTGTTCAACGAGCCATTTCAACCGGACAAGGCATTGTCACCGACAACGCCCAGGAAGACGACCGATTTTCCGGCCACGAAAGTGTCGTCGGCTACCAGCTGCGGTCAATATTATGCGCCCCGCTGCGAGCCAGAGGGCGGATCATCGGGGCCGTCTTTGTGGACAATCGCCTCTTTTCAGGCGTCTTTAACCAGGAAGATCTGTCCCTATTAGAAGCTTTTACCAACCAGGCCGCCATGGCAATCGACAATGCCCGCCTTTTTACCCAAACCGACCAGGCCCTTGCCAGGCGGGTTGAAGAACTAACGCTCTTTCAGCGAATTGACCAGGAATTAAATAAGTCATTAAATTTAAGTCGGGTTTTGAGCCTGGCTCTGGAATGGGCCACAACGCTAACGAGTGCCGACAGTGGCTCGATTGGCCTTATGGAGGAGAATGAGGCAGGCGAACGAATGCTGGAACTATTAGCCCATTCCGGCTCCGACGACCATGAACTCCCGGCCGTTTCCATCAATCACCCTGTCTTGTCGCAAGTGCTGGCTGAAAAAGTTTCGGTGCAAACGCAGAATGTAACGGCCGAACTCGCTATTGATGGCACCGAGATGGCCTCGCAGTTGGCCGTTCCCATCAAACGGGAGGGCGAAGTCACCGGCCTGATTACCTTGGAAAGTCAACACAACGCCCATTTCCAACAAGAAGATGTCGCCTTCGTCGAACGGCTGGCAGACCGGGCCGCCGTCGCTATTGAAAACTCCCGGCTGTATGAGGCCATACACGCCGCCAATGCCGCCAAGAATGAATTTATTTCAATCGTCACCCACGAACTGCGCCTGCCAATGACCTCGATAAAGGGCTATACAGACTTGATCTTGGGCGGCATGGTAGGGCCTTTAAATGAACAGCAAAACGATTTCCTCCAGATTGTGCAAGCGCAATCTGGATCGNNTCAATCAAAGGCTATACCGACCTGATCCTGGGCGGCATGGTGGGACCTTTGAATGAACAGCAAAGCGATTTCCTCCAGATCGTGAAGCGCAATCTGGAACGTATGAGCATTTTGGTCCGCGACCTGTCAGACATCAACCGCATCGAAAGCGGCCGTATGAAATTTGAATACGATGAATTCAGTCTCCTGGAAACCCTGAACGATGTCCTTGACTCCCTTCGAGAATCCATTGAGACCCGCCAGCAAACATTGGTTACCGACTTGCCGGACAATCTGACCGACATCTATGCCGACCAGAATCGGATCAGCCAAGTATTAAGCAATCTTATCAGCAACGCCAATAAATATACGCCTGGTGGCGGCGAAATTACGGTCCGCATCACCCAGGACGGCCGCTTTGCCAGAGTCTACGTCATTGACAATGGGCTTGGCATTTCAGAAGAAGATCAGGCAAAATTGTTTACCCAATTCTTCCGCTCAGAAAATGAAGAGGTCCGGGAACAAACCGGTTGGGGATTGGGATTATCAATTGTTAAAAAGATTGTAGAAGCGCAAGGGGGCGAAATTAGTTGTGAAAGTGAACTAGGCCAGGGCAGCACATTCACCTTCACGGTTCCTCTTGCAAACACAAGCGAGTAAAATTATTCGGAATCGTTTTCCAGAAAAACTAACATGGAAACGATTCCTTGAGCGTTAGTCGTTTACCAAAAACATAAAACAACAAACGGCCAGCGCCAATGAGGCAAGCATGGACGAGGCAAACGGATTAAAATTATTACTCAGTTACAACATCAGAGGCCAGGACATGCAGGCTTATTATGAGTTTGTCCTGGGCCGTTATATTCCAGTATTGCAATCACTTGGCCTGGAGATGAGCGAAGCCTGGCACACCGAATATGGCAATTACCCGGTCCGTCTAATCGGCTTTGTTGCCCGCGACGAAGAGACAATGAAGAAAGTTCTGGCGGATGAGACCTGGGAAGACCTGAATGAACAACTGGCTGACTATGTGACCGATTTTAGCTACAAGGTTATTCCCTATACCGTTGGTTTTCGTCTCTGATGAATTGTAAAAATGTGTTAAAATAATCAGCAATCCAGACATTTATCTTGCTAATTTATTGCCTGGCAGTTTTGTAGCCTGAAAAAAAGAAGCACCTATATGAGTGAAATACCCGGTCCAAAAGAAGTAAGAAAACACCGGCTGTTGATCTATGAGATCATGAGCAAGCGGGTGCGTAATAAGATGTTGCTCTTATTTCTAATGCTGTTGGCGATTGGGATCTTTGACCTTTTTAACCCAATCATGGGTGATCTCTGGTACTTGTTCTGGGTTGTTATCGGCGTCATTTTCTTTCTCTGGTTGTATTACGCTTTCATCATGCCCCGCGCCTCGGTTCAATTACGGCCGAAATCCCTCCGATTAAAAGGTCCCCTCATCGCTTTTAATATCAGCTACGGCCGCATCCATTCCGTCACCTCCGGCCAAATGGGCCAGCATTATCCCTTCGATGGTCTAAAGAACCGGGAGCAGGCTGTTTTAGAGCCACTCTATAATCGCACCTGTATCTTTATTGAGTTAAGCAGCTACCCTGGTACCTTCCGGTGGCGACATTTATGGTTCCCCAAATTCCTGTTTGGAACCAGCCGCCCTGGTCTGGTCTGCGTCACTAAAGATTGGCTGGCCTTGAGCCGGGATGTTGAAGCCTATCGCGGCGAGCGCTATGAACGCGTCCACAACGCCGACCGGGTCGCTCAATCACTGGCGGCCCAAATTTTGAGCGAAGACTAAAATTTTATAAAGAAGCCAGGCTTTCTTAATCCATCGCGCTGACAACAGTGCGATAAAGACTTTCGGCGTGGAGGCTTTCGAGGGTGTGGCAGGGGGCGTCTAATTTATCGGCCAAAAGTTGGGCCAGTCCCTGGTCAAAAGCCGCATGTTCCATATTGATTACAACCGAGCGAATACCGGCATCCTGGATCATCTTGGCAATACGGTGAGCTTCCTGTTGGGGAGGCAAATCGGTGATGCTGACATTACCCGCCCCGTCCGTTAGCAAAATCATCATAGGCATGACGTCAGGATTGGTGTTTGCTTCCTGCTGGAAGATATTATAGGCCAGCATCAACCCGGCCGACAGCGGCGTTTTACCACCCACCGCGATATCTACGAGCGCCTTGCGGGCCAGTTGAACAGAGTTAGTAGGCGCCAGAACAAGTTTGGCATCGTTTTTATTAAAGACAACCAGCCCGACTCTATCCCGCCGCTGGTAAGCGTCGGTCAGCAGCGACATAATAGCCCCCTTCGTCGCTTCCATCCGTTCCGCAACCGCCATGCTCCAACTGGCATCCACCACAAACAGCACCAAGTTGGCCGACCGGCGAACCCGTACTTTTTCCCGTAGGTCACTCTTTTTGAGGGCCAGGGCGGTCTTGGAGCGGTCGCGTTGTTGCTGATGGATGGCAGCCGCGCGCAACGTGGCATCAAAGGCCAGATCAGTCACTTTATCTTTTTTCGGCAGGCGAGACTGGATATAACGGCCGCGTTTGCGGTCAGTCTTGGTGCGGGAGCGGCGTCCGGCCTTGTTGCGGGTCAGGCGATCAAGCTGGGTATCAAGACGGCGAGCCGTAAATTCCTGGGATGACGCCACCTTCTGACCCCCTTCCCACCACTGCCCCTGCTGGGGGGATTGGGGAACCGTCTGGGGGCCGGCCTCAGTCTGGGATACTTCCGAGCCTTCGGAGGCTTCGCTATCTAGCGTTTTTTTTTACTAGCCTGAGTTTCGTCAGCGTTTTCCAGTTCGTCACCCGGTTCGCCGCTGCCCCATTCACTTTGGGCCTGAGACAAACGCTCTTCCAGTTCATACATGGTGACCGTTTCATCCTGGAAGGGACGGGACTTCATCCGGTGCGGCAGCGCCAGTTCGGCCGCCAGAACAATATCCTCATCCGTGATGTAATCACGGCCGTGAAAAGCAGCATGCGCCTGAGCGCCGCGCAAAATAACCAGGTCCGCCCGATGGCCGTCCACTTTCATAGAAGCCGTCAACCCGGCAATGGAAGCCAGGTCCCGCCTAGAATAGCGGACATTATTGACCAGTTCCCGGCCCTGCGAAATCTGATCCGACAGCTGTTGTTCCTGTTCCGCCCACCTTTCCCGGAAGCCATCAGGATCGCGCTCAAAATTGATCCGTCGCTCCATGATTTGGATCCGCTGTTCAGGGTCAAGCAAACCGCTAATTTGGACCGAGAAGGCAAACCGGTCCAGTAGCTGCGGCCGTAAATCCCCTTCCTCGGGATTCATCGTACCAACCAGGATAAACTTAGCCGGGTGGCTGAAGCTAATTCCTTCACGCTCGACAACATTGACCCCCATCGCGGCCGAATCTAGCAGCAAGTCAACCACATGATCGTCCAACAAATTGACCTCATCAACATAGAGCAGGCCCCGATTAGCCGAGGCCAGAACGCCCGGTTCAAAATGCTTCTCGCCCCGCTGAATCGCTTTTTCAATATCCAGCGTTCCCACAACCCGATCTTCCGTGGCGCTGACCGGCAAATCAACAAAAGCCGTCTGGCGGACCGTCGTCGTCAGATTGCCGTCCGAGTGGCGCACCCGGCAATCATCGCACCATTCATTCCGGCGGTCTGGGTTGCAGCCAAAGCGGCAGTCGGCAACAACCAGGATATCAGGCAGCAGGGCAGCCAGAGCGCGGGCGGCCGTAGATTTGGCAGTGCCGCGTTCACCCCGAATGAGGACGCCGCCAATTTGAGGACTGACGGCATTTAAGATTAAGGCCCGTTTCATGCGTTCCTGGCCTACAATTGCAGTAAATGGAAATACAGCTCTTGACATAAAATTATATTCTCCGGCTTTTGGCAAATGATTAAATTAATTTCGCCATAGACGTTGGGTGATTATACTGAAAGGGACATGAGGTGCAACGACATTCGCCAGATGCCTATCTATTGTTATACTTTTGGATACTATAGCGAGCAAGAAAAGTAAGCGTTCAGACTTTTATTTTTTGCACTCTATTGACTTGGGCTAAAAGATACCGAAAAAACAAAAGTCTTTAAGGGACTGAACGGTTACCTAGAAAATTAATTATGGACATCTCAAGACAAAAAATCTCATTTTCAACCCTCCCCCCACAACTTTGGCTTGGACTGCTTTTGATCGCGATTGCCTGGCCCCTAAACTGGCTGCTAGATGGGCTGCGAACCCATCTACTTTTCTTTCCACTCTGGCTCGGATACATTCTCGTTGTAGACGGATTGATCTTGTATCGCCGGGGAACCTCCCTATTGACCCGCAACAAACGAGCCTTTGTCAGCCTGTTCCTGGTCTCCATGCCGATCTGGTGGCTGTTCGAAGCGGTAAACTGGCGAACCCAAAATTGGGAATATCTGGGGCGGGAGCAATTTTCCGACCTGGCTTACTTCACCCTCGCCTCCCTCAGTTTTTCAACGGTCATTCCGGCCGTATTTGGCACGTCCGAACTCGTCAGCAGCATGAGTTGGATCAAACAACTGCCCAAAGGACCAGTCATCAAACCAACACCGCTCACTTTGTGGGCTTTTTTCTTTATCGGCTGGATCATGCTGGCCGCGATGTTAATCTGGCCGGCGATATTTTTCCCCTTCATATGGCTCTCATTTTACTTTATCCTGGCCTCGGTCAATGTCTGGTTGGGCAATCGTTCGCTGGCAGAATATACGGCCGTCGGCAATTGGCGGCCCGTCGTCGCCCTCTGGATCGGCGCCCTGATTTGCGGCTTTTTTTGGGAGATGTGGAACATCTACGCCTTTCCCAAGTGGATCTACCACGTTCCCCCCTTTGAATTCCTATACCTCTTCGAAATGCCCCTCTTAGGCTACGGCGGTTACCTCCCATTTGGCCTGGAACTTTTTGCCTTTTACCAGCTTGTTATCGGGTTGCTGGGATACAAATCACTCGCCCGGTATATTCAAATTGGTGAGTAAAAAGGCCATCCATTAAATAAACCCTGTAAGAGACAATCATTGGGAAGCGATGACCATGACAGATCTGACAACCGTTATCATGGCCGGCGGCAAAAGCAGCCGCATGGGAACCGACAAATCATTTATCCCCCTGCTGGGCAAACCAATGATCGAACACGTCCTGGACGCCGTCGCCGGACTAAGCCAAAAACAAATCCTTATTACCAACAAACCGGCCGATTACGCTTACCTGGATCTGCCCCTGTATGGCGATATTTACCCCGACAACGGCCCGCTTGGCGGTTTTCACAGCGCCCTCTACCATGCAGCCACCCCTTATATCCTGATTGTCGCCTGCGACATGCCCTGGCTCAACCGCTCTTTGTTAGAATATATGATTTCGATTCGAGAAACGGCCGACATTATCGTCCCCCGTTGGGAAAAATATCCCGAACCCCTCCACGCCATCTACAGTCAAAACTGCCTCGATCCCATCACCGACAATCTGGAATCCGGCCTTTTGAAATTAACCGCCTTCTTTGGCAAAGTAACCGTCAACTACCTGGAAAGAAAAACGATTGCCCATTATGATCCGACAGGGCAATCGTTCCAAAATGTCAACACCCCCGACGATCTCAAGCAAGCAATCCAAGGTCAAACAGGTCAGTCTGACTAAAACTTTCCTTATTGACCAAATAGATAATTACAAATTACCCAATTACCAATTACCCTTCCCCGACTGCCATTTGGGCTGAGTGGAGCGTGTTTTTTAGTAGTATAGTGATTGTCATTGGGCCGACGCCGCCGGGGACGGGGGTGATGGCGCCGACGACTTCTTTGGCGGAATCAAATTCAACATCGCCAACAAGACGATAACCGCGCTTTTTGGTGGGGTCATCTTTGCGATTGGTGCCCACATCAATAACGGCCGCACCCGGCTTCAGCATATCGCCCGTAATCATTTCAGCACGGCCAATGGCGGCAATGACGATGTCGGCCCGGCGGGTGTGTGCCGCTAAGTCTTTCGTGCGGCTGTGGCAAATGGTCACCGTGGCATTTTCTTTCTGGAGCAGCATCGCCACCGGCAGGCCGACGATGTTGGAACGGCCGACCACCACCGCTTCCGCCCCGCTCATCTTAACCCCTGCCTCGCGCAGCAAGACAATCACCCCATAGGGCGTGCAGGGAATAAACAACGGATCCCGGCCCTTCATTGCCAGACGGCCGATATTCAATGGATGGAAGCCATCCACATCCTTCTCCAAACTGATCGTATTTAAGACCGCTTCCTCATCAATATGGCCCGGCAGCGGCAGCTGCACCAGAATGCCATTGACCTCAGGATCAGCATTTAGCGACGAAACAAGCGCCACCAACTCATCTTGCGGGGTCTCCGCCGGCAAATTATGTCCAATCGAGCGAATGCCCACCTCCTCGCAGGCCCGCTGCTTCATCCGAACGTAGGTAGCCGAGGCAGTATCATCCCCCACCAGCACCGTCGCCAATCCAGGCACATAATTATGTTTAGCCTTCATCGCAGCCACGGCTTCGCCGATCTCGCCCCGGATTTTCGCCGCAATCGCTTTGCCATCAATTAGAGTTGCACTCATGAAAATTCACCTTCCTCAAAAAATAAAGACAAGTAAGTGATGATCAGCGATCAACACGCACTTGTCCCAACTCCCACAGCTTATTAAAAAAGAACACTAAACCCAAAAAATTATTTCGGCAAAATCTCCGTTCCCATAAATTTATCAAGCCAGACGCCAATCGCCAGCCCGATAAACAAACCGGTTAATATGAAATAGGGAATATTGACCGGCAGTTCAGGACCTACCCAAAATTCAGCCACAGAAGTTTCGAGCAACACCGTGACAATGAAAAAGGTAATGCCATATCCTAAAGCGAACGAGATAACAGCCAATAGCAATCTTTTAATCAACATGTCTCAATCAATCTCCTAACTTAATCTCCAATCTATCTATTTTTCTTGTGGTTTTCCAATTTTTCAAGCGTGTCCAACACACTTCGAGTCAAGTCGTCCTGTGAAACAGGCTTTGTCAAATATTTACTTGCTCCCACCCGCAAGCCTTTGCGGACACTTAAATTATCAGTTTTCGCACTCAGCATAATAACCGGGATATTAGAAGTTGCTTCCTCCGCTTGCATTGCTTCACACACAGCAAAACCATCAATACCCGGCATCATGACATCAAGTATCATAACATCAGGCATCTGTTCTTTTACTTTCGTTAACGCCTCGATCCCATCTGCTGCTTCTAATACTTCAAAACCAGCTCGAACCAGCATTAAGCGGAGTAGCGTTCGAGCCATAGGCTCGTCATCAACAACTAATACCGAATGAGTCAAATTCACTCCTAACTTTGTGCGACTTGGGTATTATTTTAGTAGAAACTCATTTTTCGGCAAAGATACACCATTGACATTAAGATTCAAATTTAATAGTAACAGTACAGGCGCCAGGCACTTTATTTCAGAGGTGATTGGATTTCCCAAGTCATCTAAAAGTGCCTGGCGCCTCCAAGGCTGTATAACCACTTTATAAAAACTTCTCATCAGAAATTGGGAGGTTTAGCTCCATCCCCTCTTGAGATAGAATCGTACGGGGGAATCGTTCACGCGCTTTAAGTAAGACACTCTCCATATAATCATCAGAAGCATTTGGATCATAATGAAATAAGGCCAGACAATCAACATTGGCCTCTTTGGCGACCCTGACTGCCTCCAGCCAGCTGCTATGGCCATAATCCGGAAACTCTTTTCGCTGATCAATTGAATATTGGGCATCATGAACCAATAGATCGGCCCCATCGGCCAATTTTAAAACATTTTCAGTCAACTGGTCGGCGGCATGGCTGCTGTCCGTGCAATAAGCAAGGACTCGGCCGTTATTTTCAACACGAAAACCCAAACAGCCACCCGGATGGCGCAGCTCTTCCACCCGGATAATGGTATCATCACCCACCACAAAATATTCGCCGCCACTCACTTCTTTCACATGAATATCGGCCGCCAGCTCCTTAAAAGCAAATGGCAGGTACGGCTCGATAATTTGATCGGCCAGCACACTTTCCAACTGACGGCCGACCCGCTTCTGACCCACGATAACAAACCGGTTCTGGCGGCTCTGGGAACCAATTAACGGTTCAAAAAACGGAAATCCCTGAATGTGATCCCAATGCGTATGGCTCACCAAAACAGTCCCCACAATTCGGCCGGCGTACTCCTCCATAAGCGCGATACCCAACCGGCGTATACCTGACCCGGCATCAAGAATAATTAATTGTTTGTCCGATGTCAGAACATCAATACAGGCCGTGTTACCACCCAACCGGACCGTATCCGGGCCGGGCGCCGGAATGGTTCCTCGAACTCCCCAAAACCGAACACGCATCCTTTATCTTAATCTCCCTATGCTGACAAAAGTCAGGTGCTTTCAATCGATCCGTAAGCGTTCAGACTTTTGTTTTTTTGATATCTAGAAATCCAAGTTTATANNCCCTGCCAATCAAAAATTCCTGGATGGGTAGAGTATAACAATGAATCTGGCAATAAAAAAGCCCAACCTGATTCAGGCGGGCCTTTGAAAAACACCAAATATATACGTACTAGCTGCTCAGAACCCTTTCAACGCTTTCCAACAATTCCTGCGGGCCAAACGGCTTGGTAATATAGTCATCTACCCGGGCAATATGAAGCCCTAAAACCCGATCAATACTTTGAGCTTTAGCAGTCACAACAATAACTGGAATATCACGCATATCTTCGGACGCCTTCATCTTCTGATAAACTTCCCAGCCATCCATTTCAGGCATCATCAAATCAAGTAAAACCAGATCCGGCTTAATCTCTGCAATCTTGTCAAGTCCTTGTTGACCACCAACAGCCCCAATTACCTGGAAATTATGTCGGCCAAGGATTAACTTAACCAGTTCGATCATTTCCAGTTCATCTTCTATACATACAACAGTTCTCTGGTCGTCGGTCATCTAAATTTCAGCCTTATGTATAAATATGCGGCATCACAAAAGATGCAACAAAGATTAAATGGTTGTTGGTATTTAGTTCTGCCTTGCTCAATGCTGTAAGATTATCACAAGCCTTCCAGGTTGTCTACATTAATAAGGTTTGCAGGGGAGCTTAAGCGATATTTTTGGCCTCAAAAAGCTAAAATTTGGCCCAATGGCACTAAATTCCTATACCGTTACCTGACTTGAGGACCGCTCATTGACGAAAATCGATGTTTTCAAGGACAACAGCCAACCGCTGAATACCCTCCCTTATCTCCTTTTCATTCAGGCCGCTGAAGCCTAATAAGATGGACGGCCGAGGCGCTTTATGAACATGATAAGATTCACCGGGATACACCCCAACACCGGCTTCGGCCGCTTTTCGCACCACCGCCGCCTCATCAATAGCATCATTCAAATAGACCATCACATGCAGTCCGGCCTCAGCGTTCGAGTATTGAATTTTGTCCCCCAGATGCTCCTGTAAGGCTTGTACCAACACCTGCCGCCGGCGGCCATACGCCTGCCGCAGCCGCCGCAAGTGCCGCTCAAAATGGCCCTCGGTAATAAAATCCGCCACCGCCGCCTGGGTCAATGTCGGCGCGCCCCGGTCCACCAACTGCTTGGCCTGTAAGAATGGGGCCAGTAAGACAGGCGGCAAAACAAGATACCCCAGGCGCAGCGCCGGAAACAGCACTTTAGAAAAAGTCCCCAGGTAAACCACCCGGCCATCCTCATCCAGCCCTTGCAGCGCCGCCAGGGGATGTTCGCTGTACCGCAGCTCCCCATCATAATCATCCTCCAGGACCAACGCCTCATGCTCCTGCGCCCATTGCAACAGGGCCAGCCGCCGCTCCAACGGCATCGTCCCCCCCTTAGGAAACTGGTTCGAGGGAGTCACAAAAGCAAAGCGGGCCTGGCTGTTTTCCGGAATCTTCTCCACCGGAAAGCCTTCCTCATCAACCGGCAGCGCCGTCAACACCGCCTGGTGTAGCTGGAACAATTTCAAGGCATCGGGATAACCTGGCGTTTCAACCAGCACCTCATCCCCCGGCTCCAACAACAGGCGGGCTAAAATATCCAAGGCCTGCTGAATGCCGCTAACAATAACCACCTGTTCGGCCGTACAATTCACCCCCCGCAGCCGCCGCAGGTAGTTAGCAACAGCGGCACGCAGTGGATGAAAACCCGCCACCGAACCATAACGGGACAACATCGTATCATCCGTACTGAGGTAGCGGGCCAGCAGCCGCCGCCAGATATCGTAAGGAAAGATATGAGGGAAAGAACGGCCGAATCCAAAATCAATCTCCGGCTTTGTCACAACAGCTTCGACAACTGCTTGGCCCGAGGCAGCGACGCCTTCACCCCATTTGGAAAAAGTCGGCCGAAACGGTTCCGGTTCATGCAACGCCGCCAGCGCATCCGCCACCCTCGTCCCCGCTCCCACATGGGCGGTCACAAAGCCCTCCGCCTGAAGCTGCTCATAAGCCGTCGTCACCGTCACCCGGGCCACGTGATATTTTCCCGCCAGGTCCCGGCTGGAAGGCAAAGCTGTCCCCGCCGGCAGCGCATCCGATAATATCATTTCCCGGATCTGCGCGTAAATTTGACGATATAATGGTATAGTATCATCAGTATCTAATGATAAAATAAGGTCAGTCATAATAATTTTGTAATTGGTAATTGGTAATCTGTAATTGGAAGAGCCAATTATCAATTACTAATTACCAATTACCAATCCCATGCCATACAGAAGCACAGACAAAACCCGCCAGAAAAAAGACGTCAAACGCACCAACCTGATGCAATCGGCCGTTCGCGTCTTTGCCGAAAAGGGGTATCATGCCGCCACCATCCGGGACATTGTCGAAGACGCCGACGTTGCCATCGGTACATTTTACTTTTATTTCCCCGATAAAGAAACGTTGTTTGTTTATCTATACGAAGAAACGGCCGATTTCCTCCTCCAGGCCATCGAGCAAGCCATATCTGGTCGAGTCACCCTGCCCAAGCAAATAACGGCCGCCCTCCAATCCTATATCAACATCGCCCTTTACGAACCGGCCGTTATTCAACTGCTTCTGGTGGGCGGTGTCGGCGCCGTCCCGGCCCTGACCGAAAGACGGGCCGCTTTTCGCGAACGGCTGATCAACCTCTGGCAGCGCCCCCTTGACAACGCCCTCGATAAAAACCAGATCCTCCCCCAAAACACCCGCCATACGGCCGAAGCCCTGTCCGGCGCCTTCGACGAAGTCATCCTCAACCTGCTCCAACAACCCGATCCCCAACTCGAAGCCCAATCCGTCCTCCAGGACATGCTTCAATTCGCCCTCCGCGCCGTCGCCCACACCGCCTAACGGACCGCAGGCATCCCTGCCTGCCCCTACGCGCTGCCTAACGGACCGCAGGCATCCCTGCTGCCCACCCCTTCCAGCCGTCGCCCATACTACTTAATTTTTACTTGCTATTCTTCAACTGCCTGCGGCTGGGCAAATACCTGGTAAACTGAATCCTCTATCGTGCCGCCCGACGACCAGGGCGCCGGCGGAGCCATCGTCAATTTACACAACGCCAGCAACGGCACATCATAATTTACTCGCCAGCCCGCAAAATCTTGCCAGGCCTG
>JABAOG010008210.1_pt1 | contig 13304 bp, 9 predicted proteins | sample 7062131 | NCBI WGS metagenome assembly JABAOG01 (sample SAMN14538629, study PRJNA623070) | marine sediment metagenome | biome: marine biome [ENVO:00000428]; feature: marine pelagic biome [ENVO:01000023]; material: deep marine sediment [ENVO:00002113] | place: India: Arabian Sea | collected... | reverse complement strand
GGGCACCGGCGCGGGCTTCGCCACCTACGAGACCGTCGACGTGCCCTTCGGCGCCGCCGACGGCGACGACCGGGTGGCGCGCCGGGCGCTGGCGCTCCTGCCGAGCGGCCCCGAGCCCTTCTTCCTCTGGCTCCACTTCTATGGCCCCCACTGGCCGGACTCGGAGCACCCGGGGGTGCCACGCTTCGGCGACACCATGGCCGATCGCTACGATCACGAGGTGGCCCACGTGGACCGGATGCTCGCGCCGATCCTCGAGCGCCTCGCCGCGCTCGAGGACGCGGTGGTGCTGCTGACCTCCGATCACGGCGAGGTCTTCCAGGAGCCGCGCCGTGGCCACGGGCGGACCATGGACGAGCCGGCGATCCGCGTGCCGCTCCTGTTGCGCGGCCCGGCCATCGAGGGGGCCCGCCGTGAAGACGTCGTCTCCACCCTCGACGTCTTCCCGACCCTGCTCGAAGTCACCGAGACGCCCGCGCCCGAGAGCGATGGCGTATCGCTCCTCGCCGAGCCGGATCCCGACCGGGTGGTGCTGGTCGACAGCTGGGTCTTCGACGCGGACGGGGAGCCCGAGCTCGATCGGACCGCGGCGATCCACCGGCGGGGCAAGCGGGTCCGCGACCGGCTGAACCGCACCGGCCACATCGAGGGCGACCCCGCGGTGCTGCCGCTGCTCGAGGGGGCCATCGCCGACTATTATGCCGACGGCGCCGCACCGCGCGTCGACGGAGGTACCCTCGCCGCGCCATGAGCGCGGAGCAGTACACGACGGGCATCGTCCTCGGCGGCGGTGGAGCTCGCGGCGCCTACGAGGCGGGGGTCATCGCCGGCATCACCGACGTGCTCGCCGACACCCACCCCGAGAAGGCGAAGAGCCTCTTCGACGTGGTCTGCGGGACCAGCGTCGGAGCGATCAATGCGGCCTGGGTCGCTGCGCACGCCGACGCCGAGGACCACGACGCGGAGGGGCTGCTCCGCCACTGGCGGACCCTCGAGCTGAGCAAACACCTGCGCCTCGACCTCGTCGGGATGGTCGCCGGCCGGCCGCACCCGCTGACCCCGGACGCGAAGACCACCGGTCGCGCGCTGCTCGACGCCCGGGCCCTCGAGGAGCTCGTCGAGCAAGGGATCCCCTGGCGGCGACTGCGCAGCAACGTCGAGACCGGCCGGGTGAAGGGCCTGGTGGTGACCGCGCTGCACGTGGCGACCGGCACGACCACCCTCTTCACCGATCTCGCGCCCGGTGTCGACTACCCGGAGACGAAGGCGCGCCGGCGCACCGCGGTGCGGGACGCGATCACCGCCGACCACGTGCTGGCCTCGGCGGCGATCCCGTTGATCTTCCCCTCCCGCCGGATCGGCCACGGCTACTACTGCGACGGCGGGGTCCGCTTCAACACCCCGATGGCGCCCGCCCTCCGCCTGGGCGTCGACCGCATGGTGGTGATCCCCTTGCTCGCCGAGCCGGAGGAGCGGCCAGCGATGGGCGCGGAAGACTACCCCGGCCCGCTCTTCCTCGCCGGCAAGGTGATGGACGCGCTCCTGCTCGATCCCATCGGCTACGACCTGCACGTGCTGCACCGCTTCAACAAGCTGCTGCAGCGCCTCGACGAGTTCCTCGCGCCGAAGGAGCGCGCCGCCTTCGACGAGCTGGTCGCCAGCACCCGCGGCACACCCTACCGGCGCGTGGACACCCTGGTCTTCCGCCCGAGCCAAGATCTCGGTCGGCTGGCCCTCGAGCACGCCGCCCGCCTGCGCAACCGCGGCCTCCGCGGCCGGCTGGTCTCGATGATGGCCAACATGGGCGGCACCTTCGACGCCGACTTCCTGAGCTTCGTCCTCTTCGACGCCGAGTACGCTCACCAGCTCGTCGAGCTCGGCCGCGCCGACGTCCACACCCGCGCGGACGAGGTCCGGGAGTTCTTCTCCGACCGCCGCTGACCGCGCGGCGTCCACGGATGCTGCTGAAACGATTGCTGGACGAATCGTCGTCGGACGTCGAATTGGGCTTCCTCGTGGCGCCGCGCAGATGCAGATTTCCGCGCCGTGCCAATAGTCGTCGTCGATCGCCTCGGTGACTGGCCCTGGACCCTTCCCGGGATCGAGGTCGTCGAGGCGCGGTCGTTCCTGACGCGCCCCGCCCGTGGGGCCGCGCGCACCCCGGTGTGGAGCTTCGTCACCCGCATCGGCTATCAGCGAACCGGCTACTACGTGGCCCTCCTCGCCGAGGCGCGGAGCCACCGGGTCTGGCCCGACGTCGGGACCATCCAGGACCTGAAGTCCCGCAGCCATCGCCGGACGCTCCTGGAGCGTCTCGGTCCCGGCGCCATCGCCGAGCTCGCCGCTCTCGACGAGGACGGGATCCGCCTGCGCCTCTTCTTCGGCGTGCCGCTCCGCCACCGGGCGCTGAGCCAGCTCGGCCGAGAGCTCTTCGAGCGGCTCCCGGTCCCGGGCCTCGAAGTGGTCCTCGAGAAGCGGGACAGCGGCTGGGAGGTCCGAGGGGTCGACCCGCTCGACCTCACCGCTCTGACCGACGCGGACCGAGCGGCCGCCGAAGCCATCGTTCGCGACCAGGTCGCCCACCCGGCGCTGGAAGCCGCGTGCGCGCCCCAGCCGCGCTTCGAGCTGGCGATCCTCCACGACCCGAACGAGGCCGAGCCGCCCTCCTCGCCCGAGGCGCTCGCGCTCTTCGCCGAGGCGGCCGAATCCCTCGACGTCCGCGCGACCTTCATCACTCGCGCCGACTACGCGCGGCTGCCGAGCTTCGACGCGCTGCTGATCCGCGAGACCACGGCGGTGCACCACCACACCTTCCGCTTCTCCCGGCGCGCGGAGGCGGACGGTCTGGCGGTCTTCGACGATCCCAGCTCCATCTTCCGCTGCTGCTCCAAGGTCTTCCTCGCCGAGGCCCTCTGGGCCGCCGGCGTGCCTACGCCGCCGAGCCTCATCGTCGACCGCGCCAGCCTCGACGCGGTCCCCGGCGCGCTGGGCCTGCCCTGCGTGCTCAAGGCCCCCGACGGCTCCTTCGGCCGGGGAGTCGTTCGTTGCGAGAGCACCGCCGACGTCATGGAGGTCGGCTCGCGCCTCCTCGAGCGCAGCGACGTCATCGTCGCCCAGGCCTTCGCGCCGACCGAGTACGACTGGCGCATCGGGGTCCTCGATGGACGGCCCCTCTACGCGTCCCGCTACTTCATGGCGCCCGGCCACTGGCAGATCGTGGCGCGCGACGCCGAAGGCGCGAAGGTCGACGAGGGCGAGGCCGAGACCATCCCGGTCGCGGACGCGCCACCGGCGGTCGTCGAGGTCGCCCTTCGCGCGGCGGCGGCCGTGGGTCAGGGCCTCTACGGGGTGGATCTCAAGCAGACCCCGAGTGGGGAGATCCTGGTGATCGAGGTCAACGACAACCCCAGCATCGACGCCGGGGTCGAGGACGAGATCCTGGGCCCGGCGCTCTACGAGCGGATCATCGAGAGCCTGGTCGAGCGCGTCGAACGGCGCCGCCGGATCCGACGGGTGAGCGTGTGATGAGTGAACGGGACGGCGGCCCGAGCGGCCTCACCGACGATGTGGCCGACTTGGAGCTCGACGGCCCGAGGACGGAACCGGGCGTCGGTCTCTTCGAGGGCTATGGCGTCGAGATCGAGTGGATGACGGTCGCGGTCACCGACGGCGCCATCCAACCGCTGGCGCCGCTGCTGCTGACGGTCGACGGGGAGGTCCGCGACGAGCGCGAGCGCGGCGACATGGGGTGGTCCAACGAGCTGGCGACCCACGTGATCGAAGCCAAGACCCTCGACGTCCCAGCGCAGCTCGAAGGGCTCGCCGCGCGCTTCCAGGCAGAGGCCATGGCCATGAACCGGCTCCTCGCGCCGGCTGGCGCGCGGCTGCTCGGCGGGGGCGCTCACCCCACGATGGATCCGCTCGTCGATGCCACCCTCTGGGGCGGTGGGCAGTCGTCGATCTACCGAGCCTACGACCGCATCTTCGACTGCCGCGGTCATGGCTGGGTGAATCTGCAGAGCACCCACCTGAACCTCGCCTTCGACGGAGACGAAGAGCTCCGCCGGCTCCACGCCGCGGTGCGTCTCGTCCTGCCCTTGCTGCCGGGACTCGCCGCCGCCTCTCCCTACCTCGACGGCTGCCGGCAGCCCCACCTCGATGCACGGCTCGACACCTATCGTCGCAATCAGGCGCGGGTCCCCGAGATCGCCGGCAAGGTGATCCCCGAGCCGATCTCGAGCGGCGGTGACTACCACCGCCGGATCCTCGCCCCGATGTACCAGGCGATCGCGCCCCACGATCCGGACGAGCTGCTCCGCGAGGAGTGGCTCAACAGCCGCGGCGCCATCGTCCGCTTCGACCGGGGCGCCCTCGAGATCCGCGTGCTCGATTGCCAGGAGCACCCCGGCCAGGATCTGGCGATCGCCGCTGCCGCCGTCGCGGTGATCCGCGCCCTCGCCGAAGGCGCGCTGCCGGGCGGACTCGACGACGAGGGCTCCACCGACGCGCTCGCGGCTCACTTCTGGAACACCGCCCGCCATGGCAGCGCCGCCACCATCGACGACACCGAGTACCTCACCGCCCTCGGCCTCTCCGAGCTCTGGCGCCCGACGCTCCGGGAGCTCTGGCGGGCGCTGCTCGATCGACACTCGGTGGCCGCCGAGCATCACCCGGCGCTCGAACGCATCCTCCGCGCCGGCACGCTCGCCGAGCGGATGGTGCGCCGCGCCGGCGCGGAGCCCTCGGAGGAGATGCTGGTCACGCTGATGTCCGAGCTCGGCGGCTGCCTCGCCCGAGGCGAGGCCTACGCCCCATGACGGCGCGTTCGCTCCTCTTCAGCTGCGAGCACGCGACCAACGCGGTCCCGCCCGAGCTCGTCTTCCTACGGGACGCCCTCGGGCGATCGATCTGGCAGAGCCACGAGGCCTACGACCTCGGCGCGCGGGAGGCGGCGCACGGGCTGGCGGAGCGTTGCGGCGCGCCGGTGATCGCCAGCACGGTCAGTCGCCTCGTCGTCGACACCAACCGGAGCGCGCAGCACCCGCGGGTCCACAGCGAGCCGATTCGCGCCTTGCCCGCGGCCCGACGCGACGCGATCGTGGCGAGCTACCACCGGCCGCACCGGGAGCTCGTCGCGGCCCACGTCCGCTCGTGCCAGCCGGTCATCCACGTCGCGGTCCACTCCTTCACCCCGGAGTGGGCCGGCCAGCGGCGGCCCATCGACGTGGCGTTGCTCTACGACCCCAAACGCGCGGTCGAGCGAACGCTCGCCGCTCGCTGGAAGAACCGGCTCGCCGAACGGCTGCCCCACCTGCGGATTCGTCGCAACGCGCCCTACCGTGGCGTCAGCGACGGCCTGCCGACGGCGTTGCGCCGAGTGCTCGAGCCCACCGACTACGTCGGCTTCGAGCTCGAGCTCAACCAGCAGGCCTTCGAGGGCGCCTGGCCCACCGATTGGCTGGGCGCCCTCGCGGACATCTTCCTCGAGATCGCTCGGGTCCGCTCGCGCCGGTAGCGCGCCGAGGCCGGCTCCCCTTCGATGTCGCCGATGCGAGCGCGACGAGTTCTCCTGAAGGATCGGCGGGCCGGCGGACATGGAGCGTCTGGAGGACGCTGATGAGACGTACCGCAGGCCGCATGGGCTTCGCGATGTGCCTCGCCGTCTCCGCGCTGCTCTGCGGTTGCGGATCGGACGGGGGAAATTCGCCCGACGCAGGAGAGGCCGCCGATGGGCGGGCCCGCTCCGATGGGACTTCGCCGGATCGCGACGGAGACGGCGTGATCGACGGCGACGACAACTGCCCCGACGTGGCCAACGCCGACCAGGCCGACGCGGACGGCGACGGTCTCGGCGACGCCTGCGACAACTGCCCGGACGTCGCGAACTCGGAGCAGGTCGACACCAACGGTGACGGTGTCGGAGACGCCTGCGCGTCTCCCACCGATCCGACGGGCGACCTGGACGGCGATGGTGTCGCGAACGCGGACGACAACTGCTGGCGGACGGCGAACCCCGACCAGGGCGACGTCGACGGCGACGGCGTCGGCGACGCCTGCGACAACTGCCCCGGCGTCGCGAACCCCGACCAGGTCGACGGCGACGGCGACGGTCGCGGCGACGCCTGCGCCGCCGAGACCACGAGCGATGGCGACGGCGACGGCGTGGGCGACTCGGTGGACAACTGCCCGGCGGTCGCCAACCCGGACCAGGCGGACGCGGACGGCGACGGCGTCGGCGACGCCTGCGACAACTGCGCGAGCGTGGCCAACGCCGACCAGGTCGACACGGACGGCGACGGCGTCGGCGACGCCTGCCCCGCAGGAACGGGGGGCTGGGATCCGACCCTGGACACCGATGGAGACGGCCACCCCGACATCGACGACAACTGCCGGCTGACGCCGAACGCGGGCCAGGCCGACGCGGACTCGGACGGCGTCGGTGACGCCTGCGACAACTGCCGGGACACCGCGAACTATGGGCAGGAAGACCTCGATGGAGACGGCGTCGGCGACGCCTGCCAGATCCCGCCGGACTCGACGCCGGCCTGCGCCGAGACGACCTCCACGGGCATGATCGTGACGCCCAACCTCTACCTGGTCCTCGACCAGTCGGGGTCCATGGATTGGCCGCCCTGCAACTGCACCGGGGATGGCTGCTCGGACTGCCCCGGACCCTGTGCCTACTGCGGCACCACGCGCTGGGACGAGCTCGCGAGCGGTCTCGACACGATGTCGACCACGCTCACGCGCGACTTCAACGTGGGCGTGGGCGGCTTCCCGACGGAAGTCGATCGCTGCGACACCAGCATGCCGGACTTCGAGCACCTCGATCTCCGGATGGGCTGGACCGCCGCGCAGTTCCGCGCCTCCTACGCTGGTGTGAGCCCCGGCGGCCGCACGCCGGCGCAGCAGGCGCTCGATCGCGTGCGCACCAGTCGACTCTACGAGCTGGCGACGGACCCGGTCGCGATGCGGCCGGCGGCCGTCGTCCTCATCACCGACGGTGAGCCGAACTGCGGGGGCGACGTAGCGAGCACCGCCACCGCCGCTGGCCAGCTCTTCGCGGACGGCGTCCCCGTCTTCGTGATCGGCTTCGAGGGCCTGAACCCGGCCGACATGGACTCGATCGCGGAGGCCGGCCGGGGGCTCCCGGCGACCGCCGCCGACGACTGGTTCCCGGTGAGCGACCGCGCGAGCATCATCGCTGCGCTGAGCACCATCGCCAGCAGCCTGGTGAGCTGCACCGCGACCGTGGCGCTTGACGGGGACGAGGATCCGAGTCGAGTCCGCATCGAGGTGGTCGTGGATGGGGTGGCCACGGTCATCACGCCCGGCGCGCCCGATGGCTACGAGTTCGACCCGGCGACCGGGACGGTCACCCTCCTGGGCTCCTCCTGCATGATGCTCCAGGACGCGGCGCGCACCGGAAGCACCGCCGGCATCCGCGCTCGGGTGGCGTGTGCTTGCGTGCCCGAGGTGGAGGTCTGCGACTACGTCGACAACGATTGCGACGGAGTGGTCGACGAGGGCTGCATGAGCTGCCCCTCCGAGACCTGCAACNNCTGCGATGGCGTCGACAACGACTGCGACGGAACGGTCGACGAGGGTTGCCCTCCCCCCTGCGTGCCCGAGACGGAGGTGTGCAACGGCGTCGATGACGACTGCGACGACATGGTCGACGAAGGGTGCGTGCCGATGTGCATGCCCGAGCCGGAGGTCTGCGACGGCGTCGACAACGACTGCGACGGCATGGTCGACGAGGGCTGCCCGATCCTCATCTGATCGCGACGGATGGGCCGACGCGGATCGCGCGGGCCGGCTTCGTTCCCGCTACCGGGCTCCGGCGAGCTCGGCGAGGAAGTGCAGCTGGGCGTCGCTCTGAATCCACCGTGGGTTGATCCGTCGCGCGCGCTCCACCGCCTCGGCCGAGGACGCCCCCTCGTGAACGAGCTGAGCGGCGAGGATGGTTCCCGTGCGTCCGAGGCCCGCCTTGCAGTGGATGGCCACCACCTCGCCGGCCTCCATGAGCTCTTCGATGCGACGGCTGAGCGAACGCGCCTCCGCGAGGGTGGGTGCCTCCATGTCGACGATGGGCAGCCACTCGGAGCGGATGCCCCGCTCCGCGAGCCGATCCTCGGGGACCGTGCGGCTCTCCTCGAGGGTCACCAAGACGGTCACGCCGAGGGCGTCGAGGCCGTCGAGGTCGATGGCGAGGTCCCGCAGCAGACCGGGCCGGGGCAGCCCCCCGAGCCTGCCCCGGTGCAGCCAGTAGAAGCCCCGCGGACCGGCGCTGGCCGGAGGAGCCTTCGCCGCCTCCTTCGCCTGAGGCGGCAGCGTTGGAGGCAGCTCGACGTCGTCGGCGAGGTGTTCTCGCCGCGTCCCGGGCATGGGCACGGCGCAGGTCCCGGTACGGGCGAAGACCCGGCCCGTCTCGGTCTCGGGGGCCTCGAAGAAACGGTCCACGGGCCCCATCTCGATGACGCGGCCACCGGCGAGGAGCACGACGAGCCCGCCGATGTGCATCGCGTGACGGCGGTTGTGGGTGATCATCACCACCGAGCGCTGCTCGGCCTGATGGCGGATCAGATCGAGGGTGCGGAAGGCGTCTTCGTCGTCGAGGGACGCGGTCGGCTCGTCGATGAAGAGCACCGCCGGGTCGCTCGCGATCGCCCGCACGATCGCCAGGTTCCGCTGCTGGCCCAGGGACAGGTCGACGGCCTCCTGGTCGAAGCGTTCCTCGAGCTCCTCGAGCCCGTTGTCCCGGAGAAGGGCCCGAATGCGCGTGTCCTGCTCGGCCAAGTTGAGCTGGCTTCGATTCGGGAGCGCCGAGACCAGATTTCGTCGAACGGTATCCAGATAGAAGCGGGCCTTCTGGTGGACCAGCGCCACGCGCCGACGCCGATGGAAGCCGGGGTCGCCACTGCGCCTACGCTTCGCGTGGCTCGCCTCCTCTCCCTCGATGATCACCCGGCCCCAGGTCCGGAGCGCGGGCTGGGCATCGTTGAGCCCGGTGAGGGTGCGGACCAGCGTCGACTTGCCCGCGGCCGTCGGCCCCATGAGGCTCACGGCGCCGGTCCGAGGGAGCGCGAGGCTCACCTCGGCGAGGATCACCCGGTCCTCGAAAGCGACCCCGAAGCCCTCGAGGGCCAGCACGGGAGGCTCAGTCATCGCCGACGCCGAACGCGAGGGTACGAACGTCGAGGCCGTCCGGGCCGAACTCGCCCAGGTGTGCGCGGACATAATCGACGTAGGACTGGGAGCCCGCGAGGAAGACCGTCAGAGGGGCGGGGCCGCGGGACCATTCGAGGAGCTCGGCGACGTCCGGCCAGCCCGCGCGGATCGTCGGGTCGGCGGGGAGCGCGTCGGCCGGGATCCGATAGTAGGTGCGGGTGGCCATCCCGAGGCGGTCGCACACCGAGCGCGTCGCTTCGGCAAAGGCATGGGTGCCCGGGCCGGCGTCGCAGTGGGCCAGGGAGCCGTCGACCGGTTCCCCTCGGTCCGCGAGCTCCTGGAGCATCGCCAGGGCGGGGGCGCTTCCGAGCCCCTCGGTCACGAACAAGAGGCTGCCCGCGGATGTGCCCGGGAGACCGAAGAGGCCTCGCGGAGCGAGGGCGGCGACGGCATCGCCCGGCTCCAGAGCGGCGGGCAGGTACGAGCAGACCTTCCCGCCGGAGAGCATCGGGGGGGCCTCCCGCAATCGGCCGACGATCTCGTAGCTGGCGCCCCCGGCGGCGCCCCCGACGAGTGCGTAGGAGCGCCGCTGGTACGCGCGGGAGCCGTCCGGGCTCGGGAGCGAGAGGGGGAGGAACTGACCGGGGACGAAGGGGGGCAGGGGCCGACCGCGAGCGCAGGCGAGCTCGAGCCGTGCGATGTCCCCGGCCTCGGCGCGGACGCCTTCGACGACCAGAGCCCGCTCACCGAACCAACCCACCGCCGCGCGGGCCCGCTCGAGCTTGTCACCGACGAGCTCGCGCCACTCGGGAGCGAGATCCCGGGCCTGGTGAGCCCGCTCGAGTCCCTCGCTGTCCCAGTACTCCAGCTGGGTCACCCGCACGAACTCGTCGACCGTCGGCGATCCCTCGTCGCGATCGATCAGGGTGATCGAGTCACCGGCAGAGACGTGACCGGGCTCGATCACGCGCAGGTAGAAGCCCACGCGCCGGCTCCGGAGGAAACGTCGGGAGAAGCCCCGGCCGTGCCGGTGGTCGAGCTTGCGACACGGGAGCCGCGGGTGGGAGACCTGGAGGGTCGCGCTGCCGACCCGGAGGACGTCGCCGATCCGGAGCTCCTCCTCGAGGAGCCCCTCGGTGGTCAGGTTCTCGCCGAACGCCCCGGGCGCCTCGTCGGTGAGGGCATCGGCGAGCTCGGCGTAGTGCTCGAGAGGGTAGACCGAGACCGCCTGGTCCCCCGCCGAGCCCCGGCGCGCCTCGACGATCGTGTCCTCGACGAAGCCCTTCCTCTCGAGCTGCTGGGGGCCGGAGCGCGGCCGCTTGTAGAGGCCGGTTCGAACGCTCTTGTCGCGGATCTCGATGGTCGTTTCACTTCCGATGTTGACCGAGACCACTCGCACGCCCGAGAGTGTACGCTGAAACGACGCAGTGGGTCCGCGTTGGTTCGGGAGGTGTGGGATCGGTAGATTGGATGCGGTGGAGGACGCTCTTGCGGGCGAGCCCTGGGCGTTCACCCGACTCCTCCACGGGGTCCCCGACGCCCTCGACGCCGAGGGCCGGCCCCTCGGCGAGCGGCGTGCCTCGCCTCCCGCCAAGGCGGGGGTCGAGATCGAGCTCCGACCGTGCCCCTACTCGGACGCTCGGCGGGACCAGCCGATGAACCTGTCCGCCCTCAAGCAGGTGATGGCGCACTGGGACAGCGTCGTCGAGGACATCCAGGCGTTCCACCGCGAGCTCCCAGCGACGCTCCACGGCCGCTTTCGTCTCCTCGCCGTGGTGGCCGACCAGCTCGCGCGGCCGGCCGCGTTTCTCCTCGACGCTGGGGATCCGAGGGCCCCGATCCCTGCGTCCAGCGCGGTCGCGCACAAGCTGGCGGCGGGCTTCTTCGGAGCTGCGAACGGACAGCTCCCGGAGCTCTCCGGGGAGACTCCCCAGGCCCAGGCGGAGGCGCTCATGGCGGAGGTCTCCGACCGAAAGCTCCTCTTCGGCGCGAGCGAGGTCTGCGCCGGCCCCCTGAACCTCATCGACCGGGCGTCGGTGGCGCTGATGACTCCGGAGGGCGCCGGCACCGCTCCTTCCACTCCACGAGCCGAGCGGGCGATCCTCCTCGCGACCCAGCTTCGGGTCGGGACCTTTCTGGCGGCCGAGGACCAGGCCCTCGAGCGCCGGCTCCTCACCCTCGCCATGGACGGCTCCCTGCGCCCCCGGAACGACTTCATGCGACGGGCGATCGAGCGGCGCCGGGACGAGCTCGCGGCCCGGCCCCCGACGACCAACCTCCAGCTCCTCGTCCCGGACGACGTGTACCCGGAGATCCTCGCCGATCTCCGCGGCGCCGCGAGCGACCTCGAGGAGCGTGCCCGCCGTTGGCGTGACCCGATCGAGCAGGCCCTCGCCCACCCGGCGGACGCTGCCCTCGAGGTCACCCCGGCGGTCCGTGCCGAGCTCATCGCCGGGATCGTGCGCTATCTGGCTCGGCGCCGGGCTGCCGTGCGGACCCAATGGCGCCTCGAGATGGCCCTGCGGGCGACCTTCAGCCGGAAGCTCGAGGGGCCGCTCCGGCTGAACGGCCTGCTCATGCCCAGCTGCGGCGCCGGGCGCTGGCTCGATGCCGCCCTCGGCCACCGGATCGAGGTGCGAGTCGGCGTCGAGCCGGCCATGCGCTTGTGGAATCCGAAGCGCTCCATCGCCGTGTAGTCCCGTCGAAGGCGGTCTCGTGCGCTCGGCGAACGGGGGGTCGCGCGGGCGCGTGAGCGCTCTATGATGGCGCGGCCGTGGCGGACGAGATCGACGAGGCGTTGAAAGAGACGCTGAGCGCGCAGGGGCTCGATCCGGGCGCCGCCGGCGGTGCTGCTCGGGACGCGGGCCATCCGGGGCTCGCGACCGGCGAAGGGCGACGCGTGAGCCTCCCGCTCATGGACGCGCGGCTCCTGCTCTCCGAGCTCTTCGTCTCGGTGCAGGGCGAGGGCATGCTCACCGGCGTGCCCTCGGTCTTCGTGCGGACCGGTGCGTGCAACCTGCGTTGCGCCTGGTGCGACACGCCGGAGACCTCCTGGAATCCGAGCGGCGAGGTGCGCGACGTCCGGAGCGTCGTGGACGAGGTGCTCGCGACCGGCGTTCGCCACGTGGTGCTCACCGGGGGCGAGCCGCTGCTGACCAAGGCCATCGAGCCGCTGACCCGCGCGCTCCACGACGCCGGACGCCACCTGACCGTCGAGACCGCGGGGACGATCCACCGGGACCTGCCGGTCGATCTGTGGTCGCTGAGCCCGAAGCTCTCGAGCTCGGTGCCCGACCATCCGCGCTGGGGCCCGCGCCACGACGCGCTGCGGTTGAACCGCGAGGTGCTCCGCCGCTACGTCGCCACCGGCCGCTACCAGCTGAAGCTGGTGCTCGCCGACCCGGCGGAGATCGACGAGGTCGACCGGCTGGTCGCCGAGCTGCAGGCAGCCCCCGAACGGGTGCTGCTGATGCCCGAGGGGCTGAGCGCGGAGCGCCTCGACGAGGTCGCCGAGTGGCTGGTGCCGCTCTGCACCGAGCGGGGCTACCGCTTCTGCGACCGGCTGCACATCCGCCTCTTCGGCCACACCCGCGGCACGTAGGGACGCTCTTGAGTACTTGAGTAGTTCACAGAGCGCTTTGTGAACTACTCAAGAGCGTCCCTGGCCACTGGTGCGGGGGGCTGCTAGACGGCTGGCCATGACGGTTCGTGTTCGTTTCGCGCCCTCGCCCACGGGCTACCTGCACATCGGCGGCGTGCGCACCGCGCTCTACAGCTGGCTCTGGGCGCGGCGCCACGGCGGCCAGTTCATCCTCCGCATCGAGGACACGGACGAGAAGCGCAACAGCGACGAGGCGATCCAGATCATCCTCGACGCGATGCGCTGGCTCGGCCTCGACTGGGACGAGGGCCCCGAGGTCGGCGGCGACCACGGCCCCTACCGGCAGTCGGAGCGGCTGGCCATCTACCGCGAGCACGCCGAGAAGCTCATCGCGAGCGGCCACGCCTACCGCTGCTTCGCCACCAAGGAAGAGATCCAGGCGCAGCGCGAGGCCTACGAGAAGGAGCACGGCAGCAAGGGCTTCCAGTTCCGCTCCCCCTGGCGCGACCGCACCGATGGCGACCCGAGCGAG
>JABAOG010010550.1_pt2 | contig 13306 bp, 11 predicted proteins | sample 7062131 | NCBI WGS metagenome assembly JABAOG01 (sample SAMN14538629, study PRJNA623070) | marine sediment metagenome | biome: marine biome [ENVO:00000428]; feature: marine pelagic biome [ENVO:01000023]; material: deep marine sediment [ENVO:00002113] | place: India: Arabian Sea | collected... | reverse complement strand
TGGCCAGCTGGCGGGGCGTGTTCACGGCCATCTCCGCCTTCTGCAACGCCGGCTTCGCGCTCCAGAGCGACAGCCTGGTGCCCTATGCGGACAACGCCTTCGTCATGACGGTGGTCGCCCTCGCGATCATCATCGGCGGTCTCGGCCCGGCCGTCGTCGGCGCGCTCGCGTCGAGGCGAAAGCTGAGCCACCGAAGTCTCCACGTGCGCCTCGTGTTGGCAGCGACCGTGTTCCTCCTGGTCGCGCCCGCCATCCTCATCACCGCCATCGAGTGGGACAACACGCTCGGAGGGATGCCGTGGTACGAGCGCCTACTCAACGGGGGCTTTCAGTCGGTCACCCTCCGGACGGCCGGCTTCAACTCCATCGACATCACTCGGGTCGAGCCCGCGACACGCTCACTGATGCTGGCGCTCATGTTCGTCGGCGGCAGCCCCGGCTCCACCGCCGGCGGCGTCAAGACGACGACCGCCGCGGTCGTGCTCCTGGCCGTCGCCTCCGTCGTCCGGGGCCGAGACCGCGTCGAGGTCTACGGCCGGTCGCTCCCTCCGTCCACGGTGATGCGCGCCTTCGCCGTGGTGACCGTCGGGGTGCTCGCCGCTGGCGTGGCGCTCGTGCCGCTCCAGCTCACGCAGACGCTGTCTCTCGACGTCGCGCTCTTCGAGGTGGTGAGCGCGCTGGGCACGGTCGGGCTCTCCGCCGGCGGCACCGGCGCCCTCGACGAGATCGGCAAGCTGATCATCATCGCCTGCATGTTCGCTGGCCGCGTCGGACCCCTCTCTCTCTTCGTCTTCCTCGTGTCCCAGTCACAGCAGCCCCCCGCGACCCGGCGACATCCCGAGGAGACGGTCCCCATCGGTTGACCAACGAAGGACCCCGCAATGGCAAGACAAACACTCGTGATCGGTCTCGGACAGTTCGGCATGTCGCTCGCTCGCGCCCTCGCAGAGCACGGGAGCGAGGTCATGGCGATCGATACCGACGAAGAGCACATCGACGACATCTCCCCCCACGTGGCGGACGCGGTGGTGATGAACGCCATGGACGAAGAGGCGCTGGCCTCGCTCGCCCCTTCCCGTCGCGACGTCTGCATCAACGCCATCGGCGACGAGAACCGAGAGGGCAGCATCATCGTCACCGCCCTGTTGAAGCAGCTGGGCGCACCGAAGATCGTCGCCCGGGCGACCGACCCACTGCACGGACGCATCCTCCGCCTCATCGGAGCGCACGAAGTGATCAATCCGGAGCAAGACTATGGCGAGCGACTCGCCATTCGACTCGGATGGCGAAACGTGGTCAACGTGCTCCCGCTCGGAGGCGATCTGGTGCTGACCGAGATCAACGCGCCGGAGTCGTTCTGGGGTCGCACGCTCATCGAGCTCCAGCTCCCCAGTCGCTTCGGGGTCATCGTGTCCGGCGTGCTTCGCCAGGGGGAAGGGGGCGTCGTCGAGGCGTCGATTCCGGATCCCCGGCAGCCGGTGCGGGAAGACGACATCCTGATGGTGGTCAGCACCGAGGACGCGGCCCGCAAGCTCACGGAGCGAGGCTGAGATGCATCTCCGACGAGAGACCGGCCTGGGGATCGGAGCGATCCTGGTGCTCCAAGTGCTCCTCTCACTCCTGGTCATCGTGCTGCTGGTTCGGATGGGACCGGCGGTCGAACGCATCCTGGAGGAGAACGTCTACAGCGAGGAAGCGGTCGAGCAGATGCTCGCCACCCTCGCGGCTCCCACCGCCGGCGACGGGGTGCCGGAGTCCTTCGCCGCGGCTCTGGAGCGAGCGCAAGCCAACGTCACGGAAGAACCGGAGCTACCGCTCCTGGAAACGATCGCGGCCCGCCACCGGGCCGCCTTCGCGGGCGATGAAGCGGCACGCGACGCGGTGATCGAAGCGCTCCGACGGCTGGGCGAGGTGAACCGTGCGTCGATGAGCCGAGCCGATGACCGCGCGCAGCGATTGGGTCAGGCTGGCGCGTGGGGTGGCGCGCTGCTCGGTGCCCTCGCCCTCGGTCTCGCGATCATGGCCTACCGGCGCCTGCGCCTGCGACTCGAGCTGCCGGTCGAAGAGCTGCGCCGCACGACCGCGGCGATCCGGAACGGCAACCACCAGGCGCGCTGCCCGACGGCCGAGGGCCCCTACGAGATCAAGACGATCGCCCGCAATCTCAACTGGATCCTCGACGAGTGGGTCCGACCGAACGAATCGGGGCCGGAGGACGCGTCGCGCAACGCAGCCATTCGCCGATTGCTGCTCTCGTTCCTCGACCGGGAGAGCACGCCCATCGTCGTGGTCGATGACGAGGGCACCAAGGTGCTCGAGAATGCGGCCTCCCTCGACGTGGACGAGGCCATCCCGACCCCGGAGCGCCCCGGGCAGTGGTCCCTCGAGACCATCGAGGGCACGGACCTCTACCTCGCCCGCTTGGCCCCGCCGACCACGGATGGAGGCGGTCGATGAGACCGCCCCGAAGGCTAGGAGGGCAACCGGGGACGGCCCATCCGGGCGAGCTCCGCGTCGGCGACGTCCACGAGCCCGTCGCTCATCGCGCGCGCCTTCCAGCCGAGCTCCGCCTCGGCCTTCGCGCTGCTCACCGCCAGCTCACCGCCGGCCGCCATGCGAAGCACCTCGGACGAGAGATAGACCGGCCACGGCAGGAGGCGCTCCAGCCCGCGAACGATGGGGAGCAGTCCCCGGATCATCCACCCGGGGAGCGGGAGCCACACGCGGCGTCCGGCCAAGCGCGCCAGCCGCCGCGTCATCTGGCCGAGCGTCGGGCACTCGCCGGCCAGGTGATAGGTCTCGCCGAGCCGCCCGGACTCCATCGCGGCGGCGATCCCGGCGGCCGCGTCCTCGACGTGGACCATCGGCATGGTGCACCCGCCCCCGGGCACGAGGAAGGGCACGCCCCGGAGGGCGAGGCGCATCATGGTCCCGATGTTGCCCGGCTCCCGCGGTCCATAGACGCCGCCCGGGGAGGCGATGATCAGCGGCATCCCCTCCTCGAGGAGCGGGAGCGCGACCTCGTAGTGGGCGCGCCACTTCGACTCCTCGTACACGCTCCGGAAGCGCTCGCCGGCATGCCGATGCGACTCGTCCACGAGCTCCCCGCCGGTGTCGGAGTGGACGATCACCGAGCTGACGTACACGGTCCGAGGGATCTCGAGCTCCCGAGCGAGCTCGAGCACGTGCCGGGTCCCCTCCACGTTGATCGCCATCGCTCGCTGGGCGCGCTTGCCCACCAACCCGAACGCGAAGACCGCGGCCAGATGAAACACGCCATCGGCCCCCTCCATCGCCCGGAGCGTCTCGCGCTCGGTGATGTCCCCTCGAACGAGCTCCGCCCCCTCGAGCTCGGGCAGCTCTCGGGCGGCGGCGACGTCGCGCACCAGGCAGCGGACGTCGTGCCCCGCCGCTCGGAGGCGCCGAACCAGACGCCGGCCGATGTACCCCGTCGCACCGGTGACGAAGTAGAGCACCTATCTCGCGCGAGCTCGCTCGGCGATCAGCGCCTCGAAGGACCTGGGCATGTAGAGGATGAAGACATAAGGCCCGAAGGCGATGGTCGATCCGTCCGGGACCACGCGCGGCTCTCGGGGCTTCACCGGCCGGTCGTCGATGCGGGTGCCGTTCTTGGATTCGGCGTCGGTGAAGAAGAGCTGCTGCCCGTCCTCCGACTGCGTGAAGAAGCCGTGATACTTGCTGATGCGAGGGAGACGGATGCTGATGTCGGCGTTCGGGGCCCGGCCCACCCCGATCCGCTCCTGGAAGGNNGATGCGCTCTTGGAAGGGCTTCCCGCTGGGTTTCACGACCGGGTAGATGGCCCCGGGCAGACCCATGGGCATCTCGTCGTACTCACCGGTGGCCGTGGTCACCAGCTCGCCGGGGTTCATGAAGCCGGTCCGGAACCCCATCTCTTCGTCCTCGGAGCCACAGAGCTCCTGGACCAGCGTCGGAAATCCGTAGCGCGTTCGGAAGACCGCCGCTCCGTGTGAGAGATAGTCATCTTCCGCGTCTGCTAGCGTTGCCCCCATGGGCCGCATGATTCCCAATCGAGGGAGGATCCGTCCAGCCTCTTTCCAGGATTCCGACAACATGAAAAGGTAGGGGCGTGGACGAGGCCTCCCTCGACCAGACGACGGAAACCAGCATCTCCCCGATCAGCCGGAGCCCGGCTCGGGGTTCGTCGGAGAGCATCACCAAGCCCTCCGGCTCGGCGCCGTCGTTGGTCACCAACCCCCGGCAGGCGCTGGAGATCGCCGAAGCGCGACGCATCCGGACGCTGGCTCGGGTGGTGATCGCCCTGGCCGTCTCGGTGGCCGGGACCGTGCTGATCCTCCCGGCCAATCCCCTGGCGCAGGTGATCCACCTCGCCGGGCTGGTACCGGTGTTGGTCACCTGCGTGGCGCTCTCCGTCCGGCTCCGGGACATCGAGAGCTACCGACCGTGGATGGCGGTGCTCTTCGCGGGCGCGGCCGGGATCGGCGTGGCCTCGGTGTTCGTCTACTGGGGCGTCTTCTCCTCGGGCTGCGCCATCGTGCCCATCGCCATGTACGTCTTCTCGAGCGGCCAGAGCCTGCGCCCGGTCTACGCGATCATGGCCGGCGCGGTCGTCCCCCACGCCGTCATCGGCGTGCTGGTGACCAGCGGGGTGATGCCCGACTTGGGGATCATCCAGCCCCTCGACTTGGATCTGCTCGAAGCGGTGATCGTGCTGGGCATCGCCCAGTTCCTCTTCGGCATCGCCCTCTTCCTCGCCCGGGACCACCGCAAGGCGACCGAGGACGCCATGGTCCAGCTGGAGCGGGCGATACGCTCGCTGGCCCAGCGTGAAGCGCTCCTCAACGAGGCCAAGCAGGAGCTCGACCGAGCCCTGAAGGTCGGCGGTCCCGGACGGTTCACGTCGCAGGTGCTGGGCTCCTACGAGCTGGGGAACCTCCTCGGTCGGGGCGCCATGGGCGAGGTCTACGAGGCGCACCACGTGGAGACCGAGCAGCCGGCGGCGGTGAAGCTGCTGACCATCGCCGCCCAGCGCGACGACCACCTGATCGCTCGCTTCCAGCGGGAGCTGCGGATCGCCAGCTCGCTGCAGGCCAAGAACGTGGTCCGCGTGCTGGAGACCGCCGACCCGGAGTCCGGTGGGCTCCCCTACATCGCGATGGAGCGGCTGCAGGGAGCGACCCTCTCCGACATCCTCCGCAAGCGGATCCGCTTCTCCACCAACGAGGTGCTCGACCTGGTGCAGCAGCTCGGCTCCGGCCTCGCCGCGGCGCACGAGGAGGGGATCGTCCACCGCGACATCAAGCCGCAGAACGTCTTCCGCCACGAGGAGGGGCGGCAGCGCATCTGGAAGATCCTCGACTTCGGGATCTCGCGGCTGGCGGGGAGCGAGACCCTCACACAGGACCAGCTGGTCGGGACGCCCGCGTACATGGCCCCGGAGCAGGCCCACGGTGAGACGGTCGACCACCGCACCGACCTCTATTCGCTGGCGGTGGTCGCCTACCGCGCCTTCACCGGGCGGCCCGCGTTCACCGGCAAGGACGGGGTGAGCATCCTCTACGGGGTGGCGAACCTCATGCCGCCGCCGCCGTCCAGCCTGGGCCGTGGGGGCGCCATCGCCGACCAGATCTTCGCCATCGGTCTGGCCAAGGACCCGGAGCTCCGCTTCCAGTCCGCCGAAGAGATGGCGAGCGCGTTCGAGCAGCTGGCGGAGGGCGCGGAATCGCTCGAGGGCCCGCTGGCGAAGCGGGCCCGAGCGGCGCTCGACGCCGCCTCCTGGCCGACCCCCTGAGGGTGCGTCCCGGCGCGATCGCGTGGGGGAACGCACGGGCCCTGGGGCCGGCTTTCCCCGGCGCCCCGCCCCCGCGCCGCGGTGGCGGGAGTGAACGCAATTCCGGCTCTCGATTCCACTGCCGGTGCGTGTTATCCGAGCCGAACGATGAGCAGCCTCTTCGAGCCGACCGACGAACACCGCCAACTGCGCGACATGGTGCGCTCCTTCGCCGAGACGAAGGTGGAGCCGCAGGCCGCCGAGCACGACCGCAACGAGTCCTTCAACCTCGCCCTCTTCCGGGAGCTCGGAGAGCTCGGGCTGCTCGGCATCACCGTCGACGAGGAGTACGGTGGCTCCGGTCTCGGGCCGGTGGCGACCTGCATCGCCCACGAGGAGCTGGCGGCCGTCGATCCGGGCTTCACCCTCGCCTTCCTGGCCCACGCGCTGCTCTGCGCGAACAACCTGAACCAGAACGGCAGCGAGGGGCAGAAGAAGAAGTACCTCCCCGGTCTGTGCGACGGCTCGCTCGTCGGCGGCATGTGCATGAGCGAGCCCGGCGCCGGCACCGACGTGCTCGGCATGCGCACCACCGCGCGCCGCGACGGCGACCACTACGTGCTCAACGGCGCGAAGATGTGGATCACCAACGGCGCCATCAGCGACACCGAGCTCGGCGACGTCTTCCTGGTCTACGCCCGCATGGAAGGCGCCGGTCGCAAGGAGCTGTCGATGTTCATCGTGGAGAAGGGCTTCGAGGGCTTCTCCCTCGGTCAGAAGATCCACGACAAGCTCGGCATGCGCGCGTCCACCACCGCGGAGCTCGTCTTCGAAGACTGCCGCGTCCCGGCGGCCAACCTCGTCGGCGAGGAGGGCACCGCGACGCTGCACATGATGCGCAACCTCGAGGTCGAGCGCGTGGGTCTCGCGGCCATGTCCGTGGGCATCGCGCGGCGCTGCGTCGAGATCATGAACGCGTACGCCAAGGACCGGAAGAGCTTTGGCGAGCCGCTGAACCGCTTCGGGCAGATCCAGCGGCACATCGCCGAGAGCTACGCCGAGCTCATGGCCGGCCGCTCCTACACCTACGGGTTCGCCAGCCGGATGAGCCTGACCAAGCCGGGCACCCGCCTGGACTCCGATGGCGTGAAGCTCTTTTGCTCCACCATGGCCAAGAACGTCGCCGACCGCGCCATCCAGGTGCTCGGCGGCTACGGCTACATGGGCGAGTACGTGGTCGAGCGCCTCTGGCGCGACGCCAAGCTCCTCGAGATCGGCGGCGGCACCCTCGAGGCGCACCACAAGAACATGACCCGCGATCTCTCGCGGCAGACCAAGATCCGCTGAGCCCACCGGCGGTCGGCGTGGGCCTCAGAGGAAGACCTGCACGATCCAGTCGAAGAAGAAGCCGGTCGCCAGCAGGCCGGGGCACAGGCCGATCGCGGTACCGGCGAGAAAGGCCCAGAGCGGCACGCGGGTCATGCCGAGGGTGTAGTTGAGCGGCGGAGCCATCCAGAGGACACAGACCAGCAGGGTCACGCTTCGAAAGGGGCGCCGCTCGACGTGCGCCACGGCCTTCTTCCCCCAACGCCAGCGGATGTGGCTCATCGCATCCCCGCCCACGAGCCTCCCCACGAGGAAACCGGCCGTCGACGACACCAGCGTCGCGACGTAGCTGGCGCCGATGCCTTGCCACTTCCCCCAGGCGGTCACCGCCGCAGCGACGAAGACGATGCCGGGGATGTTGATCAGCTGACCGACCGTGAAGATGCCGATGAAGACGAGCAGCCCCCACCAGCCGAGCTCGGCGACGAGCTCCTCCACCCGTTCGCGGGAGAGGTACTCGGCGACGTCGAAGACGTAGGCCAGAACGCTGGCGGTCGCGATGAGCACCACCAGCAGGATCAGTCGCCAGAAGCGACGCAGGAAGCTCCCCTCGGTAGCGCCCCGGTCCTGGCCGGAGCTCGCCCGCTTCCGACGCGATAGCACCTCGGTTGCCGTTCCGTTGCCCGCCACGCGTGATCTCTAGGGAGCGACCCACGGGAGAGAAGCCCCAAAGCGCCGGCGGCAGCGGGGATGCGACTTGCCCGGGCTGGCCCGGTGGGCCAAACGAGCGCCATGGCCGTCGTCTTCTTCACCGGTTTCCCTGGTTTCCTCGGCCGCGAGCTGCTGCCGCGGCTGCTGAAGCGGAGCGAGCACCGCGCGGTGTGCCTCATCCAGTCGCGCTACGGGCCCCAGGCGGAGCAGGCCGTGGCCACCCTCGAGCGGGAGCACGGTGTCGGCGATCGCATCGAGCTGGTGGAGGGCGACATCACGCTCCCGGATCTGGGGCTCGGGCCGAAGCATGCCGAGCTCGCGAAGGAGACGGTCGAGGTACACCACCTCGCGGCGGTCTACGACCTCTCGGTCGGTCTCGAGCTCGCCCAGAAGGTGAACGTGCTGGGCACCCGCCACGTGCTCGACTTCTGCGAGGCCTGCCCGAAGCTCGAGCGTCATCACTACGTGAGCACTTGCTACGTCAGTGGGCGCTACGCCGGGCCCTTCGGCGAAGACGACCTCGACAAGGGACAGTCCTTCAACAACCACTACGAGTCGACCAAGCACTACGCCGAGGTCGAGGTCCGCGAGCGGATGGATCGGATCCCGACGACCATCTACCGGCCGGGCATCGTGGTCGGCGATTCGGCCACCGGCGCGACGCAGAAGTTCGACGGGCCCTACTTCGCGATCCGCTTCGTGCTGAAGCAGCCCGGTCCATTCTCGCTCATGCCGCTGGTGGGCGACCCGGCCGCGACCCGCTTCAACGTGGTCCCACGGGACTTCGTGGTGAACGCCATCGCCGAGCTCAGCGCTCGCGAGGACAACGAGGGCGTGTGCTACCAGCTCGCCGACCCGGCGCCGCTGACCGTCGAGGAGCTGATCGCGACGATGGAAGCGGAGACGGGCAAGCGGCTCTTGAAGATCCCGCTGCCGCTCGGCCTGGCCAAGGGCGCCGTCGCTCACGTGCCGGGGGTCGAGCAGCTCTTCGAGTTCCCGCCGCACGTGATCGACTACTTCGTGCACCCGACGCACTACCTGACGACGAACGCCAGCCGCGACCTGGCCGAGGCCGGCATCCGCTGCCCGAGCCTGCGCTCCTACTTCGGCAAGCTGGTCGACTTCGTCCGCGAGAACCCGACCGTCGCCAGCGACGCGATGGTCTAATCGGAGCCGGAGTCGGGTTTGGCGTCGCCGCTGAGGGCGAGGGCGGCGGGGAGCCAGAAGAGGTTGGTGAGGATCGTGAGCCCGATGCACACGAGCGCCGCGTGGCCGATGCTCGCGAGGCCAGGGTTCGAGGCGACCATCAAGCTGCCGAAGGCGGTCATCGTGGTGAGGGTCGAGCCGAGGACGGCCCGGCTCGCGGTCGGCAGATCGGAGGCGCGCTCGTCGCGCATGGCCCAGACGACATAGACCGCTCCGTCGATGGCCACGCCGAAGGCGACGGGGACGACGAGCAGGTCGTAGAGGTTCAGCTTCACCCCGACGAGGACCAGCAGGCCGGCGGCCATCCCCGCCGCGAGGAGCACCGGCGAGAGCACCCAGAGGGTCCGCTTCATGCTGCGGCCGATGACCAGCGTGGCGATGGTCAGCCCCAGGAGCGCCAGGAGGATCATCGTCGGCGCGTCTTTCTGGAGGCCGGGCACCACCTCACCGAGCACGGCGTGAGGCGAGGCGAAGGTCACCGCCGGGTTCGCCTCCCGCCAGGTCTGGATGCGACCGGCCAGATCCTCCATGAGCGCGGCGTCGGCGGCGCGCATCTTCAGGTAGAGCAGACCCATCCGGCCGGTGCTGCCATCCGCCTCGACCAGCAGGTCCTTCGCCCAGAGCGGCAAGTCGCCCGCGGTGAATGGCTCGGCGATCGCCAGCAGCGGCTCCACCGCTTCCACCCGCTCGAGCGCCTCACCCTCGAGGTGGCCCCGCACGCGTTGCACCGACTCGCGCATGCGGCCGATGGCCGCGAGCTTCCGCTCCTGATCGGCGGGCACGAGCGTTCGCGGCGTCACCAGGAGCGTCTGGTCGGTGGGCATCTCGCGGCCGGCCACGTCGCGCGCCGCGGCCTCGAGGGCGTCCGCGTCCTCGGCGAGCAGGTAGACCATCACCCCGCTGGTCCCACCGCGCGCGTCCTCGACCTCCGAGATGCCGTGGCCGAGGCCCGGCGGTTGCAGCTTGCCGAAGTCTTGCTCGAAGGTGAGCCCCGGCCCGACCACCCCCGCGCCGATGCCGGCGCCGACCATCGCCAGGACGACGCCGCCCACGACGATGGCGCCGAGCGTGCGGCGACCGGGGGAGCGGATCCGGTCGAAGGGCAGGTAGCGGGTCGGGCTGCCCTTCTCCCTCACCAGCCGGTCGAGCAGGAGCACCAGCCAGGGGAAGATGAAGAGGAAGGCGAGCAGACTGAGCGCGATGCCGAGGGCCGCGTTCAAACCCATCTCGGCGAAGCCTCGGAACTCCGCCGCGCCGAGGGCCGCGAAGGCACAGGCCGTGGTCGCCGCGGCCGTCGAGGCCGAGCGCCACATCGAGTCGAGGGTGGAGACCATGGCCTCCGCGGGCGCCTCGCCCTCCTGCCGTCGCTCGCCGTAGTGGGTGAGCAGGTGGAGGCCGAAGTCGATGCCCAGGCCGGCGAGGATCGCCAACGTGAACGCGCTGATCAGGTTCAGCGTCGGGTGGACGAAGCCGAGGATGCCCAGCGTCACCAGGATGGCCAGCCCCACTGGCACGAGCAGCACGAAGGCCGCCCGCGGCCCCCGGAACTGGGCGATGACCAGGAGCACCAGGAGCACCAGCCCGGCGATGGAGGTGGCCCGCAGATCGTCGCCGACCCGCTCGGCGGTGAGCGGCGCGGTGCGGTAGCGACCGCTGACGACGAGCCGGAGCGACTCGGGCGCATCCTCGGGGCGCACGGCGGCGAGGACCTCCCGTGAGCGGTCGAGGATCTCGCTGGCGAAGCCGAGGTTCGAGGCGTTCCCCTCGAGGGAGGCCTCGACGATGCACACCCGCCCCCCGTCGGCGCAGAGACCACCGACCGAATCGAGCGATGCCTCGTCGGTGGAGAGCTCGCCGTCGGCGCCGCCGCTGACGAAGGTGGCCAGCCCCTCGACCTCCGGCTGCGCGAGGAAGAGCTCGCGCAGCTCCTCCTCGGTGGGCAGCTCCGGCCGGTCCTCGAGGGTGAAGCACATCGGGTTCGCTTCGCAGCGCTGGTACTCGACCAGCCGCTCGACCCGCTCGGCGAGCCCCTCGAGCTCCTCGGCGGGGAGCCAGAGCAGCCGCCGGTCGAGGAAGGGCTCGGGCGATCGCTCGTCGACCGCCCAGCGGGTCTCCGGCCATTGGGCGACCGCCTCGCGGATTTGGCCGGCGAGCCGGCGGTTCAGCTCCGGATCGTCGCTCGCCACCGCGAGCACCAGCGGCGCGGTGGTCGCCGCGCGCTCCTTCAGCTCGGCGATGGCCAGCTGCGAAGGGGTGTCGTCCGGGAGCAGCGCCTCGATGCGCGCGTCGATCCTCAGCTGCTGCAGCCCGACGTAGGAGCCGGCGGCGGCGGCCAACACGGCGACGAGGATGAGGGCCCACCGCCGCTCGGCGAAGGCCACGTAGCGGGCCCAGAAGGAGCGACTCCCGCCCCGATCGGTCGACTGCTCGGCCATCGTCCTGCCGCGGCATGGCCCCGTCGGCACCCCGCCGCAAGCCACGCGGCCTTCCGGAGAGCGCTATGGTGCGCTCGTGAGCTCCGCCCCCAGCCTCGAAGCGCTCCCACCGCTGATGCGCGGCTGGGTCCGAGCGGCGCTCGATCCCGCGGTCGTTCCGGACGAGCATCGCGCCGACTGCCGCGCCTGTCCGATGGTCGACGCCGGCGACGAGAGCTTCCACGCCGAGGTGCGCTGCTGCACCTTCGAGCCGGTGCTGGCCAACTTCGAGGTCGGCGCCTTCTTCCGCCGGGCCGACCCGCGGCTCGAACGCGGCCGGCAACGGCTCGCCGCGCGGATTCGCGAGCGGGCGGGGGTGACGCCGCTGGGCATCGACCGACCGCCGACCTACCCGCTCTGGCGCGCGGCCGACGAACGCAACTTCGGCAGGGACGGCTCCCTCGCCTGCGGCTACCTGGACGCCAGCGACGAGCACGCCCGCTGCACCGTGCACGAGGCGCGAAACGCGGTCTGCGCGACCTGGTTCTGCAAGCACGTCCGCGGCGCCAGAGGCGGCCGCTTCTGGCTGGCGCTCCGAGCCTTCTTGCGAGCGATGGAGGACAGCCTGGCTCACCATTGCCTCCACGCCCTCGGCGTGGAGGACGAAGCGCTGCTGGCGCTCGCCCTCGAGAAGGACCGCCCCTACCAGCAGCCGACGCCCGCACTCCACGCGGCGCTCTGGGGCGAGCGCCGCTTTCGGGAGCAACACTTCTATGCCGAGTGCCACGAGCTCGTCGATGGTCTCGACGGGGCCGAGGCGCTGGCCCTCGGCGGGGCGACGGTGGACCGGCACCGGCGCGCGCTCCTGGCCGCCGCACGGGCGCTCGAGCCCGAGCCGCTCCCCGAAGCCGTCGTGCTCGGTCCACGCACGGCGAGCGAGCGCCGCGGCGACCGAGTCGCGCTGCGCACCTACCGGGACTCGGACCCGATCGTGCTGGGCGCCGGCGAGCTCGAAGCGGTGGCCGCGTGCGATGGGCGCAGCGGCGCCGACGCCGCGGATCGGCTCGGAGAGGACCGGCTGCGCGTCCTCCTCGACCATGAAGTGCTCGTCCCGGCCGGGTGATGCCGCTCGCCGGGGGTTGGCGCGGCCCGAGGTGCATCGGGACGCCGATGGCCGCGACGGGCGCCTCCGGCGCCGGGTAGCTCGCTCGCCGGAGCGCGTCGCATCTCGCCGGGATGCCCCCCGAAGGCACGCCGCTGGAGCAGTCAGGCGAGCTGCCGAGCTTTGCGCTTCTGCTTCTGGCGGTACATCCGGACATCCGCCGAGCGGAGGGTCGCCGAGAGCGTGCCGGGCCTCGTCGCCGTTCCGCCGCCAATGGAGAAGCGAACCGGCCGCCCGCCGTGCACGTCGTTCATCCGCCCGACGTCCTCGAGCAATCGGCGAACCGCGTGCTTGAGCCCCGCCTCGTCGACCCCCGGGAGAAGCACCGCGAACTCGTCGCCACCGATCCGCGCGACGACGTCCTCCGTACGAAAGCTGGTGCGAAGGGCGGCGGCCATCCGCTGGAGGAGCAGGTCTCCCGCGGCGTGGCCGTGGTTGTCGTTGACGCCCTTGAGGCCATCGACGTCGATCATGAGCACGCTCGTGGGTCCCCGGCCGCCATCCAAGCGCTCCACCTCCGCCTTGAAGAACGTGCGGTTGTAGACCTCGGTCAGCGCGTCGTGCGTGCTGAGGTACTGGAGCTCACGCTCGATGGCGCGCCGTTCGGTCACGTCGCGCACGACGGCGACCACGTACGATTCCCCTTCGAGCGTCATCGGGCTCAAGGAGATCTCCACGGGGACGCGCTCGCCGTCCTTCCGCAGTGCCTCGAGGTG
>JABAOG010005637.1_pt1 | contig 13311 bp, 11 predicted proteins | sample 7062131 | NCBI WGS metagenome assembly JABAOG01 (sample SAMN14538629, study PRJNA623070) | marine sediment metagenome | biome: marine biome [ENVO:00000428]; feature: marine pelagic biome [ENVO:01000023]; material: deep marine sediment [ENVO:00002113] | place: India: Arabian Sea | collected... | reverse complement strand
CACCGCGCCGTTCATGGTCATCGACACGCTCATCTGGTCGAGGGGGATGCCGTCGAAGAGCACGCGCATGTCGAGGATCGAGTCGATGGCGACGCCGGCCATGCCGACGTCGCCGGCGACCCGCGGGTGGTCCGAGTCGTAGCCGCGGTGGGTCGCCAGGTCGAAGGCGATGGAGAGCCCCTTCTGGCCCGCGGCGAGGTTGCGCCGGTAGAAGGCGTTGCTCTCCTCGGCGGTGGAGAAGCCGGCGTACTGACGGACCGTCCACGGTCGCGCCACGTACATCGTCGAATAGGGGCCACGCACGTAGGGCGCGAAGCCCGGGTAGGTGCCGAGGTGGTCGAGCCCTTCGAGGGCCTCGGGCCCGAAGCGGGCGGGCACCTCGATGCCTTCCGGCGTCTCCCACGCGGGGCGCTTCGCCGGCGCCGGGGCCTCCGCCGTCTCGACGGCGTCGAAGTCGAGCTCCGAGAAGTCCGGGAAGTCCATCAGCCGTCCCCCTCGATGACCCGCAAGGCCGGACCGCCCTGCACGATGCCGATGCCCTCGAGCACGGCGGCCAGCTCGTGGAGCAGGTCCTTGCCCGCATACACGAAGGCGTCCACGCCCTTCTTCTCGAGCTCCTCCGCGGCCTCCTTCGCTCGGCCCGCCACCAGCACCATCTTCGCGCCCTTGGCCTTCACCTTGGGCGCCAGCTCCTCGGCGACCGCCACCAACCGTTCGTCGGAGGTGCAGACGACGACCACCGGCTGGCCGTCGTAGGCCTCCAGCGCCGCCGCGGAGTCCGCGTAGCCCTCGTCCGAGGTCGCGGCCGCGAGACCGGCGGCCGCCAGCAGGTTCGTCGTCCAGGTCAGCCGGGCCGAGTGCTCGGCGAGCGGCCCCACGTTGGCCACGAAGGCGGTCGGCCGCTCGTCGTGGCGGGCGGCCCAGGCGTCGACCTTGTCCCGAAGCGCCTCCCAGGGCGCCGCGGGTGCGAGCCGCTCGATGGGCGCGATGTGCAGCGACGCGCGCCCGGTCCGCAGGAGGGTACCGACGCTGTAGAGGTCGACCCCGAGGCCGATGCACTTGCGCACGGCGTCGTCGATCGGGTCCCCGCCGGCGCGGAAGCTGCGCACGGCCTCGGCGAGAGCGAGGAGGCTCTCGTGACGGTCGTCGGAGCCGACCTCCTCGAGCTCGTTGCCGAGCTCCACCTCCACCTCGCGCATGCGCGTCACCTCGCGCTCCAGCCGCTCCTCCTCGAGGTTCGGGAAGACGCTCACGCCCACCACCGCCTGTTTGCGGGTGGCGACCGCGCTCAGGATCCGCTGCTGGAACGAGGCGATCGAACGGGCGACCCGGCCATCGAGGAGCGCCTTGGCCATGCCGCCCTCCCCCTCGATGTCCTGCAGCTCCGCCCAAGCCTCCCGGGCGATGCCGTCGGTCAGCTGCTCGAAGGCGAAGCTTCCCGCGGCCGGATCGTCGACCTTGTCCAGGTAGCTCTCCGCTCGGAGGACGTGCTGGGTGTTGCGGGCCACCCGGCGCGCGAGCCCATCGCTCTCGCCGACCGCGTGGTCGAAGGGGACGACACCGATGGTGTCCGCGCCGCCGATGGCGGCGGCGAAGGTCTCGGCGGTCCCGCGGAGCATGTTGACCCAGGGGTCCCGCTTGCTGCGGCTGGCCCGGTTGCTCTCCGCGTGGAGGCTCATGCGCTGGTCCTCGGCGTCGCCCCCGAGGGCGGCGACGACCTTGGCCCAGACCCAGCGGAGGGCGCGCAGCTTCGCGATCTCCGAATAGACGTGACTGGAGACGCCGACGGTGAAGCGGAGCGTGCGGCACGCTTCCTTCAGCGAGAAGCCAGCGCCATCGAGCAGACGCAGATAGGCCAGGCCGGTCGCGGCGGCCCAGGCCACCTCCGCCGACACGGACGCGCCCGCTGCCTGATAGCGGCGGGTGTCGACGAGCGCGGCCTTCATCTTCGGCGCGTGGTCGCGCGCGAGTCGGGCGACGGCGGCCATCTCCTCGCGAGCGGTGCGCAGCCCCCCGGGCAGCGAGCCGGTCCGAACGAGGATGCCCAGCGGATCGGCACCGAAGCCCCCCTGCAGCGAGGAGGGATCGACCGAGCGGTGCTCGGCGAGCGTGAGTAGCGCCGCCGCGGCCGGCAGGCTGTCGATGCGTGCCTCGAGCTGCAGCGGCACCTCGCCGAGGGGGAAGTGCTCGAGCACCACACCGAGATCCCCGGCGGTCAGGGTGCGGATGCCGTGGTCGAGGCCGGCGCGGAGCCAGATGCCCTCGGCGCCGCCGGCGAGCTCCGCTCGGACGAGCTCGGCGGCGCGATGCATCCGCGGATCGGAGACCACCTGCCACACGGCCCAGCCCCGCGTCGGGCGCACGCCCTCGGGCAGCGGAGACGACGCCTCGGTGTAGAGAGCCTCGATCCAGACCTCGCTGGTCAGATCGCGGGCGAGCGCCTCCGGGGTCTTCCCCTTCAGATCGGCGCCGACCTTCCCCCTCCAGGCTTCCGCCGTCACGGGCTCGAAGGCGCCCCCGAAACGCGTCTCCTCCTCCTCTGCCACCGTGAGCCCGGTCTTAGCCGTGTGGCCGGTCCACTGCAACAGTATCCCGTCGATCGCTCGACGGATCGTTCCCTCATCGATACCTCCGGGGGTCGCTCGATCGGCCGACGGATCCGTCGCGAGAGCCCTCGGGAGGGTCGTCGAGCAGCGAAATCGACCCCCTGGTCGCTTTTTCGGCCCCCTCCCCCGAGTCTCGCTCGCGCGCGGGTCGATCGCGTGTCAGCGTCGGGGCCGTCATGAGGGGGCCCATTCTCATCGTGGAAGACGACCCGGCGCTGCGGGAGGCGCTCGGGCGCATCCTGCGCGCCGAAGGCCATCAGGTGCTGGAGGCGGGTAGCGGCGACGAGGCCGTGAGCACGGCCCGCCGCGAACGGCCTTCGCTCATGGTGGTCGACTACGCCATGCCCGGGATGGACGGCGAGATGGTCCTCGACGCGCTCCGCACCGAGCTCGCCGGGACCCCGGCGGTCCTCTTGACGACGACCGACCAGCAGCAGCTCCGCGCCGAGCGGATCGGCGCCCTGGGGCTCTGCAAGCCCTTTCAGGTCGAAGAGCTGCTCGCGGCCGTCGACCGCCATCGGCCGCTCTCGGACTGAGGCCCTACCAGCCGAGGACGAGGATCGCCGCGGCCACGAGCTGCGCGAGGGTCACGCCGCCGAAGAGGAGCGCGAGTCTCCGAGCCGCCGGCCGGGTGAGCCGCTCGGCGGCCGCACGACGTCCGCCGGGGACCAGCAGTCCGTCCGCGGGCCAGGGGGCGGGCCCGTCGCGAAAGCCCCCGCCGACGAGCTCGTCGAAGTGGCCGACCACCGCCACCTCGGCCCCGTCGTGGAGCACCTCGTCGCTCTTGCCGAGCGCGGGCCCCTCGGCGGGCAGCGTGATGCGCAGCGCCCCGCCCGAGACCTGCGCCGAGCCCGCACTGCGAAAGCGCCCGTCGGCCAGGTGGACCGGCTCCTCCGCGTGAAGGGTGCCCTCGAGCGCTCGCACGCCCGGCGCGTGGTCGAGCTCGTCGGTCCCGCGGAGGGAACGCAGATAGCGGGCGCGCTGAAAGGCGCGCCAAGGACCACCGAAGGCCACGATCCAGAGCAGCAGGCTCAGCGCGCACACGAACCAGAACCAGCCCGAGATGCGCGCGTCGACCCGGTCGCCGAAGGAGTCGTCGAGGCGCACGCCTCGTGCGTCGACGTGCAGCACGCGGACGGTCCGCTCGACCCCGCAGACCGCGACGATGCGGTAGGTGCCGTCTTCCACCGGTTCCACGGCGACGTGCTCGACCTCGCCGCAGTCGGCGGCCACGAAGCCGGCGCCCCCTCCGTCGCGGGCCGCCACGGTCACCCCCGCCCCAGAGGAGCGCACCAGCACGCTCCCATCACCGATGGGGATCGGTTGGGTCCCGGGAACGGGCTCGAGGGGCGCCTGCACCTCGCCGACCGCCATCGGGAGCGGAACGAGCAGCGCCTCGGCCACCAGGAAGAGCAACGCGCCGACGGCGAGGAGCGCGGAGACCCCCGCGGCGCGCAGCGAGGACGGGACCGCGACCGGCTCGTCGTCGAAAGGATCGCCCTCGAGCTCGTCCCGGACCGAGGCGTAGGCCGCCACCAAGTGGGCCGAGGCGATGGGTACGAGCACGGCGTACCCACCGAGCGCCGCCCCGATGGCGAGCAGGAAGTCCCGATCCTCGACGAAGAGGAAGACGCCGAGCGGGAGCGCCTGGGTCACCACCGCCAGGGCCACCAGTCCGAGCCGCCGGCCGAGCGGGACGCGCGTCATCGCCTGCGCGGCGAGCACGAAGGCGTGACCGCCGACCCCCGAGGGGACGGCGCCGTCTCGCTGCACCAGAGGCACGAAGGCGTAGGGCAAGGCGATGGCGAGGGCGACGCTCAGGGCGACGACGACGCCGATGGTGCTCCGGGGGTCGTCCGCCATGGTGGGCAGGAGCGTCCCCGCGGCCGTCGAGCCGCCGATGGACGCGAAGACCACCAGGAGGACGAAGAGAAAGACGAAGAGACCACCCCGGAGCTTGTTGTCCCGCTCCTTGGAGCGCCCTTCGATCACCCCGTCGAGCTGCCGTCCGAGCAGGGCCACCAGGACGATGGTCGGAGGCACACCGAGCAGGCAGAGGAAGGGGAGCGACCCGGCGAAGAGCACGCCGTAGCCGAACGACGCCAAGGCCGAACGTCGCAGCACCTGCCCGGTCGTCACCGCCACCCTGGGTGCATATCACGAGCGCCGGGGCCCCACCTCGCCCGACGGGCGTTTCGCCATCGGGCTGCTAAGGCAGCGGGGTGCGTCAGCGGCTCATCGCGACCTGGGGCGTCCTCTGTGTGCTCGCGCTTCTCGCGAACGCGCTCTACCGACTGATCCCTCTCGCGCTCGAGCCCTGGAGCGACGGCGCCATGAACGGCTGGCAGATCGCCCTCTATCTCGGGTGGGCCGTCCTGAACGCCTACACCGAGGGCTATCGCGGCTTTCACCTCCGGTTCAGCCCGCGGGTGGTCGGGCGCGCCTACCACCTCGGACGCCACCCCCGGCCGCGGGACGTGGTGCTCGCCCTCCCCTTCGTGATGAGCCTCTATCACGCCCAGCGCCGGCAGAAGATCGTCAGCTACACGTTCATCATCGTGCTCACGGCGGTCATTCTCGCCGTTCGGGCGCTGCCGCAACCGTGGCGGGGCATCATCGACGGCGGCGTCGTGGTCGGCCTCGGCCTCGGGGCGCTCTCGATCGCCTACTACTGGCTGCGCGGGCTCCGGGGGGACCCGCCCCCCGCGCCGGATCTGCCGGACGCGGCGGCCGCACCGGTCGAGCCGGCCCCCGCGGGCTGAGCCGTCCGCGCCCGGACGAAGCCGATCAAGCGCTCTCGGGCCACCGGCGGGATGGCGTGGCCGCCGGAGAAGGGCACGAGGCTCACGGTGACGCCCTGCTCGGCGAGGAGCATGCGCAGCGCGTCGGCCCGGCGGAACGTGAGGAGGGAGTCGCCCCGGCCGTGGGTCATCAGGACCGGTGGGGGATCGCTGCGCTCGATCGCCGCCGTCCATCGCGAACGGGCGATCAGCGTGCCCGAGAGCAGGACGATGCCCCCGAGGCGACGCTCCGAGCTCAACCCGGCGTCGAGGGCCAGGATGGCTCCCTGCGAGAAGCCGCCGAGAATGATTCGGTCGTGGGCAATCCCCCGCGCGGCGAGGCTCCGAATGACCCCCTGCACCCGCCGGTTGGCGTCGGAGAGCCCTTCCGGCACCTCGTCCGAGAGGTCCTCGCCGCCCTCGCGCCGGGCGCGCCAATCGTCGAGCGGCCACCACTGACGACCGGGCCCGACCGGCTCCGAGGCGGCGGGCATCACCGCCAGGCAACCGGTGGCCCGCGCGACGCTGGCGCCGAGCCCGACCAGGTCGTCCCCCGGCGCTCCGTAGCCGTGGAGCAGGACGACCGCGCAGTCCGCGTCCTCGTCGCCGCGGAGCTCCACGGTGAGCCCACCCCACCCTTCGGCGCGCCCCGACGGGTCGTCCGCGCTTCGCTCGACCCTCGAAGATGGCGCGGGATCCGGTGTGCAGGCGAGGAGCCAGAGGCAACTTGCGCAGGCTGCTGCTTCACGGGAGAGAGCCACGAGAGCACTGTAGGCGGTGCGCGCCCGATGCGCCTCAATCGTTTTGCACTCGCCTGCGGCCGGTGGTGTGATCGACGTCAACGGCAACGCGACCGCCGAAACCTTCACTGCTACCTTCACCACCGAGTGAAGCCCTTGCTCAGCGCCCGTCTCTCACTGCTCTCACTGCTCGTCCTCGCCGCCTGCGGCGACGACGCGCCCCCGCCGATGGACGCCGGTCCGCGCGACTTCGGCCCCGAGCCGCTCTTCGTGAGCCTCAACGCGCCCGCGGCGGCATTCGTCGGTCAGTCGGTGGTGCTCGACGCCACCGCCTCCACCGGAGGCGTGCGCTACCTCTTCGATCTCGGCGACGGGCGCGAGGTGGAGGACGACGACGGCGCGCTCGACGCGAGCTGGGACACGCCGGGGCGCTACTCGGTCGTGGTGACCGTCGAAGGCGTGGACGGCGACATGCTGACCGCGGGCACGGTGATCGCGGTCACCGAACGACCGCGCCACGGCCCCCGCCAGACCGGGACGATCGCCCGGCTGGACGGCAACCGCTTCGCGGTGGTCGAGCCCGACGCGGATCTGGTGACCATCGGGGTGCTCTCCTTCACCGGCGAGCTGACGCTGGAGCGACGCATCCCCACACCGGCGGAGCCGCGGACCCTCAGCACCCATTTGCGCGATGGCCGGCAGTGGCTGGCCATCACCGGCCGGGATGCGGTGTTGCTGGTCCGGAGCGATGGCGACGACGCGCGGACGATCCCCATGCCGGCGAACACCCGGCCGCACGCGGCGCTCGCCGTGGGCGACTCGCTCTGGGTGACGCTGCAGGGAACCGGCGAGCTGGCGGAGGTGTCGCTCGAGAGCGCGACGGTGCTGCGGCGGGTACCGGTGATCGCCGACGCCCGGGCGCTCGCGCTGCTCCCGGACGACCGCCTGGCCGTGAGCCGCTGGCGATCGCCGGACTCGGGTGCGGAGATCGCCCTCTTCGATCCCGCAACCGACGGCGTGGAGGTGGTCACCCTCCAGGTGGACCCGCGGTCCGGCTCGGACACCGAGAGCGGCGGCGTTCCCTCCTACCTGGACTCGATCCTGGTGTCGCCACTCGGCGACCGGATCCTGATCCCCTCACTGCAGGCGAACTTCGCCGAGGGGCTCTTCCGCACCGGCACCGAGCTCCGCTCGGACACCACCGTGCGCGCGGTGGTCAGCACGCTGGAGCTGACCGAGGACGGTTGGCGGGAGCGCTTCGAGTCCCGACGGCTGCTCGACGACCGCGGGCTACTCTCGGCGGGCACGCTCTCCAGCCGTGGGGACTTCCTCTTCGTGGCGGGGCGAGGTGCGCGGGTCGTCGACCGCATCGACGAGCTGAGCGACTCCGGCACCGGCACCATCGTCGGCACCGGCCACGCGCCGGACGGCGTCGCGCTCGGCGGGAGCGATCGCTTCCTGGTGGTCCACGCGAGCCTCGACCGGCGACTCGAGGTCTACGACGTCAGGGACTTCTCCGCACCGCCGGTAGTGGTCGACACCCTCGCGACCGTGGAGAGCGAGCCCCTCGACCCGGTCGTGCTCGAGGGCAAGCGGCTCTTCAACGACTCGGCCGATCCCCGGCTCGGGCGCGGCGGCTACATGGCCTGCGCCCACTGCCACCTGGAGGGCGACTCGGACCACCGGGTGTGGGACTTCACCCAGCGCGGCGAGGGGCTGCGCCGGACGCCACCGCTCTTCGGACGGATGGGCGCGCCGCCCTTCCGCTGGACCGCCAACTTCGACGAGCTGCAGGATTTCGAGAACGACATCCGCATGCACCAGGGCGGCACCGGGCTGATGAGCGACGCCGATTTCGAGGCCACCGCCGACCCGCTCGGCCCACCGAAGGCCGGTCGCTCCGAGGCCCTCGACGCGCTCGTGGCCTACCTCGAGACCCTCGACAGCCACCTGCCGAGCCCGGAGCTCGTCGACGGCGCGCTCTCCGAGGCGGCCGCGCGCGGCGAGACGGTCTTCGCGGACGCCGGCTGCCCGAGCTGCCACGCCGCCCCCGCGTTCACCGACAGCGCCATCGTCGACGGCGAGCCGGTGCTCCACGACGTGGGCACGATCGGCGAAGGCAGCGGCAGCCGCATCGGCGAGCCCCTCACCGGCCTGGACACCCCGACGCTGCGCGGCCTCTGGCACCAGCCCCGCTACCTCCACGACGGCAGCGCGGCGTCACTGCTGGACGTCCTCACCACCCGCAACGCTGCCGACGAGCACGGCACCACCAGCACGCTGACCGAGGCCGAGCTGGCGGATCTGGTCGCCTACCTCCGCTCCCTCTGAGCCCGCAGCGCCGTGTTCTGAAACGGCGATATTGACGGGCACCGCGCCAGCTCGAGAGATCGCGCATGAGGGGCGTCATCGAGAGCTCGGTGTCGACCGCGGTCACGCTCATGCTGTGCGGCGGCCTCCTCGGATGCGCCCCGGACTTTCCGCAGTCCGAGCAGCTCGACTATCTAGCGGTCCGCAGCGGAGGCGAGCTCGCCACCGACCTGGCCCCCATGGACAAGCGCCCCTCCGAACGGGCATGTCTCCTGGTGCTCTTGCCGGGCATCGGCGATCACGCGCGCTCCTTCGCCGACGAGGGCTTCGTCGCGGAAGCGCTGCGACGAGCCCCGGATTGCGACCTGGTCCTCGTGGATGCCCGCCTACCGCACTACATCAGCGATTGTGTGCCCTCGCGCGTGGCGGTGGACGTGCTCGCCGAGGCCCGTCGCTGGGGCTACCAACGCGTCTGGCTGGTGGGCATCTCGCTCGGCGGCTACGGCGCAGTGCTGACGGCCCGCGAGCACCCGACGCTGGTCGACGGTGTGGTGCTGATCGCGCCGATGTTGGGCATGCCGCCCGGGGAGGACGACGCCGCCCGCGAGATCGAACGGGCGGGCGGGCTGCTCGCCTGGGCTCCCCACGCCGACCAGAACCCGCGGCACCACTTCACCGAGCCTCGGCTCGTCTGGCAGTGGCTCCGAACCTCCGCGGAAGGCGCCACGAGCCCGACGGTGCTCGCCTACGGCACCGGCGACCACCTGGCGTCCCGGCACGAGCTCCTCGCCGCGGCCCTCGACTCCGACCGGGTGTTCACCGCGGAGGGACGCCACGACTGGGCCACGTGGCGCCGGCTATGGACCCAGGTGCTCGACGCGCGCCCGTGGCAGACGAGCGTCAGGGCAGCTGGGCGAGGCGCGCGTCGAGGGTCGCCTCGTCCGCGGCGGTCACCGTGACGTGGGCGATCTTGCGGCCCTTCTTGGGCGCCTTGACGTAGTCGTGCAGATGCGCGCCGGGCACCCGGAGCACCGCTTCGCGCGGAGGCATCTCGCCCAGGAAGTTCCGCATCTCGCAGACCCCACGGGCCGCGCAGGAGCCCAGCGGTAGCCCCAGCACCGCCCGCACGTGGTTCTCGAACTGGCTCGTCTCCGCGCCCTCGATGGTCCAGTGCCCCGAGTTGTGCACCCGCGGCGCCATCTCGTTGGCCAGCAGCCCATCCGGGGTGTCGAAGAGCTCGACGGCGAAGACGCCGACGTAGCCCAGGTCCTCGGCGAGCAGCCGCGCGATCTCGTGGGCGCGCTCGGTCGTGGCCGGGTCGACCACCGCCGGCGCCCGCGAGGCGACCAGCACGCCGCTCTCGTGGCGGTTCTCCGGGAGCGGATAGGCGTCGAAGCTGCCGTCCAACCCGCGCACGCCGATGACGCTCAGCTCGCGGGAGAAGTCGACGAAGCCCTCGAGGACCATCGGACGGTCGATCGGCCCGACCGCCTCCAGGTCGCTCGGCTCGCGGAGCAGCCACTGGCCCTTGCCGTCGTAGCCGAAGCGGCGGGTCTTGAGGATCGCCGGCAGCCCGAGCTCGGCCACGGCCGCCTCCAGCGAAGCCATGTCGTCCACCGGGGCGAAGGGCGCGGTCGGCACCCCGAGGGCGCCCAGCGCCTGCTTCTCCGTGAGCCGGTCGGAGCTCATCGCCAGCGCCGCGGCCGTCGGCCTCACGGGGACGTGCTTCGCGAGCGCCTCGGTGGTCTGCACCGGGACGTTCTCGAACTCGTAGCTGACCACGTCGGCCCAGTCCGCGAGCTTCGCGATGGCGCCCGGGTCGTCGTAGCCCGCCGACAAGTGCTTGGCGACCGCGCCCGCCGGACAGCGCTCCTTCGGGTCGATCACCATCGTCTCGACCCCGAGCGGGACACCCGCGAGCGCGAGCATGCGTCCGAGCTGCCCTCCGCCGAGAATCCCGAGCTTCATGGCACGAGCCCGCTAGAGCGGGGGGAGCTCCCCGTTCGCGAGGACCTCCTCGGTGCGTCCCTTGCGCCACTCGCGCAGGCGCTCGCGGATCGCCGGGTGCTTCGCCCCGAGCATCGCCGCGGCGAGCAGCCCGGCGTTCATCGCGCCCGACGAGCCGATGGCCAGGGTCCCGACCGGGATGCCCTTGGGCATCTGGACGATGGAGAGCAGCGAGTCCATCCCGCTGAGCGCTCGGGACTTCACCGGCACGCCGAGCACCGGCAGCACGGTCATGCGCGCCAGCATCCCCGGCAGGTGCGCCGCGCCGCCCGCGCCGGCGATGATCACCTCCAGGCCGCGGCCCTCGGCTTCCTTGGCGTATTCGACCAACAGGTCCGGGGTGCGGTGAGCGCTGACCACGCGGCGCTCATGGGGCACCTCGAGGGTCTCGAGGATCTCGACGCAGCGCTTCATGGTCTCCCAGTCGGACTGGCTACCCATGACCACGCCGACGAGCGGCTTCGTGTCGTCACCCATGACTCAGAGATCCCCTATCGCTCGATTCCGATCCACGCCACGGCCATGGATCAGCCAGGGGTCCGGCGTCAAGGACCATCGCGTCACTTCTTGGCGTGGACCGCCGCGAGGGCCAGTCCCACGTGGGCCAGCACTCCCCGCATCCGGGCCTCGACGTTGCCCTCGAGGTAGGTGGCGAGGGCCGGCTCCTCGTCGGCGAAGCGCCCGACCGGGTCCAGCCCGGAGGTCTCGTCGAGCCTGGCGAAGGAGACCACCGGCTCGGTGCCGTGGTGCTCGCGGAAACACTCGGCCAGGACCTCCGCGTGGAACACCGCGTGGATCACCGCCTCCCCGCCCCCGAGCCGCTCCATCTTGGCGGTCAGGTACTTGCTGACGTGAGGCTGCGCTTGGACGAAGTTCCCCACCGCCAGCTGGGCGTAGGTCGGCTCCTTCATCCGCTCGGAAACGGCCGCCACGACCTCGGCGACCTCGCTCTCGGGAATGGCCACGACCGGAGGCTACCATTGCCCCCAATACTGGAAAACGGAGACGTGACAACCAGTTCCATCGATGGCACCTTCCGTGTCCCGGAAGAGAACGACTCTCCAGTGGAGGAACGATGAGCAAGACGGACGAGCTGCTGACCCGAAACCAAGCCTGGGCGAAGGCCAACCAGGAGGTGATCACCCCCCTGGCGAAGGGCCAGTCGCCGGAGGTGGTGTGGATCGGCTGTTCCGACAGCCGGGTGCCGCCGAGCATCGTCACCGGCGCCCAGCCGGGGGAGCTCTTCGTCCTGCGCAACGTCGCGAACGTCATCCTCCCCACGGACGCGGCCAGCCTCGCCGTCGTCGAATACGCGGTCGACTACCTGAAGAAGGGTGAGGAGAACGCGGTGAAGCACATCGTCGTCTGCGGCCACTACGGCTGCGGCGGTGTGGCCACCGCGCTGCAAGGCAAAGGTGACTTCGGCCTGATCCACCCCTGGCTCGGCTCCATCAAGGACGTCTATCTCGCGCACGAGGGCGAGCTCGCGGAGCTCGACGACGCCGCGCGCTTCGACCGGCTCTGTGAGCTCAACGTCCAGGTGAACGTCCAGCGCCTCGCGGCGACCCCCATCGTGCAGCGAGCGTGGGCTCGGGGGCAGGAGCTCACCGTTCACGGCTTCATCTATTCGCTGGCCGACGGCACCATCAAGGATCTGAAGGTGGACGCCAGCAGCCGCGAGGACATCCCCGACATCTACCGGCTCTGAGCCCGCCGCTCAGAACCAGAGCAGCGCCTGCAGGTCCACCATGTGGCCGGTGAAGGCCGCGACCTGGCCGGCGATGGCCGCGGGCACGTCGGTGTAGGAGTAGCTCGTCTGCAGCTTGCAGCGTCCGTCGATCAGGTAGAGGTTCGCGCCCACCTCCGCGCGCTGCAGGCCGCGGAGCGACGCGCTCTCGTCGGGGGTCAGCCAGTCGTATCGAAGGGCGACCTCCACGAAGCGCGGCCACACGAAGACGCCCGCCTGGGCGAAGGCCCCGGCGCCGACCTGCGTGTTGCCCATCGGATCCTCCCGGCGGTCGATGAAGGCCTCGGCCGTGGCGCCCACCGGTCCGATGCGCAGCGCCGCATCGAGACCGACCGCGGAGCGCACGATCTCCGGGCCGAGGACCGTCATCAGGTCGCCCATCGGACCGACCACGGTCTGCTCGGTCTGCCGCCCGCCGTGGTAGCCGGCGACGCCGATGGAGAGGCGCGTGGGGCCGCCGGGCTCGCGGGCGGTGGTCTCGTCGAAGGCCATCTCCCCGAAGGGATCGAAGGCCAGCCGCCCGACCACCAGCGGCGTGGCGGTGAGCCGCTCGTCGAAGATCCCCAGCCGATACTCGAGGCGCCCATCGAGCACGCGCCCCTCGACGCTGAGACCGGTGTCACGGTCGGCCCGCGAGAAGTCGCTGACGATCGAGCGCACCGGGAACTGCATGTTCGTCAGCGGCGAGATGAACTGCCGGGAGAAGCCGGTCCGGAAGCGGCCGACGCGGAATTGTAGCTCCGGCCGCCAGACGAAGGTGATCTCCAGGTCGAGCAGGCTGACGTCGCCTGCGCCCTCGAGCTGGAAGAAGTAGCGCACGTGTCCGTCGGCGAAGTGGCCCATGAGCACCACGCGGGCGAGGCGGAGGTTGGCCTCGCCCTCGGCGTCGCCCATCTCGGGGCTGTTCACCACGCCGCGGACCGCGAAGAGGGGGCTGATGCGCAACTCCCGCCGTCGATCGACCGAGCGCACCCCGGCGCCGTCCTGGTAGTTGAAGAACGCCTCCGCCCCCGAGCCCTCCTCGACCTCGGTGACCGTCTCGGTGACGGTGACGACCTCTTCGACCGGCTCCGGCTCCGACCCGGACTCCGACGGTGAGTCCGACCCCGACTCCAACGGTG
>JABAOG010009407.1_pt1 | contig 13312 bp, 8 predicted proteins | sample 7062131 | NCBI WGS metagenome assembly JABAOG01 (sample SAMN14538629, study PRJNA623070) | marine sediment metagenome | biome: marine biome [ENVO:00000428]; feature: marine pelagic biome [ENVO:01000023]; material: deep marine sediment [ENVO:00002113] | place: India: Arabian Sea | collected... | reverse complement strand
GGAGCGGCGCGCAGGTGGTGATCGCGGCTGGCGCGCTGGCGTGGATGCTCGCGCGGATCCGCTACCTATACGACTCCTTCCTCAAGGCGATGATGCTGATCATCCCCGGCGCGGCGGCGGCGCTGCACATCGTGCAGCCGGTGCTGGGCGACGTGGATGCCGCCATGCGCGTCGCGCAGATCGTGGTGATGCCCATGCTGGCGGCGCTGGCCTACCGCCACGTGGTCGAGCAACTGCTGCACTGGGACACCTTCGAACCGAGCCGTCTCAGCGAACAGGCCGCCCCGGCAGATACCGCAGGCGACGACACTCCGCGCACCCCGACCGCCGAAGACACCCTGACTGGGATGAAACCGCTGGTCGACGGGCTGTACCTCGAGGAGACGGTGGTCTCGGAGCGCATAGACATAGCGGAGGGCGGCGAGGCAGTACCCGGCACGGACGAGGGCGAGACACGTGAGGAAGAGGATGCCGCTGCAGGGCCGCGCGTCGAGATCCCCGTCGACGAAGACAGCGCGCCCATCCCGCTGACCCGCGCCTCGCTGTTGGAGGTGGTCGACGCGGTCGGGCGGCTGCTGGGTACGCTGGAGCCGGGCAAGCTGGTGAGCGAAGCGCCCCGTGCCGTGGCCACTGCGCTACGGGCGGACGTGTGCGTGCTGGCCATCGTGGACGAGAACGTCCAGCGTGCGGCGATCCTCGGCGGCTACGACAACATCTCGCAGATGGCGCTGCAGGCTGGCATGCTCGACCTCTCCGACCACCCGACCATCGTCAACGCGCTGGGGCGGCTGCGCCAGATGCGCCTGACCACGCTGCGCAACATGCGCGAGCTGCGGGACATTTACGCCAAGCTCAAGATCAGCCACGAAGGGCCTGCCTACATCCAGCCGCTGGTGAACGGCGAGGAGCGGATCGGCGTGCTGATCGCCGGGTCGCCGTATTCCAAGCGGATGCTCGCCACCGAGGAGCGCGACCTGCTCGACCGGCTCGGCCCGCTGGTGACGGCATCGCTGCTGAACGCCGAGTCGTACAAAGAGCTCGAAGAGCGCGCGCAGGCGCTGGGCGAGCAGGAGCAGACGCGCTCCTCGCGCCTCAGCGACGAGCTGACCGCCAAAACCGCCGAGCTGACCGCCGCGCAGCGCCAGATCGACGAGATGAAGACTTACATCCGCGATCTGCACCGCCAGCTCGACGCATACCCCGAACAGCAGCAGGCCGCACAGTCGCAGATCGAGCACCTGGTCAGCGAGCTGGAACGGGTGCGGGGCGACGCCGAGCAGGCCAGCGAGCTGACTGCGGAGCTCGAAGCCTTGCAGGCAGCGTTCGCCGAAAAGGACGCGGCGCTGGCGGCGATGAAGCCGCCTGACGACACCGTGCGCGAATTAGAGGAGGCCCGCCGCAGCGCGCAGAGCGAGATCGCCGCGCTGCGCGCACAGCTCGCGCAGGCCGCGATCAGCCAGCAGGAAGTCACGTTCCTGCAGGAGCAGCTCGCGACGAAATCCCGCGAGACCGTGATGTTGCAAACCCGGCTCAGCGAGGCACAGGCCGTCGCCGAGGCGCTGCGCAGCAGCCCGGCGCACGCGGGCGGCGACCTGAACGGCCTGCAGGCGCGCCTCGCGGCGCAGGCACGGGAGATCGAGACGCTTCGCGCCGAGCTTCAGCAGTCGGGTAGCGGCTCCGGTCTGAGCGCGCAGGCGCAGCGCGCCGCGCAGGAGATGGACGCGTTCGACCGCCAGGCCATGGCCACCCTGGAGGCGCGGCTGGTGGAGCGCGGGGCCCTGATCGCAGCGCTGGAGACGCAGCTCAGCGAGAAAGCGCGCGCGCTGGTCGAGCTCCGCAGCCACATGGACGAGGTAACCACGCTGCTGCGCACCGTGCAGGAGCGGCTCGACAGCAAGACCGGCGAGGTCACGCGGCTGGAGGAAAGCCTGACGCGCACCCGCCGCGCCGCTCAGGAGCGGATCGACGAATTAGAGGCGGCGCTCGGGCAGGGCGAGGGCGACCGCGCCGCGGTCGATCAGGCGCGCGTCGAGATGCTGGAAGCCGAGCTGGCGGAGAAATCGGCGTTGATCCGCGGCCTTGAGGACCAGCTCAACGACGCGCAGGCGTCGATGGGTGCGCTCGAGTCGCAGCTCAACGCAACCAACGAAGCGGTTGATGCCGCTATCGCCGAGGCGCGGCAGGTCGACCAGCACGACGAGGTGATCGCGTCGTTGGCGCAGGAGCTGCGCACGCCGATGAGCAGCATCACCGGTTACACCGATCTGCTCCTGCGCGAGTCGGTGGGCATCCTCGGGCCGCTGCAGCGCAAGTTCCTGCAGCGCGTCAAAGCTAACACCGAGCGCATGGGCACCCTGCTCAACGACCTGATCCGCATCACCGCCATCGACATGGGGCGGCTGGAGCTGGCCCCGGAACGCGTGGACGTGTTCTACGCGCTGGAGGAAGTCCTCGGCGAGATGGCGGTGCAGTTCAGCGAGAAGGGACTGACTCTGCGCATGGCGGTGCCCGACGAGCTGCCGTCCATCGTGGCGGATCGCGGCGCGCTGCTGGAGATGGTGCACCACCTGCTGATGAACGCGGTGCTGGCCTCACCGGTACAGGGCGAGGTGCGGCTGGCCGTCGAGACGGTCGGCGTGCAGCCCCCGGGTCCCGACGAGGACGAGGCCTCGACCACCTGCCTGCTGCTCTCGGTGCAAGATACTGGCAGCGGCATCCACCCCGACGACTACGAACGAGTCTTCAGCCGCAAGTACCGCGCCGATAACCCACTGATCGAAGGGGTGGGGGATACCGGGGTCGGGCTGGCGCTGGCACGGGCGCTGATCGAGGCGCACGGCGGGCGCATCTGGGTATCGAGCGATCAGGACAACGGCGGCACCACCTTCCACGCGCTGCTGCCGCTTGAGCCGATCCTCGAAGAGAGTGCGGCATGACGCAGCGCCCCAGCCCGATGCAGCAGGCTCTCGCCGGGATCGCCGTGCTGGTGGCGATCACCGCCACCCTCGCGGGCGGTCTGCTGCTGGCCAACGGCGACACGTCCGGCGGGCTGATCGGGCAGCAGCGCCCGTCCCCGACGGCGTATCGCCTCCCGACGCTGCCCCCGGCGACCCACACGCCAACCCCCTTTGAGTACGACGACGATCAGCCCACCCCGTCGCCGACGATGACGCTGACCGCGACCGCCACACGGGAGGCCACCGAAGCGGCAGTTGAGGAAACCGACACGCCCACCCGCACCCCGACCGATACGCCGCGCCCGCCCAGCGCCACCCCCGCGCCCGTTGCCTGCCAGATCCGCAGCGGGTGGGTGCCGTACACCGTGCAGCCCGGCGAGACGCTGTACAGCATCGGGCTGCGCTACGGCCTGACCACCACCGCGCTCCGCGCCGGAAGCTGCCTGGAGTCTTCCGCAATTCAAAGCGGGCAGGTGATCTACGTGCCGCAAACGCCCCGCACGGGCACCGGCACCAGCGTCCGTCCCGCCTTCCCGACTGCCGCGCCACCCGCACCCACCAGCGGCCCGACGCCGACCTCGACCGGGGGCGATGGGGTCTGCACCACACCGGACTCGTACCTGTCCAGCCCCCGAGTCGGTGCGGTGCTCAGCGGCATTACGCAGTTCTACGGCACCGCCACGAACCCCGCCTTCAACTTCTACAAGCTGGAGCTGCGCAAAGAGGGGGCATCGAATTCGTACGAGTTCGTCACGTTCTTCACCGGGACGCAGCCGGTGGTAGATGGGCTGCTCGGCGAGGTGGATACGCGGGCGTTCACCAACGGCGAATACTGGCTGCGGCTGACGGTGGTCGACGGCAACGGCAACTATCCGGAGCCATGCTCGCGGCTGGTCGTGATCAACAATTAGCAGGCTGGCATAGCTGCGGAACGCGAACGGGGGCACGCGGCCCCGTTTTTGCTGTCAGCGGCGGCCCCGCAGGTAGTACACCGCACCCGCTACGCCGACGAGTACGCCGCCCGCGATCAGCAGCGCGGGCAGCCAGCCGGGCGGCCCCGGCTCCGCTGTCGCCGGAGTCACAGCAGGAGCGGCGGTCGGGGCGGGGGCGGACGTCTGCGATGGCGTCATCGTTGCCGGTAGGGTGGTGGGTGGCAGCGGCGTGGCGCTGGGCGCAGTTGCCGCCGTGAGGGTAGGGGAAGCGGTAGCGGTCGCAGGCGCGCTGAGGGTTGGTGCTGGCTGCGCGGCTTCGAGCGATACCGGGGGCGCGGCCTGATCTCGCGGATCACGCGCAAGCGCCTCCTCGATCAGCAGGTACGGGTCGCCGCCGAGCAGGCAGCCGGTCTGCGGATCGTTGCAGGCGGCGGGCGGCACTGCGACGCGGTACGCCCCATCCTCACCGGGTGTGACTGCACTCTCTCGCCCAACCACGTCCAGCAGGCGGGCCTGCTCCGAACGGGCCGGGATCGCCAGCGTCGCCCCGGCCTGCCCGGTCGCCCACACCACATGCACGATCTTATCTGCGGAGGTCAACCGCACGTACTCGACCGGCGAATCGCCCTCCAGCTCGGCCTCGGCAGCCACGTCCACCCGGCGCGCGAACTCGAAGCCGCCGAACTCACGCAGCACCGTCTGGTAGGCGTCATATGCCGGGCGTGTCGATCCGTCCGCGCGCACCAGCCCCCACGCCTCACCTCCATCCGTGGGGTCGTCGGCCAGGCGGTACAGCGCGATCCGCGCGCCGCGGTTCGCCGCAAACCCCAGCGCGTGGGCCTGCACCACGTAGGCCGCCTGCTGCTGGAGCGTCACGTTGGGGTGGTTGGGCGGTGCGGCGAGTTCGGGCTCGGCGGCGGGGTCCACCGCGAGGCGAATCCCGGCGCGGTCGGCCCAGACTTCCTTCAGCGGGATGCCGTTCTGCTGCATCACCACGAATGGGGTTTGCAGCGCGGTGTAGAGCGCATCGGGTGAGAACTCGGCCCGGACGGTCACCACGTCGAAGTAATGGTCGTTCGCGGGCGCGGTGGGGTCGGCGGCTGCTATATCGAAGAACGCNNCGGCCCCAGTCAGCCCGCCGAGGTGGATCACCGCCGCCGGGTTCGCCGCCCGCGCCGCGACATAGGCGGTCTTGAGAAGCTGATAGTACCCCTCGACTGTGCCGTCCCACCCGGCGCCGTCCTGCGCCTCCCACACGATCCAGCGGTTGATGCCGCGGGCCGCACCGTAGCTGACGGCCTGCTGCACGAAGCCCGCCCACAGGTTCGACGGGTCGTCGGCGGGCAGCGCGAGCCCGTTCGGGACGCCGCTGCCGGGCGCGCCGCCCGTCGCCCATGCCGGGGTGCCGACCAGCAACCCGACCACCTCACGCCCATCAGACAGCGCCTCGGTCGGCCACGTGCTGAGCTCCGGCCCGGCGTTCCAGTCGGCAGGGCCGCCCGGCTGCAGCGCGTCCCAGCGGAAGGTGACGATCTCCCACGCCGCGCCCGTCTCGGCGGCAAGCGCCGGGGCTTCGAACCCGCCGACCAGCCCGAAGCGGGCATCACGCGTGGGGGCTTGCGCCCCGGCGCTGTGGGTCGCTGCCAGCAGCACGAACAGCAGGGCGGCGGCGAGCGGCACCGTGCGGCGGGTGATGCGCATCATGGGTGGCTCAGGCGGAGCGTTCAGCGGGGCGAACGTCTTCGAGGTGCAGCTTGATGCGCTGCTGGCCGTTCCACGTATCCAGCTCAACCGTGTAGGCCACGTCGATGCGCCCGAGGAAAGCGGTCTGCCGGTCCCCCCAGCGGAACGCGATAGCCTCCGCTGCACCGGTCGCGTCGGCGAGGCGCAGCTTGAGGTGCTGGCCTTCCGCCCCGACAGGCTTGGCATCGGTCACACGGACGTTGCGCGTCACGAACACCGGGGTGGGGTTGGCCTCACCGGTGGGCTCAAGCTGATCCAGCGCCTTGATCAGTTCGAGGTTCACGTCCGCCAGCGGCAGCTCGACATCGACGCGGAGCGTGGGGATCAGCGTCATCGCACTGAGGCTGTCGGCGGCGATCGTGGCCAGACGCTCCCCCAGCGCCGGTATATTGTCGTTCAGCACCGTGAAGCCTGCCGCGGCTGCGTGCCCGCCGTAACGCTCCAGCAGATCGTCGCACTGTTCCAGCGCGTGGGTGATGTGAAACTCGGGGATGCTGCGGCAGGAGGCGTGGCTCTCCTCCTCGCCGAGCTGCACCACGACCGACGGGCGGTAATGGGTATCGGTGAGGCGGCTGGCGACCAGCCCCACCACGCCCTGCTCGAAGCGGTCGTCGGTGGCGAATAACAGGAAGCGCCCGTCCACGCCATCTTCGAAGGCCTCCTCCGCCCAGCTCTGCATCTCGCGGGTCTTGGCCTGCCGCTCCTGATTGAGCGCGTTGAGCTCCTGTGCGAGCTCGTCGGCAGCCGCCTCGTCCTCTGAGTTCAGCAGGTTCACCGCCAGCAGCGCGGAGCGCAAACGCCCTGCCGCGTTGATGCGCGGGCCGATCTGGAAGCCGATGGTCGTCGCGGTGACCTCGCCGGGGCGGATGCGCGCGACTTTGTACAGCGCCCGCAGCCCCGGCCGGTCCGGGTGCTGAAGCCGCCGCAGACCGCGCCGCACCAGCGTGCGGTTCTCGCCACGTAGTGGGGCTATGTCGGCGACGGTGCCAATCGCCACCAGATCGAGCCAGTCATCCGGGTGCCACGGGTCGTCGGTGCGGTAGCCACGCCGCTGCTGCTCCATGTAGATGCCCTGCACGATCTTGTAGGCAAGACCCACCCCGGCGAGCATCTTCTCAGGGTAGGGGCAGTCGGCCTGCTTGGGGTTAATCACGGCATAGGCCGGGGGTAGATTCGGCCCCACGCTGTGGTGGTCGCTCACGATCACGTCCAGCCCGTAGCTGTTCGCGTCCTCCACTTCCTTCACCGAGCGGATGCCGCAGTCCACCGTCACCACGACGTTCACGCCGTCATCTGCCAGCGACTTGAGCGCCGGGCTGTTCAGGCCGTACCCCTCGTCGACCCGGTCGGGGATGTAGGCTTGCACGTCCGCGCCGAGCCGGGCCAGCGCCTGCGTGAGCAGTACGGTAGAGGTCACGCCGTCGCAGTCGAAGTCCCCATACACAGCGATGCGCTCGCCGTAGCGAATCGCCATGCGCAGGCGGTACACCGCGTCGAGCATCCCCTTGAGACGGAAGGGATTGTCGTCACCGCCGTAGTGGTCGAAGAAGCCCAGCGCCTCGTCGGCGGTCTCGTAACCGCGCGCCCACAAAAGCTGCGCGACGACCGGGTGCTGGCCTTTGCGGACCAGCCGTTCGATGAACGCCTCAGGGGCAGGCTGGGCGAATTCCCACTGCTTGGGTTGGTGCTCAGACAAGGGCTAACCTCACAGACAGCGTCACGCCTGGCGGCGGGTTCCGACAGGTGGCTCATCGTAACACAGCCGTCAGGGGGCGGCAAGGATGTTTGCCGTTATAATTCGCGATGTGATTCCGGGATCTACCGACAGGATTTGGTATGAGGATCTTCATCGCCTCAGGTATTTTTCACCCCGAGCCCGGCGGCCCGGCAACCTACCTCAACCAGCTTCTGCCCGACCTGCTGGCCCGCGGGCACGAAGCCGACGTGCTGACCTTCGGCGAGCCGCGTGAGGACGACGCACAAAACTATCCGTACCCGGTGACGCGCATCTCGCGCAAGCAGTCCTACGCGCGCCGCAACTGGGCGTACTTCCGTGCCGCCTCCCGCCTGTGGGATGGGCACGACGTCGCCTACGTGCACACGCTCGGGCTGCCCCTCCCACCGCCGGTCGGCCCGCGTGTGGTCAAGATCGTGGGCGATAAGGCTTGGGAGCGCGCCATGAACTACGGGTGGATTGCCGCCGATGCCGACATCGACCGCTTCCAGAACGTGCGGCAGGGGCTGGCTGCCGAGGCAGGCAAGACGATGCGCCGGTTTCAGGCGCAGCAGTTCGACCACGTGATCGTCCCCAGCAAGTACCTCAAACAAATGGTGGTGGGCTGGGGCGTCAAGCCCGAACAGATAACCGTGGTCTACAACGCGCTGCACGCAGGTGACCCGCCGCGGGCCACGCAGGCTGAGGCGCGCGAGCAGCTTGGCCTGCCCGCCGACGTGCCGCTTCTGTTCACCGCCGCCCGGCTGACGCGCTGGAAGGGCATCGACCAGACGCTGCGGGCGCTGGCCCGCATACCCGACGTGCATCTGGTGGTGGCGGGCAGCGGCCCTGAAGCCGAGCAGCTCACCGCGATGGCCCCGATGCTGGGGCTGAGCGGGCGCGTGGAGTTCCTCGGCACGGTGCCGCGCCGCCTGATGCCGCTGTACTTCCGCGCGGCAGATTACACGCTGCTGTACTCGACCTACGAGGGGCTGCCGCACGTGCTGCTCGAGTCGCTGCATGCCGGCACGCCGGTCATCGCCAGCGACAAGGGCGGCAACCCGGAAGTCGTGGTGCACGGCGAGAACGGCCTGCTGGTGCCGCACGGTGACGCCGAGGCGCTGGCCGCAACCATCGAGCAGGCCTTCACGCCGGGGATGCGCACTCAGCTTGCGGCGGGCACGCCAGCCGGGCTGGAGCGTTTCGACTGGGACATTCTAGTCGAGCGAACGATGGACGTGCTGAAGGCGACCGCAGCGCGCTGACGCACGCCGCACCGGGCGGTTGACCCACGCTGGAAACCATGCTATATCCGATAGCGTGACATCATGTGGTGATTGCGTTGAACTGAGGAGGAGACCGTGGGCCGCCAACCCTCAAACCCACGGCAAAAAGCCCGCTGCCCGGAGTGCCTCGCTGCGATCTGGCTGAAGGAAACCGTGGAGCAGTGGGATCCGGTCACCTGCCCGGAGTGCCACACCGCGCTGGAAGTGGTGGACCTGCGCCCGCTGACGCTCGATTACATGGACGACTGGAACGACGACGAAGACGAGGCGGACGGGTAGCCCGCTGCCTCGCGCAGCCCCATTTACGGGGCAGAGGGTGCCGCCGCGGGGGCTGCGGTGCGCCCCAGCTTCGACTTGATCGTCCCGACGTACTCGAGAATTTCCTCCGCGCTCTTGCGCGCCGAGCTGGCTTCGGCACCGAGCATCTCGGCCAGCTCGCCGACGCGATCCTCCCGGTCGAGCGTCTGCACCGTCGCCACGGTGCGCTTCCCACTGAGCTGCTTCTCGACCTTGAAGTGCGTCTCGGCGAACCCCGCAAGCTGTGGCAGATGGGTGACGACCAGCACCTGGTGCACGTCGGAGAGCGACCACAGCTTCTGCCCCACCACCGCGCCGATACGCCCGCCGATACCGGCGTCGATCTCATCGAAGATCAGCGTCGGCGTCTCGTCCGCGCGGGAGAGCACCGTCTTGAGCGCCAGCATAATACGTGACGTCTCACCACCTGAGGCGATCCGCGCGATGGGTTTCAGCGGCTCGCCGACGTTCGGCGCGATCAGGTAGGCCACGCGGTCGATGCCGGTGCGGTCGAACGCGACACGGTAGTCCCCCACCGGCGCGCCCTGCGCGTCATCCACCTGCTCGACCGAGACGGCAAACCGCGCGTCTGCCATGCGCAGGTCGCGCAGCTCCGCCTCGACGCGCTGCGAGAGCCTGGCGGCGGCCTTCGAGCGTGCCTCAGACAGCTTTGCCCCGGCTGCCCCAATCTTCTGGAGGAGCGTCAACTCTTCCGCCCGCAGCGCCTCGATGCGCTCCTCGCTGTTCTCCAGCTTGCCGAGTTCAGCCTGCGCATCCTCGGCGGATTTCAGCAGATCTTCGATGCTGTCACACAGATACTTGCGTTTGAGATTGCGGATCAGGTCGAGCCGCAGCTCGGCATCTTGCAGGCGCACCGGGTCGAACTCGACGCTTTCTTCGTAGTCGGCGAGCAGCCGCGTCAGCTCTTCCACCTGAATCGAGATCGTCTCAGCCAGCTCGGCGATGTCGGCGGCTTCGGGGTCGATCTTCACCAGGCGCGCCAGCGCACCCGCCGCTTCTGCCACCAGATCGCTGGCCGAACGCCCTTCCAGCGCACCGTGGAAGCCCTGGTACGCCTCTCGAATCAGCTCGGCAAGCTGCTCGGCGTTTGCCAGCCGCCGCGCTTCCTGCTTCAGCTCCTCGTCCTCGCCCGGCTTGAGGCTGGCGGCTTCGAGCTCCTGCACCTGATAGGTCAACAACTCGACACGACGCTGGGTTGCGTCGGCATTCTCGACCAGATCCTTGAGTTCGGCGCGGGTCTTCTCGATCTCGCGAACCAGCTCGGCGAATGCGCTGCGCTGCGCGGTCAGGCCGCCGTAGCGGTCGAGCAGTTCGAGGTGGAAGGTCGGCTTGAGAAGCGACAGATGGTCGCTCTGACCGTGGATGTCGACCAGTGCCTCGCCGATCTCCTCCAGCACACTGAGGTTGACCAAGTGGCCATTCACACGGGCAGCGTTGCGCCCGCCGCGCCGCACCTCGCGGGTCAGCAGCAGTTCGCCGGGGCTGTCACCCTCCAGCGACTCGCGCGCGATCACGGCTTCGACCGCCTGCCGCGTCGGGCCGTCGCCGAGTGTAAAGCACCCCTCGACCTCCGCGCGCTGCGCGCCGGTGCGGATGTCATCGTTCGAGGCCCGCCCGCCCAAGAGCAGCGACACGGCATCGAGGATGATCGACTTGCCCGCGCCGGTTTCGCCCGTCAGCACGTTGAAGCCGGGCGCAAACGTCAGTGTCAGGTCTTCGATAATTGCGAAGTCTTTGATCGTCAGTTCAGTCAGCATAGTATGCGTCTTCACCCCACCTTATATTCGGCCGCGGCCCAGCCTCAGCCGTCCTACCGCCCCACTCACCGCCATGACCAGAAACAGAATGCTCGCCAGCGAGAACCCGGTCAGCAGCAGCCCCGGCAGCCCGCCAAGCGCGATGGCTCCGGCCACGATCAGCCACCCGTAGCGGCTGCGCCGCTTCCCGACGGCGCGGTGCGCGAGGTCGGCGATCAATGCCCCCGCTGCCGAGCCTGCCCAGAAGGCGATCAGCCAGCTAAAGAAGCCGAGCATCCCCAGACCGGTCAGGCTGATCAGCACCGTGCCCAGCCCCCCGCCGACCAGCCCGATCGCAGCCTGAATCACCGGGTCGATGGTCTTCGCGTTGTAAAACACTTTCTGCTGGCCGCGCACACACTCCTTGCAGCGGTAGCCGACCGGGGTGCGCACTGCACACTGGCTGCACATCGGCCGCCCGCAGCGGTTGCACCGCAGCGTGGTTTCCGCCTTTGGGTGAACGGGGCAGGTTAGAACCTCGCCCTCAGCAGGTTCGAGGGTGGCAGTGTGCTCGTGTTCCATGTCTCCCCTGTCTCATTCGTTACTCAGATACTTTGGGACGAGCCGGTCCAGCAGTGCGTTGTAGAAGTAGCTGCGCTCGCCGAGCCGGATAAACCGGCTCACGTCGTCACCCGCTCCCGCCTCGATCCGGTCCCCGTGTTGGAGCACCTGCGCCACCTGCCCGTCCACCGTCAGGATGCTCTGGTGGTCGGTGCGAACGTCCACCCGGACGTGCGCCCCTTCGGAAAGCACGATGGCGCGGTCGAGCGTTAGATGCGGCGCGATCGGGATGACCAGAATGTTGCGCAGGTCGGGCGGCAGAATCGGGCCGCCCACCGCCAGCGCGTACGCCGTCGATCCGGTTGGCGTGCTGATGATCAGCCCGTCGGCGACGTACGTGGTCAGCTCTACCCCATCGATCTCGGTACGCAGCTCAACCACACGAGCCATCGAATCGCGGCTGATCACGACGTCGTTCAGCGCGCGGAACGCGCCCAGTAGCTCGTCGCCCCGGTATGCCCGCGCCTCGAGCATCAGGCGCTGCTCGATCCAGTACTCGCCCTCAAGCACGCGGGCCAGCCGCTCCCGCCAGTTCTCCGGCGAGGCTTCGGTCAGAAAGCCCAGCCGCCCCATGTTGATCCCGAAAATCGGGACGCCGTGGGGGGCAGCCATTCGCGCCGCCCGCAGCATCGACCCATCCCCGCCCAGCACGATCACCATATCGAGATCGGGCATCTCCGGGCGGACTTCTTCTTCATCCCACGTGAGCGCCAGCCACGGAGCGATGTTCCGCTCGGCTAACCAGCTCTGGATCTCACGCGCGACAGGGTGGGTGGCCTCAATGCGGGGGTGGTGCAGGACGCCGATGCGCCGGAAGGACGGCGAGGCGGACGGTTGCTCCATATTCAGGGCTGCTCCTGGCTGGAAGTCTGGTGTCATCTCGTCTGCGCCGCGATTATAACTGAAATTCCCCCCGCCGGGGATTCGTCACCCCCGCTGATGCTTCGCCCCATTTTAGCACATCCGTGCTAACGCGCCAGCCCTCTTCGCACCCGCTGGGCGCTGTGCTATACTCTGAACGGCAACACCGTAGCGACCTCGAAAGGAGTAATAAATTGGAAATCACCCTCACCTACTGCGCCGTTTGACACTATCTCTCCCGCGCCGTCAGTGTGACGGAGGAAATTTTGCAGGCCCTTGAACCGGAAGTCGCCGCTTTGAAGATGATACCGAGCGACGGTGGCCGGTTCGAGATCGAAGTAGATGGTGAACTGATCTACAGCAAGCTTCAGACGCGCCGCCACATCGAGGCGGGCGAGGCGGTACGCTTAATCCGCCAGCACATGAAGAACCAGTAAGCTCCTCTGACCCTATCCGGCACGCGCCGACCCAATTGACTATGCCACGCGCTCTACCCGTTCTGCTCATCGCTCTGCTGCTCGCGATCCTCACCGGATGCGCCAGCGCCCTCCCTGCCGCGACGGATGCTCCCGCTGCGGAGGAGACGCCGTCCGCCCCGGTGGAAACGCCTGACAGTGCCCCTTCCGCCGAAGCAACCACCCCGGTACCCCCTGCGGCGACGCAGGGGCCGCCGCCCGAGATCGAGGCGTGGCCGCTGGCTGCCGACCTGTTCGTGCTCAACGATGCCGGGCAGGTGTGGCGGCACCCGCGTGACGGCAGCCGCCCGGCAGCAGTGACACCCGCGGAGATGACCGTGCACGACTTCACCGTCGCGCCGGGTGGGGAGTGGCTGCTGCTGCGCACCGATGACGCGGTGCTGAGCGCCTCCACGGGCGGCGGGCGCCAGAGCGCGCTGGCGCGGGGCCTGGGGCTGCCGGAAGGCGGGCCGGGCCAGCCAAACCAGCACCGCGTCGCGTGGTCGCAGGATGCCGAGCGAATCGCGTTCGCGGTGTCGGGCGGCTTCCACGTGGTGCTGCCCGGTGCCGCTGGGGCCGACCCGCTCGTGTTCCCGGTCGCCGAGGACCCTGTCGCTGATCTAAGCTGGTCCCCGGATGGGAAGTGGCTGGTCGTGACGCGCGCCGACCGCAGCGCAGCGCTGTACCAG
>JABAOG010021935.1_pt3 | contig 13330 bp, 13 predicted proteins | sample 7062131 | NCBI WGS metagenome assembly JABAOG01 (sample SAMN14538629, study PRJNA623070) | marine sediment metagenome | biome: marine biome [ENVO:00000428]; feature: marine pelagic biome [ENVO:01000023]; material: deep marine sediment [ENVO:00002113] | place: India: Arabian Sea | collected... | reverse complement strand
TCCGAAACAAATTGTTCCTCAATATCCATCAGCTCGTCCAGGTCACAAAATGCGATCTCTGGCTCAACCATCCAGAATTCAGTCAGATGCCTGCGGGTTTTGGATTTTTCGGCACGGAATGTCGGTCCAAAGCAATAAACTTTATTGAAGGCAAAAATATTCGCCTCATTGTACAGTTGACCTGTCTGAGCCAGGTAAGCGATCCCTTCGTCAAAATACTCGGTCCCAAATAGCGTTGTCGTCCCTTCTGCTGCTGAAGGAGTCAGGATCGGGGTATCCATATTGATGTAGCCATGGGAATCAAACCAGTCCCGGATTGCTTTGATGATCGTTGCTCTCACACGTAAAATCGCCCATTGTGATGGCATCCGCAACCATAAATGGCGGTTATCGAGAACAAAATCAACCCCATGCTCCTTCAGTGCTAGTGGGTACTCCTCATCGGCTTCCTGAATAACTTCAAATCTCTGGATGCCGACTTCATATCCGCCCGGGATACCGGGTGCCCGCTGATCTTCCCTGACTTTCCCTTCGATCAACACAGATGATTCTTGACTGATCCTGGCAATTGAATCAAATAACTCGTCATCCATATCGCCTTTGAAGGCAACACACTGAACGAATCCATATCCATCTCTGACGAGTAAAAATACAAGTTTCCCTTTATGAGTCCGGTTATACACCCATCCTCGAATAGTGACATCCTGACCTACATGGTTAGCAATCTGGTCAACACGAATAGTTTGCATCCTATTATCTCCTAATTGTCTTCACTCAGTTCTTATTCATCACTGTCTAGGATTTCAATATGCAGTTCACTCAACTGCTCTTCATCTACGGGTGATGGTGCATTTGCCATCACATCCCTGGCGTTTTGATTTTTGGGGAAGGCAATCACTTCACGGATATTCGGTTCACCTGCAAACAGCATACACAAGCGATCTATCCCGGGAGCAATACCACCATGTGGCGGTGTACCGTACTCAAATGCTCGCAAAATATGTCCAAATCGCTCTCTGGCGACTTCAGGTTCCAGCCCAATCAATGCAAACACCTTTTCCTGCAGTTTACTGTCGTGAATACGGATCGAACCACCTGCGGTTTCATAACCGTTGACTACCATATCATACTGCTGTCCCCTAGCTTTCCCCGGATCGGTGTCCAACAAGCTTACATCTTCTGGCATCGGTGCTGTAAAAAGATGGTGGCTTGGGTCCCAGCGTTTTTCGTCCTCGTTCCAATTAACGAATAGGAAATCAATCACCCAACAAAAAGCCAGTATGCTATCATCCCTCAGTCCTAAAACATCTCCAAGATATTCTCGCAACCGCCCCAGACTTTCGTACACCACAGATGGTTTATCGGCTACAAATAACAATAAGTCTCCGCTTTCCGCCTGGCTGCGGAGTTCAATTTCGCCAAGTGTTTCCTGAGTGAGGAATTTCGCGAATGATGATCGCATCGTACCATCATCCGTAAAAGCTATGTAAGCCAAACCTTTTGCCCCGTAATGTGAAACAAATTCGGTCAACTCTTCGATCTGTTTCCGGCTGTAATTACCTAAACCTTTCGCATTGATACCTCGAATGTGACCACCAGCTGATACCACGTCTTCAAACACTCTGAACCCGCTTCCTTGACCGAGGTCAGTGATATCAAATAACTCCATCTCGAAGCGAATGTCCGGGTTGTCCTTTCCGAATCTATTCATCACGTCATCATACGTAAACCGTGGCCATGGTTTTTGATAAATGCGTTTTTTGGGGACGATCTCTTCCACCAGGCTGGTAAATAGACCTTCTGTCAGGCTCATCACATCTTCTCGCTCCACGAAGGACATTTCCAAATCGAGCTGTGTAAATTCTGGCTGCCTGTCGCCTCGTTGATCTTCATCCCGGAAACATCGAGCGATTTGAAAATATCTTTCCATTCCGGCAACCATCAACAATTGTTTCAACTGTTGAGGCGATTGAGGAAGCGCATAGAATTCACCTGGATGTACACGTGATGGAACCAGATAGTCCCGTGCTCCTTCAGGAGTCGTCTTGAATAAAATTGGGGTTTCTACCTCGATGAAATCTCGCTGGTCCAGGTAATCCCGGATATATTTCACTACTTTATGACGTAGGAGAATATTATTTTTCATCCGCTCACGCCGCAGATCCAGGTACCTGTATTTCAATCTGATCTGTTCGTCCGCGTCTTCTTCTTTATTGATATAAATTGGCGGTGTAATCGCCTCATTGAGAACTTGGACCTGGGTTGCCTCAACTTCGATCTTACCCGTATCCAATCCGGGATTGACCATCCCCTCCGGTCTTGCCCTGACGTAACCTTCAACCTGTATGACCCATTCCTGGCGTACTCGATCCAGGATGCTGTGAGCCTCTTTTGACGCTTCGGGGTTGCTGACGATCTGAACCATCCCAAAACGGTCGCGCAAATCGATAAATATTAAACCTCCATGGATTCTGCGTCGGTGCACCCAACCAGCCAGAACAACCTTCTCTCCAGAATCTTCAAGCCTCAGCTCTCCGCATGTATGGGTTTTGTACATTGATTACCTCCAAGAGTCATTATCCATCACAAAAATAAATCGCCCTTCGCTGTATGCGTTGGGCGATTGTTTACCTGTAACCTGGATCCTTAGATAACCAGCAAGCCGACAATCACCCGATAAATTGAATTATTATCGGAGAAATTAATCTCATTCTGGTAAAAAATCACTTTATTTGAAAGATCCATAATTCTCAAAATTATAGCATGAGTCTTCTTAAAATTAGCTTTCCTCGCCTTCCGAATTCTCGTTTTCTTCTTCCGATTCTTCTTCGCCCTTCAGGGTCGAAGATATGTGAAATTCAGAAGGACGCTCATCATGTTCAAATCCAGACAGGATGAAGATTGCATTGGTTACATTTTTCCCGGGATTACGCCAACGATGCCGTAACTCAGCCGCAAACAGAAGGCTGTCCCCAGCCTCAAGTAAAAACCGCTGGTTTTCAACCTGATATTCCAGCTGGCCTCGCAGACACAACACAAATTCGTGCCCCGTATGTACGATACCAAAAGGACCACTGGTGGCACCACTCTCCAAGGTCAGCATGAAAGGTTCGACTCTACCAATAAAACTTTCACCTCCCAATCCTTCCCACAGCCCTCGCATAAAAGGAACACGTGTCCTCTCAGTTGATTTACGGAAGACCATTTCATTTTTCGGTGGTTCTTCACGGAAAAAAGCGGTGATCGGAATACCCATGGCATCTGCGAGTTTATATAGTGTGCTTACTGATGGTGATGTCCTCCCCCGCTCGATCATACTTAAAGCATTCGCTGACAATCCGCTTGCCCGCGCTAACGCCCTCATCGACAAGCTCCGTTCCTGCCGCAATTCCCGCAACCGTCCACCCACATCCACTGACATCGCCTCGCTGTTCATAACATCGGCCATAGTATTATCTCTCCTATAATATCGATGTATTGTACATAAAATTTGATCTATTATACACAAATTAATTCTATTTTGTCCTAATTAACGCACAAACTCCCCAGGGAACACCTGAGGAGTCTGAAAAGTACTTGAAAATTGGATGTTATTCGACTTTTATGGTGCTGCGTATTCCACGACGGGATATCCAGCTTCCATCCAGGCAGTGATTCCGCCTTTCAGGTTGCTGAGATTCTCGTAGCCATATGTCCATAAGATTGTTGCAGCGATCAAACCCCGGTGACCAGCTTTACAGTAAACAACGATCTCTGAATCTGCTGCGGGCCACTGGTCTTTCAAGGCGATCATTTCTTCCAGCTGAACGTGGACAACATTGGCAGCATCGATGACACCGGTTTCAGCTAACTCTTCTGGTTTGCGAACATCGATCAAAATGATATCGGGATTATCCAGAAGATCAGTTGAAAGTGCATCAACGGTTTTCACACCCCAGCCTTCGGGTAGATTCTGGAACATTTCATTGAATATGGCCACAACGCTTTCGCTGAGTTCAACAGCCTCTAATATTTCGGCTTCCTGTGCAGCGCCTTCAACAACGGGATATCCCGCTTCGACCCAACCACCGAACGATCCACCGGTAAGTGCTTTCACATCCTCCCAGCCTATGGTTTCCAGGGCAACTGCAGCAATTGTTGCTCGCCATCCGCTACCACAGTAAACAACGATGGGGGTTTCAAAGGACGGCAGTTTATCGAGATTTGCACCAACCTCACGAAGAGGAATATTAACTGCACTTTCGATGTGACCTTTTTCCTCTAATTCGGAAACCTCGCGAACATCCAGGAGGAACGGCGGTGTATCGCTGATTAGCATTTCGTTGAGGGCAGCCAAATCGCCTAACGCCTGGTAACCTTCCATTTGCGCCAGGAAATCTGCAAATGCAGCATCGAGGTCAAATTCTGTTTCACCCTCACCAACCACATCGCCTGCATAACCATCGGCCACCCAGCCACCATAACCACCTTTTAGATTGGTGACATTGGAGTATCCATAGGTCCACAGTAAAGTCATAGCGATCGCACCACGGTGGCCAGCTTTACAATAAACTACGATCTCGACTTCTTTATCTGCGGGCCATTGGTCTTTCAAGGCGATCATTTCTTCCAGTTGAACGTGAACAACGTTGGGAGCATCGATCATTCCCGTTTCTTCAACTTCATCTGGGCGGCGGACATCGATTAGAATAAGATCCGGGTTTTCGACAATTTCAGTGAACAAAGCTTCTGCAGTTTTCACACCCCATCCCTCCGGAATCGATGAGAGCATCGCATCAAAGCTATTCACCATCGCAGGATCGGGATCCGCAGCATCCAATACCATCGCCTCTTCCGCAGCACCTTCAACTACTGGATAACCAGCTTCTACCCAACCACCAAAGCTGCCGCTGGTCAGGCTGAGTGCATTTTCCCATCCCAATGCTCTCAGGGAAGTCGCGGCGATCGTTGACCGCCATCCGCTGCCACAGTAAACAACTATCTGGGTATCAAAAGAAGGCAGCAGATCCAGGTTTTGTGCAAGCTCGCGCAGAGGGATATTTACTGCACCTTCAATGTGACCATTCTCTTCCAATTCAGATGGTTGTCGAACATCCAGAACAAACGGAGGTGTATCTGACACCANNAGTCACCTAATGCCAGGTATCCTTCCATTGTTGTGAGTACATCCGCATATGCGGAATCGATTGCCTGGTCTTCCGCCATTCCTACTTCTTGAATTACTTCTTCGGTTTCTTCAGGCTCTTCGACAACAACTTCTTCTGTCGGTTCTACCTCCATTACCTCAGTAGCTTCAGGTTCCTCAACAACCTCTTCAGGGGTTGGTGTTGCTGATGGTCCACAGGCTGTCAGGACCATACTCGCTAATATGATCAACGAGAATAGAATTTGGATTTTTTTACGCATCTTACTTACTTCTCCTTTGAAAATTCTGTGAAATTTGATGAAATTTAGACATTTTTTATGCATATTGGGCTCAATAATTTGGAATTATTGAGCCCAATAATCTAAACTAATTTATGGTGTTTCTTTTTCTGAATTTTCAGTCCCCGTAATTTCAGATGTGGAAGTGATCTCAAGTGTCGAAGTTATCTCAACACTGGGAGTGACCTCAATCGTGACATCATTTGAGAAAATAGAAGCTGGAATTTCTCTAACGATGACATCTTGGTTGGCGGCTATCTCATTCTCCGCAACTTTCTCAGCAGTCAAAAAGAGCTCTGGATTTCCGTGGCATGCTCCACAGGATTCTGTCTGTGGTGTATTTCTCTGAATATTATGCGGTGATGCATATGTCCAGGTAGGCAATTGATCATAATTAGGCAGCAGATTATTCCCATAAAAAGAGAAGCTATCTTCATCAACAGGAACATGGCGCAGTAAAACATATTTATAAGGTCTATTGTATGATTTCAATGGATTAAGACCAATATATAAGCCCAGGTAGCTGCCCTCGGTAGTGTAGTATGGGTTGCCGGTCTCGTCGCTGATTTGTACATGACAGCCATCGCAGCTCGAGTATTCAATCGAGTGACAAACCTGACATTGCAGTTCTCCACCATGCTGTTCGTGCATAATGATGCCGTCATTACCAACGGTAACCGCAGCATGACAGGATTCGCAGCTTGGGGATTGGATTCCATCATATCGATGATCTGGTGGTGAAATATCCCCATATTCGGGTCCCTGGTGGCATTCCTGACAGTTATCCGGTGCACCGTGTAAATCGTGACCGCTGTGGCAATCAACACATGTCATCCGTCCCTGGCGGAAATGGACATCCGGCATCAACCCTTCGTGTTTGCCCAGGTATTCATTCCCCACGCGGCTGCCGTGGCAAGCCGTGCAGTTCCTGGTCATGGATGGTGTTGCATTGAAAACATGCCCATCAACAAATCCGCTGCCTACCAGACGTGGTTGACTGACATGACATTCGCCGCAAGTTGCATGGCACTCAGAGCAATGGTTTCCGAACATTTCTTCAAGTTCATCATGATTCTCCGGGATTGTTCGCTGTTCCAAAACAGTCCAATACCCTCCAAGATCGGAGTGTAAGGAGTCCGGGTAAATTTTGATAACATCTGGATGGCATTCTCCACACGTTTCCTGCGGGTTGGCACTTGGATAAGCGACTAACCCCTCGTGTGCCACTTCTTTCTCGATTGACTGAACACCGTCATGGCAATCAATACAATTGATTTGTCCGTGGACAGTTTCGATGAACAACTCTGCATTGACAAATACTTTTTCCCAAGGCTCCAACGGAGCCACTTCACCCCCTCAGCCTTCGCCTTCGCTTTCAACGATGACTTCTTCTTCAGGCTTTGCAGTATCAGTCAACATCTGCTGATCGTTATGGCAATCAAGGCACTGGTTCGGTTCTTGTGGTTGATCAGCAACATCCTCGGTGACCTCCTCTGCCCCCAATTCATCATCGAAGACTTCTTCTGTGTCCGGATCAACCTCATCCCCTGCTTCCGCCTGGTCTTCTTCCTCGACAACTTCAGGCGCAACTACCTCTTCATCTACTATTGATAATTCATTCGGATCAATAGTAGTTGTTTGGCCGCAACCAACTAGGAAAAACAAACCCAGCAGGATCAGGAGCCAAATAAAAAAGTTCGATTTATTTTTTAGCATTCTCGTTTATCTTGGTTTTATTCGGAATTGTCTCGAACCTGAATTTGTATATTTTTTCACTATCGGATTATAATAAGTTTAATCCATGAACTCAAGTGACAAATATAATATTAACTTATCGTTTTAGCTTATCTCCAGTATAAGCTAAAACTATGCAGAGATGATATTTGTCACTTGGAAAAGTTATAGTTCTTGTGCTAATATTCACAAGGAGAGAATGGATAAGATGTTGGATGCGCACCAATTGAATGTATTTATCATCGCTGCAGAGACCCTGAATTTTACTCAGGCAGCTCAAAGATTGCATATGAGCCAGCCGAGTGTCAGCCAGCATATACAGGCATTGGAACGCCATTTTAATACTCGTCTGTTCTCAAGGTCTGGTCGAAATCTACAGCTAACAGATGCTGGTGTCGCACTGGTGCCCCTCGCCAGAGATCTGGTAAACCAATCGATACGCATTGACGAAGTCATGTCCTCTCTACGTGGAGAAGTTTTCGGACATTTGAAGGTTGGCTGCAGTACCACGCCAGGGAAATATATCCTTCCTCAGATTCTTGCCAAGTTCCATGAAGAATACTCGAAAGTAAAAGTATCTTGTCAGGTACATCCACAACCAGATGTTGTTGAAATGCTGTGCCGTGGTGAATTAAATTTTGCATTGGCGAGCTATGCCCATGAGATCTGCAATGATGCCGAATTCATCCCATTTATGATCGACACCATTGTCATGATCGCTCCACTTGACCATCCCTGGGCAAAAAACGGAATCATTCAACCAAAAGAATTGCGTCAGGGGAACTTTATCTTGCGAGAGAAAAATTCGGGCACATATGCAGCGGTTCAGGATACCCTGGATAGTCTCGGGGTTGCCATGGAGGAGCTGAATACATTGCTGATCCTGGGGAGTGCAGAAGCTACAGCTCTCGCTGTCGAAGAAGGTCTGGGGATCGGATTTGTGTCATCATCCGTCTCAACCCGACTCAGTATGGGAAAAGTAGCCCATGTTGAGATTGCTGGTGCAGAGATTAATCGAGTACTTCATTTTGGACGGCACACTCGTTTGACAGCAACGACAGCCCAAAAAGCATTTTGGGAATTTATCAACAAGCTGGATCTACCTTTAACGAATGAATTTCCAATCCAGGAAGTATTAGAAAAATCCTTATAAACCATAATCATTTCTAGAGGCACTCATGAAGAAAAAGGCTCCAAATAAGTTAGCACTTTCAATTTTTCTCGGACTGCTCGTCATCCTGATGAGTCTAGTCCTGTACTCGGGTGGGGTTCAGGCTGCTCCGGTGTCCCAAGAAGGAGACCCAGAGGACATGCCTGAGGAGGTTACAGAATGCGCGGAATGCCACGTGGATATTGCTAATCACTGGGAAGACAGTCCACATGCCCATGCCTATGACGATCCATTCTTTCAGGAACAATGGCAAGCACTTGGACAACCAGGTGATTGTTTAGTGTGTCATACTACCTCCTATGAACCAGCGACAGGTGATTTTGTCGATGAAGGTGTGTCCTGCGAATCCTGCCATGGCGTGGCCAAGTCGAATCACCCGCCTGAGACGATGCCAATCCTGGCAGATGCTGAATACTGTGGGACGTGTCACACTACAACCATTAAAGAATGGAACCAGTCCGACCATGCTCCTGCTGACGTTGGTTGTATGGATTGCCATGACCCCCATAGCCAGGAAAGATTATTCAAGGTTTCTGACGATCTGTGTATTAATTGTCACCAGGATGATATGGGGGATTATTTGAATGACACCCATGTACAAAATAATATTGGTTGTGTTGACTGCCATGCTCTAGTGATCCCACCAGATCCTATCCCAGATGACGGAATTGTCCCAACAGGACATACATTCACGATCACCCCTGCAACCTGTGTTGCCTGTCATACAGATTCTCTCCATGCAGGTTTCTCATTACCAGGATTCGATGCATCTGCTGAAACAGCAGATGAAACCGGTACATTATTAAGTCAAGCCGAAGAGGAATTAACGGATGAAATCCCAACCGAACAGAGAGTTGAAGCCTTGGAAGCTGCCTTAGCTGGACGTACACTTGCGACTCTCTTCCAAGGCGGGATAATTGGTTTAGTTTTAGGTGGTACTACAGCCTGGATTGTTGCCCGGAATGTGCGCCGCTTACCAGAGGACTAGAATAATGTTGAATAATAATCAGAAAAAGAGGAAGAAACCGATCATCTCAAGACGAGATGCCCTGACTATCATCGGCGCTACTGGTGGAACGATTGTACTTTCACAGCTAGTAACTTCCGGTCCTTTGTCCGCCGAGGCGGTTGAAGGTATTGCCCGAAAGTCAGAAGAAGGTGAAAAAATCGGTGAACACCAGTGGCGAATGGGAATCGACCTTGATAAGTGTATCGGCTGTCAGTACTGTGTTTGGGCCTGCCAGGCAACCAATGATGTACCACGGGAAGATATGCGCTGGAATGTAGGATTTCCTGAACGCACAGAGGGGGGAACAGATTTCTTTATGACACGACCCTGCCTGCATTGCCAGGAGGCTCCATGCGTCAAAGTTTGTCCAGTTGGTGCAACATGGATCCGCGAAGATGGTATCGTCCAGATGGATTATGACCGCTGTATAGGATGCCGCTACTGCGAAGTTGCCTGTCCATACGACGTTCGGCGATTTAATTGGGAAGTTGTCAAAGACGAGAATCCCTATACACCTGAATTTGGAGTGCCAGAAGTCGACCGGCGTGCCAGAGGTGTGGTTGAAAAATGCACTTTTTGCGTTCAGAGGATCGATAGAGGTTTAGAGCTTGGATTGTCTATTGGCGTCGATCCGCAAGCAACTCCAGCCTGTGTACGAATTTGCCCGGTCAATGCGAGATTCTTTGGTGACTTCAATGATCCTGATAGTCCCGTTTCCCGCTTTGTCGCTGAAAACGATACAATGGTTTTGAGAGAAGATTTTGGAACAGAACCTAAAGTACATTATAAAATGCCGGAAAGGGAGGCGTAACCATGGCTACAGCACAAATGACGCAACCCAAAAGAAGTCCGTTGATCACAGCTTACCGAATTTGGATAGCCGTTCTTGCTTTAATGATTATCGTTGGTGTTATTGGTGGTATCCAAGTCCTGTTGAATGGATTGGGGTTAACCGGATTATCAGATCGAGTTCCCTGGGGTCTCTGGATCACGCATGACCTATCTGCCATCGGTCTTGGAGCTGGTGCTTTCACATTCTCTGCAGTCGTATACTTATTCAGAATCAAACGATTTGAACCAATTGCGCGCGCAGCCGTTTTGGTTGGTTTTCTTGGTTATACATCGGCTATGTTTGCTCTGGCAATGGATATTGGGCGTCCGGACCGATTCTGGCACCCTTTGGTTTATTGGAATGTTCACTCAGTGCTTTGGGAGATCACCTGGTGCGTAATCCTCTACTCTACAGTACTGATTATCGAATTCCTACCGATCTTGTTCGAAGCTCCCTTTTTTGATCGTTGGCCAGGATTGCGAAAGATTGGTCACTTCCTGCATGGACTCACCCCCGTTATGGCTGTCATCGGCATGGGGCTATCCCTTTTGCACCAGTCATCTCTAGGTGCTACGTATGGTGTTCTATCCGGAAGGGCAATCTGGTTCAAACCCTCCCTGCCGGTAATGTTCATTCTTTCGGCAATTTCTGGTGGAATTTCGTTGACTTTGCTGGCGACCATGGTAGCAGGCAAGTTAACAAACCAACGCTTCATAACAAGGGATCTTCAATTTGCTATTGCCCGGTTTGCAGCCTTTGTGCTCTTAGGCTACCTATATTTGAAATTCTGGGATTACGCATCAACGACCTACTACAGCCATGCGCCAGGTACTGCAAATGCACTTGAAAGACTTCAGGCAACAACGCCCTATACGAATACGTTTATCTGGATCGAAGTGATACTCAGCGGCATTATCCCAGCAATCATATTGTTGTACAAACCAATGAGAGAAAATGACCGCTCATTGATGCTTGGTCTTGCCTTGATCGTAGCGGGTATTATCGTTAATCGATGGAATGTGACCCTGTCTGGTCTTGTTGTTCCCCCAGAATGGTCTCCGGGAGTCCTAGGGAATGTATTTGCCGCATCATACTTCCCCACCTGGATTGAAGTCGCAGTTTCCATGGGTATCTTGGGTTATGCATTGCTCATGTTTACGTTGAGCATCAAATACTTGCCCATCTATCCTTCACAGCAAAAACAGGTTTCTGAACACTAAGCTTTTCAACATCGTAATAACTCCAAAAGCCTCTGGTCAGCTTCCAGAGGCTTTTTGTAATGACAAAACACTATCGAGAGAGTGACATGCCACACTAATCAATAGTATTTATCTATGTTAGTATATGCATAAATAGAATTATTAGAGTTTCAGAAAAGAATTAATATCATGAGTGCAAACGATCTTCATAAAGAAGTTACCCAATTACACGCAGATCTCTGTTCAGCTCTAGCTGATCCGCGACGGATTTTATTACTATACGCAATGTCCGAAGAAGCAAGGAATGTAAGTGAATTGGCTGAATCCATCGGCATCAGCCAGCCAGCTGCCTCCAGGCATCTGAAGATCTTGAGAGATCGTGGTCTAGTTCATCCTATCCGTCAGGGAGCGAGTGTTGAATATAATATTTCTGACCAACGACTGATCGATGCTTTAGATTTGCTCAGGGACGTATTGCGTGACAGACTTACATATCGTGCCAGTCTGATCGAATCTGAATAAATCCAAATTCTCTATTTTTCCGCGATATACAGGTGGGTGCTGCCAAACCCTCCCACTTCACGATCATCGACGGCAAATCCTGTTTTCAACAACAACGAGTTTATATCCCGAACGATATCCCCAACCAGCATCCAGAACCGGACCATTAAATTACCTAGAAGGTTATTATTTTTTGGGTAGTTCACGTCCATTAATAAAAATCGCCCTCCTGGTTTGATAATCCGGTAAATTTCATTTGCTGCTGCTTCCCCATCCGGGTAGCTGCTATAAGCCATTGTACTGATGACTGTATCGAACCAGTTATTTGGAAAAGGTAAATATGCAACATCACCCTGGACTAATGGAACAAAAATCTGATGGTTAGCCAGCTTTGCTCCCGTCAGGTGAATCAGGTCAGAATTGTAATCTAATCCAATCGTTTGATAGTCATCCGCATATTCCAAAAATAGATCACCGGTTCCAAAGGATATTTCCAATACCCGATCTCCACGAATATGAGGCAGAACTGATGTGATCCACTTCATCCACAGGGGGACAACTTTTACAAAAATTGAGTATGCTTTTGCATATCGACTGTAGATTTGATCAAACTCTTCCTGATGTTCTTGAAGGTCATCGGGTTCTTGAGAGTATTTTTGTCGCATAATATCTGTCCTCTACGGGGGAATCTACTGAATTCGAGACTCAGTCTGATACATATCAATATTCTTTCCCAGAGCTGTTTTAATCTCCCGTGTGGCAAAATCCAATTCCTGTAAGATATCCTCATCCAGCTCTAAATTCCCTGCTTTGGCATTCTGTTCGACCTGCTGAGAGTTTCTGGCTCCTGCCAATACTGAAGTCACTCCTGGCTGATGATGTAACCAAGCCAGCGACATTATCCCCATATCCAGATGGTGATCCTGAGCTATTTCCCTGATTCGGTCCAATATTTTGAAGGTCAATTTTTCCTGTCCTTCTTCTTTATGACGGGTGTGAGGCTGCTCTTTCGAGAAAAACCGGGTGCGTGCGCGATTCCTGGGGACATCATCAGGATGATGAAACTTTCCTGTCAGCATTCCTTGAGCTAATGAGCTGTAGCATAATATGCCTATTTCATTTTCCACACATAGTTCCTGGATTTCATATTCAATCGCTCGCCAAAACAAACTGTACGGCAGTTGATTGGTAGATGGAATCCTTAGTTCCATGAAATCCCCAAGATCCTTCGGTCCAAAATTACTCACACCGATGGCACGNNCTCCCGTTTCAAGTCCTCTAGAGCTCGGATCGTTTCATCTAATGGAATCTCATGGTTAGGCCAATGTATTTGATAAAGATCTATATAATCTGTATCCAATGCCTTCAGGCTCCGTTCACATGCTGCGATGACATCATCGTAAGCGAGATTCTCCGGTAACACTTTGCTTGCAATCACTGCCTTGTCCCGCCTGTCGTGT
>JABAOG010013513.1_pt1 | contig 13331 bp, 16 predicted proteins | sample 7062131 | NCBI WGS metagenome assembly JABAOG01 (sample SAMN14538629, study PRJNA623070) | marine sediment metagenome | biome: marine biome [ENVO:00000428]; feature: marine pelagic biome [ENVO:01000023]; material: deep marine sediment [ENVO:00002113] | place: India: Arabian Sea | collected... | reverse complement strand
TTTCACGCCTCAGAATGCGATCGTCAATATCAGTCGGAGAATTGAATTAGCTGGTAATCCACCAGGACTTGAACCAACGATTTTCTTTGCATCCCGGTTTGTAATCGCGGCTTTTTTAGGCGGAGGCTTGGGTTTAGTTTTTATTCTATCGGACGTCAGCTGGCCATTCTTTCGTGTATTACTGATCATCGTTCTATTTACATTACTCGGATATTTTATGCCGTCTTTGATGCTCAAGAGCAGAATAGATAGGCGACAGAAAAACATCCGTAAAGCTATGCCAGATGCTTTAGATCTGCTGACAATTTGTGTTGAGGCTGGACTCGGTTTTGATGGAGCAATGTCTAAAGTGAATGAAAAATGGGATAATGAACTTGCTCTGGCTTTTGGTCGAGTTCTTCGAGAAATCCAACTTGGTAAGCTGCGCCGGGATGCTCTAAGGCATATGGCAGACCGCTTAGGTATCCCAGAAATGACGAGTTTTGTCGCTGCAATNNGAATTCAGGCTGATCGGATGCGAATTAAGCGCCGCCAACTGGCAGAAGAAGAAGCACATAAAGCTCCTGTAAAAATGCTCATACCAATGGGACTTTTGATATTCCCATCGATATTGATTATCTTATTAGGACCTGCAGCATTGATGTTGATGCAATCTGCCCTGGCTCAATTCTTTTAAGATGACCACAAGGGTTGCTAAAACCCGTTATTTCATCTATCAATATTTTTGGAAGTTTATCGATCTCCTTTACCCACCCACATGTGCTGGGTGTGGAGTTTTTGGATTCCGGTGGTGCAATTCCTGTCATTCAACCACAAAAAAGATAACTCAGCCTTATTGCCAAATTTGTCATCAACCCATTCCTTCTGGGAATATTTGCGAGAACTGCCAGAAGAATAAACCGGATTATCAAATATTAAGATCCTGGGGGATTTATGATGGTTCATTACGTTCTGCCATTCATCGGTTAAAATATGAGAGAGACCTTTCACTCGGAGATGTATTTTCACATTACATGAATAGTGCAATTCGTAGACATGATTGGCAAATTGATCTCATGATCCCGGTTCCCTTAAGTAAACAGCGTAAGAGACAGCGAGGTTATAATCAGTCGGCAGTGTTGGCGAAACCGCTATCATACCTGTTGAATGTAAATTATGCTCCAAAATCATTAAAGAGGATCAAGGACACTAAATCACAAGTCGGATTATCTTTAGCTGAGAGATTGAATAATGTTAAGTATGCATTCCAGGCTGACCCGTCGGGTGTGCTAAATAAAACCATCCTGTTAATCGATGATGTATGTACTTCCGGGGCGACGCTCAACGCGTGCGCAGGTGCTTTGAAACGAGCTGGAGCAAATTCAGTATTTGGATATACACTAGCCAGAGCGATACGGCTAGAATAAAATATACTTGTGTAAAAGGAGGATTTTATGGCATTGGAAGTTGATATCTACGGAAGGAATTTGGAGGTAACAGAGAGAGTCAGTGATTATGTTACCAAGAAAGTTGGTAAATTAGATCGTTACATTGGAAATATCGATGAAGCACGCGTTGATCTGGCACATGTCAAATCCGCTCGGAGTGCCAATGATCGCCACGTTGCCCAAATCACAATCCGGGGAAAAGGTTTTATTTTACGCTCCGAAGAGAGGGCGGATGATATCTTCGCAGCGGTAGATACTGCATATGATAAAATGCAGCGTCGCATCCGCCGGTATAAGGGTAAGAAACGGCGGGACAGGGTCGATGCAATGCCTCTTGGTGAAGCACTGATGGAGTTTAATGATTTCGAGGATGAAGAAGAAGAACAGCCAGCAGTGATTGCCAGAAGGAAAAAATTCACACTAGCCCCAATGGATGAATTAGAAGCGATTGAACAAATGAAGATGCTTGGACATGAGAACTTCTTTGTATTTTTCAATGCAAATACTAGCGAAATCAACGTTCTTTACAAGCGTCGTGATGGCTCATATGGGTTGATAGAACCAGAAATTGAATGACCCATATAATCTACAACATAGTGTTCACAAATATTAAGAAAAAATGGAGTTGTGGTGAGGTGGAAAGGAAATTAATCAGGTAATCCGTTCATGAATGAACTCAATGTGCGAAATGCTGCAGAATTATTCGATGGTAATGGAATAGACCATGAGAGTATAGAAAAAGCTGTAGAACAAATTCTTAAAGCTGTCGGAGAAGATGCTTCTCGGGATGGTCTCGAAAGGACTCCAGATCGTGTTGCCCGAATGTTCGATGAGTTATTGGCTGGATATCGGGAAGATCCAATTGCACTGGTCAATGACGCTTTGTTCGATGTCACCTATGATGAAGTTGTTATTGTTAGGGATATCGAGTTTTACAGCATGTGTGAACATCACATGTTGCCGATACTAGGACGAGCTCATGTAGCCTATATTCCGCGTGGAAGGGTTGTTGGTTTATCAAAAATACCACGTATCGTCGATATGTTCGCACGACGTTTGCAGGTTCAAGAACGAATGACCCGGCAAATCGCCGAATTTATAAATGAGCTGCTGAATCCATATGGTGTTGCAGTGGTTGTTNNTATCAATGAGCTGCTGAATCCATATGGTGTCGCAGTGGTCGTTGAGGCATTGCATATGTGCGCAATGATGCGGGGAGTAAAGAAACATGACGCTAGAATGACGACATCATCCATGTATGGTGCGTTTCGAACAAGTCTTAAAACGAGACAAGAATTTCTTGATAATATTTCCCGAGGTGCATCACCTTTGCGAATTTAATTTCCTGGTTATTGAACTTTTTGGATCTCAACATTACGGGAGAGAGATTCAGCAATCTGCTGAATTGGCTCTCCCGTAATTGGATTTTTTAGTTCTGGTAAAATCTCTGAAACAGGGAGGGTAACGAAAGCGAATTCCCATAAGCTCTCATCCAAAATTTGATTGTCGAAGATGACGATATCCAGGTCTATTGTGCGGGGGGCAAATTTATCTCCAGTTCTGACCCGACCCATATTTTTCTCAATTTTCATCAAAATTGAACTTTTTAATGTCGGACCATCGAGATAGGTTTCTGCAAGAACTGCTGCGTTAAGGAAACAATCACCATCAGATTTATAAGGTGGAGACTCCCAGGTAGATGAAACTTTAATTACCTGTAGTTCCTCACGAATTTCTTCTAAAGCGCGCTTGATGTTTACATGAGGGTTAATATTGCTCCCCAGGCTTATACAAACCTGGACAAGTTGGTCATTCTTCGAAATCGGATTGCTCTCTTTCAATCTCAACTNNAAGTTGGTCATTCTTCGAAATCGGATCGCTCTCTTTCAATCTCAACTCCTACAGATCGGGAGAATCTTAACGCTCCAGGTTTTTCGACGCGGATCACGGCTTGTATAGCACCATCATAGGATAAACAGATCTTTGCAATATCCGTAGCAAGAGCTTCAACAGTCTGGCGGTGTGCATTTTCTGTGTGATTAATTATTTCCTTAGCGATGGTTCTGTAATTCAGGCAATCCTTGATGTCATCACTTTCACCTGCCTTTGTCATATCGGTATGAATCGCAACGTTGATCACTATATCCTGGATTTTCTCCCTTTCCCATTGATTAATACCAATGATACCCCTGACGAGCAAGTCTTTTATTATCACCTTATCCATACATCCTCCGAAGTTATATTAAATGCCTACCACCATCCAGATAAATGACGTCCCCCGTGATATAAGATGGTCCAGCCAACAAGAATTGTACTGTGTCTACAACTTCACTCATTTCTGCCCATCTTTCCTGAGGTATCATATCGATGAGATTATCAGGTGTGGTTCCGTCGCTTGCGGGAAGAATTGCTCCAAATGCGATCCCGTTTACGGTAATTTTGGGTGCCAATGCTACTGCCAAAGACCGCGTTAAGGCATGCAACCCACTTTTACTGATCATATACGGCAAATGGTCACCAGCTGGTCTTTGTGATTTCCAATCCAATATATTAATAATCCTGCCAGGTGTTTCAAAATTCAATCCCTTACTCAGAAGAAATGGGGCAGTCAGATTAATTCTAATGTGTCGGTCCCAATCGTCTAATGTCGTATTCTTAAGATCGAGATCATCATAGACCGCAGCGTTGTTTATGAGACCATACAACCCTCCTCGTTCATTTACATAATCGATTAATTTTTGAATCTCGATAGAGGAATTAAAATCTGCTTTGAAAATATCAGCAGAACCATTCGATTTCTTGATCTGATCTTGCAGGTTTTCTGCTTCATGTCTGGAATGACCATAGTGGATTATGACATCGTATCCAATTTTTGCGAGACCTGATGATATACCCCTCCCAATTCTGCGCGCTCCCCCAGTGATTAAAATTGTCTTTCCCTCGATATCCATAAGCCCCCCCACGGTTTATTGTGGGTCGCTAAATGCTTGATTTTGAATGCGAAATCGAATCAAAATGAGACTAATTGCCAGTACAAACCATGCTGTTATCTGTAAAGNNGAATATATTCAGGGTCAGATATGCGAATGATATCATGGAAGTAAAGAGAAAAAATGTCATCCCTGGGAATTTATTCATTTTCGGAATGACTATTTTTAGGAGGACTCCCAAGACTATAAGTCCAGCGAGTGCATAATAAATCTGATTTGGATGACGAATCTGGTTCCAAAGTTCGATACCCCACGGCAAAGTTGTTGGTTTACCATAAACTTTTCCAGACGCAAAAAATGATAGAGCCACAGCAATTTGAACAATATTGAGAAAAGGTGTTAATGCATCCAGAAGGGACCAGATTGCAAGCTTATTGCGCTGGATGTATATGATCGACGCAATTAGGGCAAAACCTGCTCCACCACAAATATCCAACAATCCAGGATTTAATGAAAAAATATTGCGGATATTTCCCTCAAAGGCGTAAAAATGGGTGGCAATATACGAGACTCGGGCGCCAAAGAGTCCAACAAAAAGGTTTAGAAAGACCAAATTATAAATATGTGAATCCGAAATGTTAAATTTCTCAGCTGTTCGCTCGCTGATTGTTAGTCCTAACCAGATTCCAAGAATCAACACAAGACCAGGAAATTGAATTGCGAGTGGACCAATTTGCAATACAGGCAACATTTAATAATCTCCGTTGATTAATTTTTCTACCCTGGTAACTAATAAAGCTTCAGCCATTGGTCCTCCGATTACAATTTCTCGTATGATCCCATCTGGGGATATAAAGAATGAAGTTGGAAGGGAGCGTACTTGATATGCCTGCGTGGCATTTCCATAATAATCGTAAAGCAGGTCAAAGCTCAGGCCTAGTTCAGTGTAAAAAGATTTAGCATCTTCTGGAGAATCTTGAATTGTGGAGTTAACGGCTAAAACTAAAAACCCCTGATCCTTATATTCTTGATAGACTTTTTCCATCGCCGGCATCTCCGCTCGGCAAGGAGGACACCAGCTTGCCCAAACATTTAATAATATTGGATGACCACGAAAACTGATGAGTGTGACCTCATCCCCACTATCGGTTGTTACTGAAACATCAGGGGCTAAAAATCCTACCTGAGGAGCTCGCAAATCTTTGGAGTCAGCTGAAGAATATTGGGTAGATGTAAATAATATCCACAATCCGCTGAAAACGAGTAAAGCGATTGATAAAATATCCCAATATTTAAAAATACCAGTTTTTTGTTGTAATTTTTCCTTCATGATTGCGTATAAGTTTAGAAGTTCAAAAGACGTCTGTCAAGAATAATTGCCGATTGATACAATACTCTCATATATATATCATCTTGCTGATTTGAATTCTCAGTATAATTTTTTTGATGTCAAATTCCAGAAAAAGTTACAATTATTGTAAAAAATGGAGTTCAATATGAGCCTCAATCTTAAAAATCTATTATTTATTTCATTATCATTTTTGCTGATAGCGGTCATTGCGGTTGGTTGCAATGGTGAAGAAGAGCTACCTGTAGAACCGGAAAATGCTAACGAGTCGAGCGTCCAGCTTCCGGCTGTAAGCTCGGGATCGAGTAGTGATGATTCAGAGGATCTGGTGCCTCTTATAGAGGGAGAAGAAGAATCTGATATCGATGAAGATATTTATCCGGAACCAGAGAGCGAAACTGAGTTGGATTTAGAGGCATACCCACAACCAGATAGTGAATCTGTGGCCGAAATGGATGCATATCCACAACCGGAAACCACAACCGAACCTGTTTCTGCCTATCCTGAACCGGTAGTTGAAGGAAATGATCAGGAGGAAAGTATAGCTCTAAAGACAGAAATGAGTGCGTCTTCACCAGCTGAGTTCGAAATTGCCTCGGAGAAACCTCAACTAGTGGAATTTTTTGCTTTCTGGTGTCCCACCTGTAAAAGCATGGCTCCAATCGTCCATGCCCTGGAAGTAGAATATTATCCTGATGTCGAATTTGTATACCTGGATATCGATGATCCGGCTAATGATGAGTTCAAAAGAGAACTGGGATATCGGTATCAACCTCATTTCTTTTTATTGGATGGCGAAGGCAATGTTATCGAACAGTGGGTTGGAATTGTGGAAGAGAGTGCGCTCCGCTCTGCTCTCGATGATATTTCGTCCAATTAGATATATTTCAGACAAATTTATGCTCAAAAGTCTCGAGCCGCAATTTTCATATTGCGGCTCAAATTTTATATATTGTTAATTATAATTTGATATATTTATATCAACATACTCTAATTACAGGAGAATTTTATTATGAATACCGTAAAATATCAAATTCCAAATATTTCTTGTGGGCATTGTGTCAAGACAATCGAGATGGAAGTCGGGGAATTACCCGGCGTTGTCTCTGTTGACGCCAATGAAGCCTTAAAAACTGCAGAAATTACTTATCAAGATCCAGCCAATGAAGAAAAGATAAAATCTTTGTTGGCGGAAATTAATTATCCAGTAGCAGCGTAAGTCTAACTCATGTCAGCATCCAAACAGGTAACACTACCCATAACAGGCATGACCTGTGCGAACTGTGTTGCAACTGTAGAACGAAATATCAAGAAGGTAGACGGAGTTGAGTCCGCGGTCGTTAATTTAAGTTCTGAGCGGGCAGTAGTAAATTTCGATCCAAAGCAGGCAGATCTTAAGGATCTGATCTCCCGGGTTGAGCGGGCAGGATATGGTCTCGCCAGCGGGACTGTAGATTTCAAGATCAATCGCTTGGCTGACAGCAACGACGCACGACGATTGTCAAATACCCTTGAGCAGCAAGAAGGAATTCTAGAAGCCCAGGTGAACTTCGGTACCGAGATAGCCCGGGTCAGTTTCATCCCTTCGGTCATTGATCAACGGGAGATTACTCAGGTTATTAAACGTGCTGGATTTACTGCCAACCCATTGACAGATGCATCAGTAGATATCGAACAGGAAGCACGTGATGCTGAGATCAGACACCAGCGCAACCTTCTGATCACTGGACTAATCTTCACCATTCCACTTTTCATTCTTTCAATGGGCAGAGATTTTGGTTTGCTGCCCCAGTGGGCACACACGAATGCCGCTGAGTGGGCGATGCTCATCCTGGCAACTCCAGTTCAATTTTATGTTGGCTGGCAGTATTATGAGGGAGCGTACAAAGCGCTTCGCAACATGACAGCCAATATGGATGTTCTGATTGCCATGGGATCATCCGTCGCTTATGTATTTTCATTTGTTGTTCTCTTAGGACTCATACCTGGACATCTGTATTTTGAGACGGCAGCAGTTATCATTACGCTGATCCGACTTGGAAAATATCTGGAAGCCAGGGCTAAAGGTCGAACCAGCCAAGCTATCAGAAAACTGATGGGCTTGCAGCCAAAAACAGCGCGTATCGTTCGTGGGGATTCGTTCGAAGAAATTGCTATCGAAGATATCAAAGTCGGAGATCAAATGCTTGTCCGTCCTGGTGAGAAGTTTGCTGTAGATGGTATCGTTGTTGAAGGGAGTTCGTCAGTTGACGAATCCATGATCACCGGGGAGTCTATGCCAGTGCCAAAAACTGTAGGGGATAAAGTCATCGGTGCAACCCTGAATAAACAAGGTGCGCTTCAATACAGCGCAGAGAGCATTGGAAAAGACACAGTTCTTGCCAATATCATCCGCCTTGTTCAGGATGCTCAGGCAAGCAAAGCTCCGATCCAGAAACTGGCTGATCAGGTTTCGGCAGTTTTTGTTCCGGTAGTTATTGCCATTGCCCTGTTCACTTTCCTGGCATGGTATTTTATCGCACCACCACCAGCAGCAGCTGATGTGGAACCATTTACCAGGGCCCTCATCAACATGGTCGCNNCTTGTGATCGCCTGCCCATGCGCAATGGGTTTAGCTACACCAACAGCAGTGATGGTGGGGACCGGAAAAGGCGCCACGATGGGTATCTTGATCCGCAACAGCAGTGCATTGGAGCGAGCAGGCAAAGTTGACACTGTCATCATGGATAAGACAGGCACACTTACCTTTGGTCAGCCGCAGGTAACGGATGTGATCCCCTTCAATAAGGGGGTGGATCGTGAACATGAAGTGATCCAACTAGCTGCGTCGGTAGAGAAGTTTAGCGAGCATCCGTTGGCAGACGCGATAACAGCTGAAGCCATTACCCAGGATATAAAATTATTGGAAGTAAATGATTTTAGTGCCATTTCCGGAAAAGGTGTTCAAGCTTCAATGGACGGTAAACAGATCCTCGTTGGCAATGAAGAATTAATGCTGAATAATGATCTGGATTTCTCAACTCATTTACCTGCTCTTAATAGGTTGCAGGATGAAGCAAAAACAACAGTAATCGTTGCTTACGATAACCAGGTGATTGGTTTCCTGGGTATTGCTGATTCAATAAAAGAAACATCCAAACAGGCTGTACAGGAATTAAAGGACATGGATTTGAAAGTCCTGATGATCACTGGGGATAACCAGCGCACTGCCAATGCGGTTGCTAAAGAATTGGGCATCACTGAAGTCAAAGCGAATGTACTTCCTGAGAATAAAGCCGCAATCGTGGACGAGTATCAGAAAAATGGTGCTGTAGTCGCTATGGTTGGAGATGGTATCAACGATGCCCCAGCATTGGCTTTAGCTGATGTTGGCATTGCTATCGGGACCGGTACTGATGTCGCGATGGCAACAGCTCCGATCACATTGATCAGTGGAGATGTGTTGGGCGTAGCCAGGGCAATACGTTTATCCCGGCAAACGCTGGGTACGATCCGCCAGAATTTATTCTGGGCGTTTTTCTACAACGTCATCCTGATCCCTGCAGCCGCGCTGGGTTTTTTGAACCCGATGCTGGCAGCAGGGGCGATGTCCCTGTCCAGTGTGTTTGTGGTATCCAACAGCCTGAGACTGCACAGGAAAACGATTTAGAAATTTTAGAAGCGAACGAGATCAGCTGTGGATTGTATTCACAGCTGATTTTTTTCTTCATCGAGAAGGGTAAATACTTATTTATACGGAACTTCAAAAGCGTAGAAAATATAATCTTGAGACGTTGTTTCAACTCCTAAATCGTGCAGCAACCTGAGAAGCTGCGCACGATGATCAGTTCCATGATTGACGACATGGATCAGCACCTGCCATACTGTCAGGTCTTTGTCCTCTCCTTCTTCGAATGGCTTTTGGGACAGCATATCGTCCTGTAAATTTGCCAGATAATCGCGCATATTTTGTTCAACGATATCCAATTGTTTGCGGAGAGTTTTTCGATCGTCGTAATCAGCTGGGTCTGGCAAATCAGGAGAATCTACGTTTCTCAATCCGCTGAACCAGGCATCGTCAGCATCCATAAGATGGACAATCTGGTCTCGAACAGAGCCGTACGAGTAATCTACATTTTTTGTGAATTGTTCTTGTGATAGTGGATCAATATAGTTGTCCCAGATAAACCGGTTTAAAGCGAAATGATAATTATAGAAATGACGGAAAGCATCTGCATTCATGGATAAATATTCTCCTTTTTGTAGAAATAAAACCATAATAGCACATATGTTCGAATCTGGTCAAGGTTTATTTAGCGACTTAAAAGAAAACTCCCGAATGTTGATATCGGGAGTGTATTGTATAAAGGTGAATATTCTACCCGCTGATGAACTCTTCCACTTTCTGTCGGGCAAGATCGTCCGTGTATTGTTCTGGTGGAGATTTCATGAAATAGGAGGATGGTTCCAACACAGGTCCCGCCAGTCCTCGGTCGAGTGCGATTTTAGCACAGCGCACTGCGTCGATCATCACGCCTGCGGAGTTGGGAGAGTCCCAGACTTCGAGTTTGAGCTCCAGGTTAAGGGGCACATCCCCAAAGGCACGTCCTTCAATGCGGATATGTGCGAACTTTCGATCTGTCAACCACGGCANNCTCGGGCCGACATGGATATCGCCAGAACCCAGCTCATAAGGCAGTTGACTGGTGACCGCCTGTGTCTTTGAGATCTTTTTTGACTCGAGCCGATCCCGATCGAGCATGTTGTAGAAATCCATATTGCCCCCGAAATTCAGCTGGTACATATGATCGATGTGAATGCCGCGATCCTTGAAAAGGTTGGTAAGCACCCGATGCACAATTGTAGCCCCGACCTGGCTTTTGATGTCATCACCGATCACTGGCAAACCGCTGTCCTTGAATCGTTTGCTCCAATAAGGTGAACTGGCGATGAACACTGGAATTCCATTCACAAAAGCGCATCCAGCTTCCAATGACTGCTCGACGTACCATTTGGTAGCCATCTCGGAACCGACCGGCATGAAATTAATGAGCACATCGGTCTTGGTCTCTTTAAGTATTTTGATCATATCATCAGTTGGACCGGGAGCTTTCTTGACAACTTTATTAAGATATTTACCCAGTCCATCATGTGTCATTCCCCGGTTGACAGGAACATTTAATTTTGGAACATCCGCGAACCTGATCGTATTGTTGGGTTCTGCCCAGATGGCTTCGCTCAGATCCAGTCCGACCTTTCCCTGGACGACATCGAATGCCGCCGAGATTTCGACATCAGAGACATGATAGTCTCCCAGTTTGGCATGCATCAGGCCAGGAATCTCTTCGTCGATAGCGGCATCTTTATAATACTGCAGTCCCTGGACGAAAGCTGAAGCACAATTCCCTACACCGATAATCCCCACTCTGACTTTTTTATTATCTTTGCTCATGGAAATCCTTCTCTGTTCATTGGTATGGGTGAATTATACCGCGCTCGGGATGGACTTTGATGGTGATAAGAAGTGAGTTTGTTACTGCAGTGTTTTCAAGTAATCAATCAGAGCGATGATTTGTTTTTCACTGAGATCTTCAGCGTAGTTTGGGTACATTACATTTCTATAACCTTGTGTGAGCTCCGCTGTTGGATCAACGATATCCATCCGCAATTGTTCTTCAGAATTGGTGCCAATCCCAGCCAATGAAGGTCCGATACCCCTTTCACTTGGCTCAACAGAATGACATGTCACGCAGCCCGGTGCCTGATTCTCCCCAATAAAGGTCTGGTTAAATAATTCCTGTCCAAATTCTGCCGGTCCTTCCGCTGGAACACTATTCTGTTGACATCCCGATGCGATTATTAGGATCACCCCGATAAGTAATATGAGATTAAAACGCAAGTTCATTATTGTCTCCTCCTAATTTAAAACAAAATCCATTGTTTCTACTTAAAATTATATGTCTTTCAATATTGCATAACAAGGTAAAAAGGATTATTTTCGTTTGAAAAATTGTGAATTAAAATCAGATGAATCAGGAGATAGGGTAATTGACTAAATCAAGATAGCAGGTAAGATAGGACTGCAATTCGTTGTCAAAACTTTAAGAAATAATCCGGTTACATGGAGCGTTGAAAACGGAATACATGAAAAACAACCAGATAAATCGAAGAGACATATTGAAATTAGGAGCATTGGGAACAGGTGTTGTCGTTCTGAATCCATTGAGAATGACGGTCAATCTACCAGAATTTCCAGACAGTCCCAGGTTGGGGCGGGTGGCAATGGGTACCTGGAGACCGGAGATCAAAGTAAGCCCCAGTTATGATAGTGAAACGGTCAGACCCGTGTATGAGGATGAGGTCCTGGTATGGGAGAAAGAGGTCATTGGAAGCTGGCCTTACCGCAACAGCCAGCGCTGGGTGCAAACTCCCGAAGGCTACATCTGGGGAGCGTATTTTCAACCAGTGAAATATATTCCGAACCAACCGCTCGAACAATTGCCGGATTCGCCAGGAGATGGTGGTATGTGGGCGGAAGTGACAGTTCCTTATGTTGAATTGGAAATGGTTAACCCGCCTCCCAGACATGCTTATTTCAATGCCCGTTATGAGAATCAGCAACCTTTAAGGTTTTACTATAGCCAAATCCTGTGGATCGATAAAATCGAACAACGTGATGGTGTATGGCTGTACCGGATTAATGAACGTTATGGCAATCGAGGTGATATCTATTGGGCTGATGCCAGGGCTTTTCGTCCGTTAGCACCGGATGAACTTGAACCGATACATCCAGATGTCGAGAACAAACGAATTGTTGTTGATGTCGCCCAGAAGAAACAGATGCTTTCATGTTATGAAGGTGATCAGGAAGTATATTTCTGCCGGATATCTTCTGGTGCGGGTAACTCAACGCCGATGGGGAAATATACGATCTGGCGGAAACTGGTTTCGGTACACATGGAAGGCGGTACCGCCCAGGTTGGCTGGGATACAGGCGGCGTTGGCTGGACCAATTTATACACCAGCACCGGGATCGCGATCCATTCCACCTATTGGCATAATAATTTTGGAGAACAAGAATCCAATGGTTGCATCAATGTTGCGCCTGAAGATGCCAAGTGGATCTTCCGCTGGACGAATCCAGCTGTTGGTTATGAACCCGGAGACCGCACAATTACAGATTTCAGTGCCACCTCTATCGAGGTAGTTGCATCATAGGTATAGAGGAGTAAATTATGGATATTTCTAATGTTGGCATTGGATTAGCATTTTTAGCTGGACTGGCATCATTTGTATCTCCCTGTGTATTTTCACTTGTACCCGCATATATTGGGTATCTTGGTGGAAGATCGGTTGCTACCACTGGGGTGATAACAAAATCTGAGGACCGCTTATTGACTTTCACACATGGTTTGGCATTTGTGCTCGGTTTTAGCATAGTCTTCATTCTACTGGGTGCGGCGACATCCGCTTTGAGTATGCTCTTGTATGATTTGCGGAACTGGATCGCCCGGATTGGCGGTATTGTCATCGTGGTGTTTGGTCTGCATATGGCGCATATTATCCGCATCCCATTTTTGGAATACGATCTGCGTCCGCAGTCTCAGCCACATCGAAAACGTGGATATTTTTCCTCGGCGTTGATG
>JABAOG010014594.1_pt1 | contig 13335 bp, 21 predicted proteins | sample 7062131 | NCBI WGS metagenome assembly JABAOG01 (sample SAMN14538629, study PRJNA623070) | marine sediment metagenome | biome: marine biome [ENVO:00000428]; feature: marine pelagic biome [ENVO:01000023]; material: deep marine sediment [ENVO:00002113] | place: India: Arabian Sea | collected... | reverse complement strand
TCGTCCACCGTGCCCACACTGATATTGCCCGCCGGGTCGCCGTCCACCGCAACCGTTGTCACGGTCTTGAAGTAACCGGCGGATTCAACGGAGGTGTTGGGGCCGGGGTTGACGGCCTCCACCAGCGCATAGCCGTCCGGATCGGTGCCGGTGATGGTGATGGTCAGCCCACTGTCATCGGTGGTCGAAGTCATCACCAATTGGCGGGCATAATCGAGCGTGGCAACGCCGTTCGGCCCCACCAAAGCACCATCCAGCGTAAGATCGGCGGCAGCGCCGGGGTCCTGCGCCTCGGCGATACCGTTCGCATCCACATCCGCCGGATCAATGGAAATTGTCTTGAACATGGTTCAACCGCTCCCTTACGGAGATTCCGGAGCGCCAGCCAGGCCAATATCCGTGTTGTCCGCACCGTTGGTCGAAGCGTGACCCAGAACAATCACCCGGCCCGTCTCAACATCCGCCTCCCACGGCCCGCAGCCATAGGCCATGCAGTCCTTGAGGATCACCGCGCCGTTGGGGGACGTTCCCGCCGTGCATGAGAAGCACTCGTTAAGTGCCGTGGTGGCCGACTGGATGGGGTTGAGGAAGGAACAGTCATCAAACAGCACATAACGGTCAATGCCGTCCGCATCCACAATCACCATGGGGTGGGCGCCGGAGCCGTAGGTCACGAATTTGCAGCGCCGGAACGTGGTCCGTGCACAGCCGTCCGCAGTGGAACCATTGTCAAGTTCCAGTTCCGCATTCGCCGTGGTGGAGCGCGTTACCGTGTCCAGGCCGATCACGCAATCCTCAAACAGACACTCGGAAGCACCGGAGAGTTTGAGGGAGCGCATCCCGGCATCGTCCGCCGTGGTGGAGATGCCGCCGCCCGCAAAGTGACAGTTGCGGAAGACGTTACGGTCGCCTGTGACCTGAACGGCAATAAGGCCGGTCTGGTCCGTGGAGACACCATGGAAGACATGGATACCGTGGAAGAGGCACGAATTGGCCGTGACGTTGACGAGCGGGGTAATGCCGGTGGTCTGGGTGCCAATACGCACGCGCGAACCGAACAAGGTGCCGGTGTTGACGCCGATAAGGTGCGTCATGTCCTTGGACCAGGTGAGCGTTTCGGTGAGATCGTCCGTGGTCTCCGCAGCCGAATTGCCCGACTGCAAAACGAAAATCACATCGTTCTGGTCAGCGGTGGCAACATCATGTGCCTTGGCAATGGTCTTGAAGGCCCGGCGGGGCGTGCGGCCGTCATTGGCATCCGACGCGCCGTTTTCATTACCGGTGCGGTACGGCGCAACGAAATAGGTGTTGCTCATCACGCCGAACGGAATCTGGGGAGGAAGCGGCACGCCCCATGAGGACACGCCGTTGGGAAAATTGGTCAGTTTCGCCATTTCAGTCTCCTGAATAGCCGCAGCAGCCGGAGCAGCCAGGGTGGCGGACCCCACTGCGGCCAGTTGAAAAAGAAGCGGGGGACCGAAGCCCCCCGCCGGATCGTGTGCGGATTAAGCGCCCTGAGAGGCGTAGACGCCGCGCGGGTTGGCCCAGCCTACGGAGAACCGGGTGTAGCCCTTGGCCTTGGCATTCTCCGTGTCGAAATCATTGTCGCGGGTAAATTCCGGCGACGGAAACCCTTCACGGGAGAAGAGGATCGGCCCGTCCATCACGTTGGTACGGATGAAGAACGCATCCGCATCGGTGAAGTAGTGGTTCACCTTGTACCCCTCAGGCAGCGCGCCGGACGCCCGCAGCGCGTTAATCGCGTTGTTGGCGGTGTCGTTCTGCAAGACGGATTTGAGGATGCGGCAAGCCTCGAACTCATCATTCGTATGGATCAGCAGATAGCGCGGACGAATGGAAATCTTCAGGCCGATATCGTCCGTTGCCTGACCGATCTGAATGATAAGGTTCTCCAGCGCGGCTTCGGACAAGTCCGCCCCGGTGGAAAGCTCATTGGAGTAGGTCCCGCCCACGGCATCCGGGTGGTCGGTGGCAAAAAATTCCTTGCCGTCGCCGCCCAGATAGGTGTTGTCGAAACCGCGATTTTGTAGACATTCGCGGCCACGTTCTCGATGGTCTGGGAGAACGAGAAGGCAAGGTGCCCGGCCCGGTCAAACGCCTTGTCGGAGTACAGGTTATCTGCAATCTCCTCCTTGGTCACAATAAAACCAAGGCTATAGGCTACGTGTACGAACCGTTCCACCCAGTTCTGGGCATGGGAGGTATAGGTGGTTGACCCGCCCTCGGTCTTGATCGGCGCCAGGCCGAAGCCGTAGGTGGACACCATTTCCTCATAGTTCTTGTTGGAGGGGCGGATGTCGAACAGGCTCCGGTATTCCGCCGGGTGCTTGTTGTAAACCGCGCCGAAGAACTTGTGCACACCGGGCCACAGGGCCTTGGGATGTGCGCCAGTCGTGATTACAGCCATTTGTCAGTACCCCCCTTAGACGCCCACACGGTCCAGCGTTTCGGTGTGGTGGTTGATGGCCACCTCCCAAATCGCATTCGCGCCGACATCGTTGGTTGCACCGCCCAGCTTGTAGAGCCGGAGAAGGCGGCATTGATGGGTTGCAGTGGTGGCCACGTTGGAGGCATNNCCCCGGACTTGCCCGTGGTGGAGTTCACCCCGCTGTCCAGAGCAATATTGATGTTGTTGCCGATATCCGTGACCGCCAGGGTGGCCGTGCCGTCATCCTGGCAGATAAAGATCGTGCCCGGATCGTCGTAGACCCAGACGCCGATCTCCACAGAAATCTGCGAGGCGTCGTACCACTGGAGAGACAGGTCGGTCCTGATAGGCTCAAATGCCGCCACGACACCGGTCACAGGCGCATTGGAGGCATCCGCCGCACCCGCCGTTGCCAGCGTCACAATCGGAATGCCCGCATACGGATCGGTTGAACTTGCCGTGCCGGAACGCACCACAGGGTCGCCAATCCCGATATCGTTGGATTCATTTGAGGCCAGCACATAAAGCGTGGGGCGGATTTCGCCACCATACTTGTGCCGCACGGCCTGAAAGCCGAACGGCGCGTCAGTGTTTGCCATGTTGGAAGCTCCGTTACTCGCCTTTCACCATCTGGGTGGGCGAGGATGTTGGATGATAGAAATGTCCGTCCGGATTGTCCTCGGCCCTGGGGGCCGATTGCGTCCGCTGGTTCCTGAAAATTGCTTCGTCCACGGCGTTAAGCCGCGCCCGTTTCTGTCTCTGGTCTTCCTGAAAATATTCCTTGGGCTTTGCCATCAGGTAGAGGCGCTGTCCGCCAGCCGTTTTGTTGGCTACCTGGGAAAGGGCCGTACCGGGATCATCGGAGATGGCCTGCGTGCCATCCTTGCTGTTCACCACGAAATCCCAATCATTGTCGTAGGCGTTCTTGATGCGCTCATCGCGATCCACGAACCAGTGATATTCATAGTCCGGATTTTTGTTGTGCACCGTTAGGCTCAACTGGTGAGCATCAAGCGGGGTGCGCCGCCTGCGGGCGCGCACGCCTGCCGGGCGCATCGCCTCCTCAAGCCGCCGTTCTTCCTTCTCGGCCCGCTTGGCCATGACCTGGCCGGAGACGCCGCGCCGTTTGACCGGAGCGGTGGGGTCAAAGACCTTGGGCGTCATGGCGCGCTCGGTATCTTCCGTGCGCTGAAGGGCGTCAAGGTTGATTGTGGTACGCTTGGGGCGCGGCATTACACGTCCTCTTTGTAGTAGCTGCGCAGGTGCTGGGCGTAATCGTCCCGGCTCTTGAACAGCGCATCGTCATGGGCGCCGATCTGCTGACGGCGCTCCAACTCATAGACGGCCGCCTTTTCCTCCTGGGTGAGGTCGGCAAACGTCACCTTCTTGTTGGCGCTGCGGCCGGGGCCGCGCGTCGTGGTCTCTGCCATGGCTGGCCTTTTCGGTTTGGGAGCGGGGGTATCGGTGCCGCTGTGGCGGCGGCCCATTTCCACGGAAATCCGGTTGAGGCGCGCGCTCAAATCCTCCGTAGGATGGGCGCGCTCATACTGCCGGGCCAAAAACTGCGCTTCGGCGAAGTGCACCGGATCGTTCACGATCCAGGGGTTCTGGTCCGCCCACGTTTTGATTGCCGGATCAATACCGTCCGCACCCTGCGGGGGAGTTTGATCCTTGTTGGGCTTTTCGAGTTTTTCGCGCTCTTGCTCAAGTTTTTCATAGCGGTCCATGTCGCCATCCTGGGCCGCCTCGCGCTGCCTGGTCTGAATATCCTTATACGCATCGTCATAGGCGCGCTTGCGCATCTCCTCCTGGCGCCGGGCCACCACGTCCAGCGACCGCCTCATGGCGCCAATCTCACGCTCCAGCGTTCTGTTCTGCTTGCGCAGCTTGCCGGGCGTATAATCCAGCCATTCCTCGGCCGGGACCCATTCGTCCGGATCACCCCGAAATTCTTCCTTGGGCCGCCATCCCGCCTCACGGGCGCGCGCCTCTGTCTCGTTAACCTCAGGGGCCTCGGGGGCGCCCTCTTCCCCGGTCTGTTCTTCCGTTACCTGATCTTCTTCACTCATTTTCCTGCCTCACGCGGATGCCGCACACGTCCTCGTCATTGCACAGACGATATTCCTCATCGCCTTCCTTGATTACGATGCCCGAGTATTTGGCGATGAACACCGTATCGCCCACTTTCGGCGCATCCGGCCTCATTCCCCGCGCTTCTGCTTCCGCTTTCGCTTCGGCAAAGGCATTCGCGCCGGTCGCCACCAATACGCCTTCAATCTGGGCCATCTGTTCCCTTCCCCGATATTCCTGGGGCAGAAAGATTGATCCTTTGCGTTCGGCCACCGTGAGCGGCCGGACCAGAACCCTCTTGTCAACCGGCAGGAGGGGCAGTTTCATTCGGCTCATAAAATTTCTGCATATCCTCATACGTCAGGGCGGTATAATCCTCCGTGAACTGACGTTTGATTGCTGTTTCTTGGTNNTTGCCGGTAATCCTCCAGGTACTGGAGGACGGCCAAAGTCACTGGATTGGCCTCCTTCCACTCCAGAAACGCCTCCTTCGTTATCTCCTTGAAGTGCATTCATGGTCTCCAAGTCCATCTGCGCGCGGGCGATGATCTGTTCCATGACGGTCTTCACTTGCTCAAGTTGCGTGCCCTCGCGCGTGGCCTCGGCTTCCTCCAGCAACTTGATAATTTCTGCCCGCATTTTTGCGGTCTCATGGATCAGTTTCATAAGGTCCATCTTGAGGCGCAGGCGCTGATGGGCCAGTTCCTCCTCACGCTGCATCGCCTCGATGTTGGGCGGCGGCTCTGCCATCAGGGCCTCGGGGTCTTCCGTGCCGATGGCCACCAGATAGCGCCGGTTGGCCTCAAACTGGTTGGCGAGCGGCGTTGCCATGGCCCATTCCAGAAGGCTCTGTGCACGGACCATGCGCTGCACATCCGACACCATTGTCGGGTCAGATACCGGCGCCACATCAATGGATNNCCTCGGATCGTCATGGAAGTTGAAGTACACTTCGTCCGGCAGATGTTCCGTGTTCAGCCGGTAGATCAGCTTCAGTTCCTGTTTCAGCGACCGGTGGATGCGCTTGAAGATCGTGGTCATGGACTTCATGCCCTGTTCAATCAGGGCAAGGATTGTCGTGGGCTTGGCGGTCGGGGCCGCATCGCCGCTCAGCACGTCCTTGATGTTCGCCACGTCCTTGGCGACTTCGATCAACAGCGCCAGCAGGTCAAAGAGCGCCGGGTTCGGCCCCTTGAAGTCCATGGTGACGATATTGTCCCGGATGGAATTGCCGGGCGTGTTTACCTGCTTGAACTCTCCGGGCCTGAAGCGCAGTTCGCCCTGGCGCAGGCGCAGGCCGCGCCCGATCCAGCCGCAGGGCAGGTTGGCGAGCGTGCCCGCGTCCAGAAGCTGGTTCAGGACGGTGTTGATGGTTGCATTCAGCGCATTCAGCAGCAGGCCAAGGCCAAGCTCGTAAAAGCCCCCTTCCGGGTCCGGAATGAAGCCGTATTTGGTGTAATACTGGTCCGGCCGGATACGGAGGATTTGACCGCTGTCATCGGCCGCAATGCTCTCCGGGCCGAAGCGCGCGGAGATGCGCACCACTTCGTGCGTCTCATGGTGCACGGTGACGATGTAGGGTTCCTCGTAACCGTCGCCGTCAAGGTCCAGCAGCCGGTGTTGCTCAAGGAAGAGTTCCGGCTTTTGTTCGTCCTCTGACTTGCGCTGATAGTCGAATTGCCGCCACAGACCGGAGCGGAAACGCTCCTCAATCTGGTACGGATAAAACTCCATTTTCTCGGTGCTGCGCGGGCAGGTGGCAAGCGAAGTGGTGGTGTTATTGTCCACCACGAAATCCTGCGCCGGGATCAGCTTCGAGACGTTCCGCCCAAGGACCGGATCGAACATCACCTTGCGGAAGGCGCAGCCGACAATGGGCACCTGGATCAAGAGGCGGTCGGTTTCTTCCTCCCATTCCTCCATTTCGTCCAGAAGCTGCCAGGACATATGGCGCGCGACACGATCCGCCCGCGCCTGTTTGGAACCGTCATCGTCCCGGCCCTGGACCTTGCCCTTGACCACATTGCGCCCGTCCACAATGGCCGGATAGGCGCGCGCATTGAATTGCAGCGCGGCCGTGGTCAGCAGCGGGTAGACCACATTGGCGGCATCAACCCACGGGAAGGACTTCGGCGCCGATATCTGAAGGGCCAAATCCATGGCCATCTTCATTTGCGCCAGCCAGCGGGAGCGGGAGCCTTCGTCCAGTTCATATTCGCTGACNNATTCGTCCATGATGTTGGGCATCATGGCGAAGCGGGCGAGGCGCTCTACGTCCGGTTCATCCGTGCGCGGCCCTTGCACGAGGGGCGTGTTGCCCTCCTCAGGCGCCTCAAGGGCTTCGGGGAAATCCTCTGTCTCGATATAGTCCGGGTCGAGATCAGCCAGGCTCATTCACACCGCCGAACCCGACAACAAGTACTCCATTTCGGTCTGGTTCTTCCCTATGCACCCATTCGCCAGGCTCCTCCGACATGGAAAAGCGAACAATGGCACGGTGAATAACGCGCGACGAGTCAAACTCCTCTTCCGTGAAGGCATATGGCTTCTGGCGGATGAACGCCTTCTTGCCTGCGGCCATGGTTTCCAGAATCCACCCGGCTCCCGTCTTGGCATCGCCCGGCGTGTCACCGGTCACAACGCAATGAACGTGGATGTAACCCTCTTCGCCTTGCAAAATCATCGGTGCCGCACGCCAAGCCATCACTTCTTTCCCTTGCGAAACTCTTTGGCCACCTTCACAGGAGGGCACTTGCCCCTGGCCTTCTTGCGGCCCTTCCGTGTGCTGCACATGGCCATGAACTTTTGCTGTTTGCGCGTCTTGGCAGGCATTTCAGTACCCCGTCATTGGGTTGCGACCCTGATCCATGTCGTACATGAACTGGTCCATCGGTTCCTCGCGCAGCATGTGGACCACATCCGGAGAGGCAAAGGTCAGGGCCAGGGCGTCCGCGCAGTCCGGCGACTCCCCGACGCGCTTTTTCAGGTCCTCTTTGCGCTCAAGGACAATCTGCATTTTCTGGTTGAAGGCGTATTCCGGCGAGATCAGGTCCCGGTGCAATTCGTCATCATCGGGAAGATCGCCTTGCTCCAGCCATTTCTTCATGGACCCCCACATTTCCGCACGCAGATTGTGGAACGTCTTCACATCCACGGGCGAGCGTGAGGCGACAACATCCACAACCGGGTAGCCCCACAGTTGCAGGAGGTCCACGACACCGGCCCCAACGCCGATACCGTCCACGGCAATGAAATCGCTTTCCCACTCTTTATGAATTTGCGCCGTGCGGGTGGCGACCTGCGTCACCGACCAGCCCAATTGCTTTTCCAGCGGCCAGACTTTCGTGCCCTGNNGACGGCGCAGGAAGACGCTGCGGTCATCGCCATAGCGCGCCACGTCCACGCCTAGGATTTTGGGCGCGTACTCGAAGGCTTCCGCTTTGCGGGCAATGGCATCAAGTACCAGGTCTTCCGGAATAAACTGTTGCGAGGAGGCACGGGGGAACTGGCCCTTGATCCGCACACGGGAGAAGTCGGAATCTTCCCCGTAGTCCTCAATCCACTGCGCAAGCTGGCGCTGGTCCGCCATTTTGGCGGTGCGGCTGTCCACCTGCCGGGTGATCCAGCGGTGCTGAAACTTGCGCCAGCACTCGCGGAAGCGGCCGGTGTTCTTTGTCGGGTTGCCAAAGCAAATCCAGGAGGCGCCGGGGGTGGTCATGGCACCCTCAGAGACTTCCCAAATGATGTCGGCAATCGCCGAAGCCTCATCAAAGAGGTAAAGCACGTGCTTGGCGTGCGTGCCCGCGAAGGCTTCCGAGTTGTTCTCCGACCACGGAATGGCGGAGGCGAACCAGGTCTTGGAGTCGTCCGCGCCCACCCGGTAGAACTTGGTCGCGGTATACTCGAACCAGTGTTTATGGATGGCGCGCTTCCACCATACCGCGAGTTCGCGCCATGTCTTGGAGGCCAACTGCGTCTGGGTGTTGGCCGTCACCACGATCTGGCAATCAGGCCGCGTGCTGATGAAAAACAGGATCAGCCACGCCACCAGGGCGGACTTGCCCACGCCGTGGCCGGAGGCGACCGCCAGCCGGACGGAACCGCCTTCCTTGATCTCGGTGCGTTTCAGCTCGTGCCCGAACGTCTCAAGGATGTCGGCCTGCCACTGGTCCGGGCCTTTGTGGCCCTTCAGATCGCCCTTGCCCCAATCGAAAACGAACTGGACAAAGGAGAGCGGCGAGAAGCGCAGCGAGGCCATGGTGTGGGCCAGCTTGTCCTCAAATTCGGCGTCCTTGCTCCACCGCTTTGGCCGGGCCATTATTCCGCCGTCTCGGCAGCCGCCACAGCGGTCTCCTCGTCCACCTCCGTTGCCTCACCGTCAATGGGCTCAGGCCCTTCCAAGGCCCGCACGCGCGCTTCTGCGGCCTCAAGGCGCTTGCGCAGCATGTCATCGACGCGGTGGGTGTGCTCGTGATGGACGCGCCGGTCGTTATACTCGGAGTTCATTTGCCCCATGCGGCGGGCGGCGCCTTCTAGGAACACCTTGGCGCTGCGGAAGTCGGCAACGCCGTAGCGCAAATCCTCCAGCATGTCGGTCATGTGGTCGCCCAACGCTTCGGCGCTGAGGCGCTTGGCCAATTGGTATTCCTCAAAGTAGTCCCGGTTCAGATGAAACAGGACCTTCGGGTAGCACGGCCAGTCTTCACCATGGTCCTTGACGATTCGCGCCACCGACCGGCCCTTGCGCATCTCCACGAGGATCGTCTTGACGATGGTCGGCCAGTCGTAATGCGGCTCCAACGCGCCTTTTTCGTTATGCTTCTTGTAGGGATAGGGAAGGGGCATCACTCTTCCGGCACAAAAAAGCCGCCCGGAAGCGGCTATAGTGGTCACTTGCCCGACCGGAGACATTCATCTCGCAACCTTGTCAAGGAAAATTGGTCAGTACCGGTCAATCACGTTGGCCAGTTCCTCAAATGCCGCCTGCACCACCGGACCAATGCGGTGCCTGGGGGTCTCCTTCAGGGCTTCCACAAGTTCGGCATGGGTGGTCTGGCCGAAGCACACCAGGCAGACAATGCGCCAGTTTTTCTTTTTCATCATGGCGCGGATGCTCAGAATGCGGTGGAAGTGGCGCATGACGCCCCCTACGGCATCCTTATGTCCCTGTAATTGGTCCTTATCCTGAAAAATCCGGTCCATGGGGCGGGAGCGCAGCGGGCCGATGGACGCCTTCTCCCGCAGTTCCTGCAACCGCCGTCCGGCCGAGAGTTCCGCCGAATTGAGGACCTTGGAGCGGGAGAGGATGAATAGCTGATCGCGCTTGATATTCCGGTAGACCAGATGGCGCTCGCCGTCTTCCTCAACAATTTCCCGGATCAGGTCCGCATCGGTCATTGGCAAATCTTGAATCATTCGGGCACGGTACAAACGAACCCGGCAGATGCAAGCGGCTAACGGCTAAAAAAAAGAGGCCCGCCCCGAAGGGCAGGCCAGTAATGGCACGTTAGGGAGTCCGTGGGACAACGGGGTACGGAACGGAAAGGAGATGAAAACGCGGCCCCACGGACGGGCGCACCATANNATTGGCGGCCGCCTATTCGTCCGGCACCAGCACCATTTTCATGCCGAGGGCGCGGCCAACAAAGCGCAAGGTGGAAACATTGGGACGGCGCGTACCCCCTTCCCGATTTCCCGCCCCGCGCTCCCATGCCGCCAGGCACGACACCGATACGCCGCACTTGTGGGCAATGGCCTGCTTGCTCATCCCCGAATTGCGCATATGGCGGACCATCTCTTGCATCATCGGATCGGCCCGCTTGTCCTTGCGGAAGCGTTCATATTCGCGCGAAAGGCGCGGCACACCCCTGGCCATCTCAACGCTCCCGGACGTGGGTAACAAGCAGCGACTTGCCAGCGCCGCGAAAGTGCTCCGCCAGCGCCCGTATCGCTCCCATCACGTCCATGTCGTCCGTGACGATGGTTAACACCTGCGTCAACTCCTGGGGTGCGAGGGCGGCAGCCGGGGTGCGAAACTTCGGCGGCCTGGCGGTCTGATCTACCGGCTTGCCGTCACGCAGTGTCTTGACCAGCCCTTTTTCCATTTGCGGCGGAAATGGCCGGTCTTCCTTGCGCCAGTAGTACAGGGAGTGCGGCGANNATCGCATAACCTCCTTGAGCGATTTGCCGGTCTTGATCTTCACAAGATGCACAAGGCTCATCTCTGCCGCTGGCCCGTATTTCTCCGGATGCCGAACAGCATCCTCAAACGTCTCTAGTGTTACAGTGTCCATCTCTCTTCTCTCCAACCCGTTAAGGTGCCGGGGCCGCCTATTAGAGGGGGGATACCCGTCAGCGACGGCCCCGGCGATGCGCTGACGGGGTTTGGGTCTGTGTGGTAGCGGGAGCCGGACTCGAACCGGCAACACGACCGTTATGAGCGGCCTGCGCTACCGTTGCGCCATCCTGCCTTAATCTTCGNNTGGTGGCCTCATATGTCCGTGTCTGGACGATCTGACCGCCTTCACCCCTGATGAAACTCTCGAACACCTGCGCGGCCTCAACCACTATCTCAGGCGTGGACGGCCCGGAGAGCATACTTTCTTCTTTCAGCATACGGAGATATTCCGCATCCCGACAGATCGTCTCCGTATGGTAGCGAATGCCAAGGATCAATGCCGTTACGCGCACCTTCTCTTCCTTGGTCAGGTTCAGCCCCATCATGGCGTTGTCCTGCGCCTCCGTTGCCGTTTCCTCACTCATAGAATTTTCCCTTTCCTCTTTCAGGGTTTGTCAAATCACCACCTTCCGCGCCCTTGCGTTTCAACCAATGGCCGGGCGGGAAACCCTCACCATCCCACTGCGCAATGAAATCGCATACCTCCGTGTAGAAGTACTCCGACTTGGGATAGCAAAAGCGGAAGTCGTAACCTGTCCTGCGAAGGCCCACGACAACGGCCCATGTAAAGAGAAATTCATGTCCGCCAATCCACACACCGGACGGCAGCTTGCGCACCGCGAAATAGCCCTCGCCGACCATCCGCCTGCGGAACGCATCATCTTCAGGGTCCGCCAGAACGTCCAGCATCAGGGACTCAAACGGGTTCTCGAAAACAAGGGACTCCTCAGTTGACATTGGGCTTCCCCTCCATAGAATTGGCCGTTATCTCCCGATTTCTTATCGTCTCCAGAAGCAGTTTTTCCTTCAGATAGGCGCAAGTGACCTCGACCATCTGTTTATCAGTTAACGGAATAGCCCCCTCGGATGGACCCAGGATTGCACCGAACTGATTGCCGAAAAAACGGCTAACGGCCTCAAGCATAAAGAGCGGATTTGCCTCGCCTGAGGCATCTTCATGGTCCAGCCACTCTTGGAAAACGGGCTGCATCACTTCGCACAAGCGCCCATATAGTTGTTCCTTGGCGAGAGGAGACTCCTTCCTGCTACGGATATTCTTGTCGTTGAGTTCCTGTGCTATGCGCCGTGCCTCTGCGTCATCCATCCGTCCCGTCCTTTCGCTCAATTACCCGCCGCATCCACACATAGCAGGCCCAATAACCGGCCGCGAGACCCCATATGCTGACAAAGATCATCGCAAGAAACAGCGTTCCCCCGGCGCCCGACATACTGAATAGCAGCCAGACCGTCAGTGCAATGAGCAGGTTCTGCAAGAAATACCGCAACGCGCCCTTGGCGAGATCGTCCATCATCATCCCCCGCTCAATATCGTGATCCTGAGTTCCGGCCGTACCTTGTGGGCCTCCCCCGCCCGCCGGATCATGTCCGCCGTCCCTTTGCGGCCGGGAAAGGCAATCACATGGTCCGGCCTGCCCTCATCAAGCATCTGCTGGTTCCGGATAGGCCCGGCATTGGCGTTATACCAACTGCCGTCCTGGTGCTGCTTGAGAACCGCGTCCGGATGGGTCAGATCATTCCAATCGGCCGGGAACTTCCACACCTTTATCTTGTTCGCATTCGCCCAATCCCCGGCCAGACTGTCCGCACCCCGCGCACCCCCATGGATCACCATGGACACCGGAGATGCCGCGTGCAGCGCGTCCAGGACGTTGAACAGATACCGCCGGTTCGTGAAGGCGCGCCCGCCGCAGACCAACAGCCTGATACCCATACCTACTCCCCCTCTTTCGGATGGCGCCCAAGGACATGCGAAAGAAGCACCCCTTCGGGGAAGAACGCTACCGACAACGCCGCATACGGATGCTCCCCACCCTGCACGCGCTCGTTAAGATCACGCATCAGGCGCACTATCTCTTCCTGGGCATCCTCAAGGGAGTGATAGTCAATGGTCATTGGGGCGAGTCCTTGGGTCATTTGTAATCCGGATCAATGAGTTTCAGCATCTCGTNNCCTTCCACGGCCGTTTCAATGGTCATGGCCCACCTCAAACAGGGCCGCCGTCGCAATCCCGATCAACCGCCGTACCTCACACCCCAGATGCTCCGTTTGCGCCGCCGCAATCGTCCGCAAAGCCTTCATGGCCACCGCATGGCCCAATAACGCCGTCCGCACACGGGCCTCCACGACAATCGGCATCCCGTCCGCATCCCCGACCGGAACCCCAAGCCCGTCACAGATTGACACCGCCGTTTGCACCCGAACCTCGCGGCGGATGTCCGCAAATTCCGCTACCAACCGGCGCTTTAGTTCCGCCCAGTGCTCCTCAGGCACGCCGCCCAAAACCCGGCCCACACGTTCGGCCTCCGGCTCCGGCACAGGCTGACTATGCGCCATGTGCCACAACGGCGTGCCATGGCCGCAGTCCTTGCAGACCTGAAGATCATAAATCCAGCGGAGA
>JABAOG010014676.1_pt2 | contig 13340 bp, 9 predicted proteins | sample 7062131 | NCBI WGS metagenome assembly JABAOG01 (sample SAMN14538629, study PRJNA623070) | marine sediment metagenome | biome: marine biome [ENVO:00000428]; feature: marine pelagic biome [ENVO:01000023]; material: deep marine sediment [ENVO:00002113] | place: India: Arabian Sea | collected... | reverse complement strand
GCTGGACGAGATCGAGAAGGCGCACCCGGAGGTCTTCAACATCCTGCTCCAGATCCTGGACGACGGCCGGCTGACCGACGCGCAGGGGCGGACGGTGGACTTCCGCAACACGGTGGTCATCATGACCTCGAACATCGGCAGCCCGTTCATCCTGGAGCGTTCGGCCGGCGGGCCGTGGGAGGAGGTCGAGACCCATGTCCGCCGCGAGCTGAGCCAGTATTTCCGGCCCGAGTTCCTGAACCGGGTGGACGACGTCATCGTCTTCCGGCCGCTCGGCGCCGAGCAGCTCGACCGCATCGTCGAGCTCCAGCTCCGGCGAGTCGAGAAGCTGCTGGCCGAGCGCCGCATCACGCTGAAGGTCTCCGACGCGGCGAGGCGGCGGATCAGCGAGGAGGGGTTCGACCCCGCGTACGGCGCGCGGCCGCTCAAGCGGGCGATCCAGCGGCTGGTGCAGAACCCGCTCGCGCTCGCGCTCCTCGAGGGCGAGTTCGACGACGGCGACACCATCGTGGCGGACCGCGAGGATGGCGCCGTGCGGCTCACGTTCCGCCGCGAGACGGCCGCGCCCGCCGTCGCTTGACACGGGACTCCCGCGCGGCCTAACCTATGGGCCGCGCGCTCACCGCAGCGGCCCCCTACCGGCGTGGAGCTGGAACATGCGACGTCGCACCCTTTGCCTTGCCCGGAACGCGGCGATCCCGGCGCTCGCGCTGTTCGCCGCGGCGTGCGCCAACCGGACGGCGCCGGTCGCGCCGCAAGCCGCAGGGCCCGGCGTCGCGCCGGCCCTCGTCGTCGAGCGGTTCCTCAACGCGGTCAACGCCAGGGACTACGAGACGATGGCCCGGCTGTTCGGCACGAAGAGCGGCTCGGTCCTCCTGCGCGACCCGCGGCCGGAGGTCGAGAGGCGCATGTTCGCCCTCGCCTCCGTTCTCCGCCACGACGACTACGGGCTCGACGGCGAGAGGGTCGCGCCGGGGCGTGGCGGTGAGGCGGTCCAGATCACGGTGACTCTGCGCCTCGGCGACCGCCGCGTGCCGGTGCCCTTCGTCATCGTGCGGACCCGCGACTCGAGCTGGCTCATCGAGCAGGTCGATGTCGAGGCGATCACCGCGAGCCGCTGACGTCGCCGCCGCATCGCCGGCGGCGCGCCCACGGCCGAACGGGCGCGGTCAATCCTGGACCAGCTCGATCAGCACGCCGCCGGTGCTCCCGGGGTGGACGAACGCCACCCGGCGCTCATGCGCGCCGACGCGCGGCTTCTCGTCGATCAGGCGGATGCCGGCGGCCGAGAGCCGGGCGAGTGCGGCCTCGAGGTCGGGCACGCGGTAGGCCAGGTGGTGCAGGCCGGGGCCGCGCGTCGCGAGGAAACGCGCCACGGGCGAGTCGGGCGAAAGCGGCTCCAGCAGCTCGAGCCGGCCATCGCCGCGGCCGACGAAGACGACGTCCACGCCCTGGGCGTCAACCCGCTCGCGCGGGGAACCCTCGGCGCACGTCAGGAGTTCGAACGTCGGGAGGGCTTCGTCGATGGAAGCCACCGCGATCGCGACGTGGTCGAGTGGTAGTGGTTTCATCGTCGAGGGGGGCGGCCGGGTTCTTGCAAACTCGCTGTACTTTTGAAGCTAACACGATGCGAGCGGCCGGGCCACGGCCGCCGGCACCAACGAGGAGATTCGGATGGCCGAGAACGGGAAGGTGAAGACCGCTTCGGACAGTAACTTCGGGGACCTGGTCGAGCAGGCGCAAGGGCTCGCGGTCGTCGATTTCTGGGCCGCCTGGTGCGGACCGTGCCGCATGGTCGCGCCGATCATCGAGCAGCTCGCCGACGAGTACGAAGGGAAGGTCACCGTCGCCAAGCTGGACGTGGACGCGAACCAGCGGACGGCAATGCGGTTCGGCGTCCGGTCGATCCCGAGCATCCTCTTCTTCAAGGACGGGAAGCACGTGGACACGGTGGTCGGCGCGGTTCCCAAGCCGCACCTCGAGCGCAAGATCCAGGAACACCTCTCCTGAGCGTGCCCCCGCACGCGGGCGTGTGCATGGCCACGCTCGCGCGCGGGCATCGATACGAGACGGACCGTACGACACGGACCGGCGGCCAGGCGCTGCCGGTCCGTTTTCTCGATGTCCGGCGGCGGTGCACCGGCGCGCCGAGCGTGACGGCGGGCTGGGCCCGTACGCCGCGGGAACATCTGGCGTAAGTGATGGCGCGACTTTATATTGTCAGCACTCCAATCGGCAATCTCGCCGACATGTCCCACCGGGCGGTCGAGGTGCTCGGCCGGGTGAGTCGGATCCTGGCGGAGGACACCCGGCGCACGGGGGTCTTGCTACGGCGTTACGGGATCTCGACGCCCATGGTCTCCGCACACGCGCACATCGAGGCGGCGCGGACGGAGCGGCTCCTGGAGTGGCTGGACGCGGGCGAGGACGTAGCGATCGTGTCGGACGCGGGCACGCCGCTGATCTCCGACCCGGGTGCACGGATCGTGCAGAAGGTCGTGGCGGCGGGTCACGACGTGGTTCCCGTTCCCGGGCCGTCGGCCGTGCTGGCGGCGCTCGTGGCCTCCGGGCTGGAGCCGGAGCCGTTCACGTACTTCGGGTTCCTGCCGCGAGGCGGGCGAGCGCGCACCGCGCGGCTGGAGGAGATCGCGGCGCTGCCGCATACCGCGGTGCTTTACGAGGCGCCGCGGCGGCTGGCGCGGTCGTTGCGCGATCTTGCCGGACACTGCGGAATCGATCGGGCGGCGGTCGTGGCGCGGGAGCTGACGAAGCTGCACGAGACGTTCTTTCGCGGAACTTTGGCGGAGGCGGCCGCCTACTACGAGCGGGAGCCGCCGCGCGGCGAGATCGTGGTCCTCGTGGCCGGCCGCGAGGCGCCGCCGGTGGAGGAAGCGCGGGCCGACGAGGCCCGTGCCCTGGCCCGGGAGCTGCTGGAACGCGGCGAGCGGCCGAGCGCCGTGGCGCGGGAGCTGGCGCGGCGGCTGGGGCTGCCGCGCAATCGGGCGTACGAGATCGTGCTGTCGCTCACCGGAGAAGGCGAAGGAGAAGGGGCTTGATTCCGCTGCTGTTCGGCATCCTCATCCACACCCTGGTCGTGCCGGCGCCGCCGGCGGGAGCGGCGTCGGCGCTCACGATCGCACAGGTGCAGTACGACGGCGGCGGCGACTGGTACGCGAATCCATCGGGCGTGCCGAACCTGCTGCGGGCGATCCGGGAGCGGACGGGGCTGCCGGTTGCGGATGCGCGGCGCGTGACGATCAAGCTGACGTCGCCCCAGCTCTGGGACCATCCGTACCTCTACCTGACGGGTCACGGCAACGTCCGCTTCTCCGAGAGGGAGGTGCGGGCGCTGCGGCGGTACCTCCTCTCGGGCGGCTTCCTCCACGCGGATGACAACTACGGGCTGGACGAGAGTTTCCGGCGCGAGATGAGGCGGGTCTTCCCGGACAAGGAGCTGGTCGCACTTCCGGCGGACCACCCGGTCTACCACGCGTACTACGACTTCCCGGACGGGCTGCCGAAGATCCATCAGCACGACGGCAAGCCGGCGGAGGGATTCGGCATCCTCCACGAGGGGCGGCTGGTGGTGTTCTACAGCTACGAGTCGGATCTCGGCAACGGCTGGGAAGATCCGGACGTCCACGGCGATCCACCCGAGGCGCGCGAGTCCGCGCTCCGGATGGGGGTCAATCTGTTCCTTTACGCTCTGGCACAGGTATCACGATGAGCCCGGCGGGACAGCGACTCTGGAGCAGCATCTCGGCCGCGACGCGGCAGGTTCGACGGGACGGCCTGCTGGCGGCGGCGAGCGTGGCCGCGGCCCTGGTGCCGGCCACGCTCGTGGTGGCGTGGGCGATCGGCGCCGCGTCGGCGTGGCTGGCGCCCAGTCCGCTGCCGCTGCTGCTGCTGGGGGTCACGCTCGCGGCGGTCGTGGCCGCCGTGGTCTGGGCGGTCCGGCGCTGGGTCGCGCCCGTGGACGACCTGGTCGTCGCGTCCGCGGCCGAGACGCGGCGTGGGCTGCCGGCGGGGAGCGTGCGGGGCGTGCTCGAGCTGAGCCGCGCGCTGCCGGCCGGGACCTCGCCGGCGCTGTACACGTGGGCGGAGATGGCGCTCGCGCGACAGCTCGCGGACGCGACGCCGCGGGACCTGTCCGGCGTCATCGGGGAGACCGCGCGGCAGCGCCGCTGGCGGGCGGTCCTCGCGTTCGGCGGCCTGGCCCTGGCGACGGCGGCGCTCGGCTTCGTCTCGCCGGAGCGGTCGCGTGCGAGCTGGGGCGCACTGTTGCACCCGGTCGCTCACCTGTCGCCGCCGCCGATGCCCGCGCTGGTGGTCGAGCCGGGCGACGTCGAGCTGCCGCGCGGCGCGCACCTCGACGTGGCGATCCGGGCGCCGGGTCGCCGGGGGGTGACGCTGCGCTGGCGCGCCGAAGGGGACGTGCCGAGGCAGCGGCAGCTCAGGGTGGACGGCGGCCGTGCGTCCACGCGGATCACCGGCGTGGACGCGGCCATGGTGTACTGGGTGATCGCGCCGGACGGGGCCGTCAGCGACACGTTCCGGGTCACGCCGGTGGACCCGCTCCTCTTCTCGGACCTGGTCGTGGACGTGGTCTACCCGGAGTACCTGGGCCGTCAGCCGGAGCGCTTCGAGAACGAGGTGCCGCCGCTGGCGGTCCCCATCGGGACCGAGCTGCGGATCCGGGGGCGGGCGACGCGCCAGCTCCGGGAGGCGGCGCTGCGGCGTGCGGACGGCGCCAGCCGCGTTGCGCTCGAGGTCACGGCCGATCGGTTCGCCGGACGCTGGACGCCGCGTGCGAGCGGGGAGTACCACTGGGCGCTGACCGACCGGGCCGGCGGCGTGCCGGCCGTGACGCCACCCCCGCTGGAGCTGACGGTCGTGTCGGACAGCGCGCCGCGGGTCGACATCACCTTCCCGGGCCCCGATACGCTGCTCGGCCCCGACCTGCGACAGGCCGTCGTGGCCGATGCGCGGGACGATCACGGGCTGCGCTCGGCGGCGCTGGTGAGCTGGCGCGTGAGCGCGCTGGGCGAGCGCGAAGAACCGGTCGAGCAGCGGCTGTCGCTCGACGGGGATCCGGATCGCGCCATCGTGCGCGCGCTCCTCGACGCGAACGAGCGGCGGCTGCTTCCCGGCGACGAGCTCCACTACTTCGTCCGCGTCGTGGACGCGTCGCCGGCGTGGCAGGTCGGCGTCTCCGCCACGCACGTGCTGAGGCTGCCGGGCAGGGAGGAGCTGCGGCGGCAAGCCGAGCGGGAGTCCGAGGCTCTGGTCGAGGACGCGGCCTCGCTCGCGCGGTCGGCGGAGCAGCTCGAGGCGACGACGCGCGGCCTCGCGCGGCAGTCGGCGCGCTCGGCGCGCGGTGGGTCCGCGGGCCGGCCGGGCCGCGCCGGCGGCTCGCCCGGCGAGACCGGCGACCAGGCCGGCGAACAGGGGAGCCTCGGCTACGAGGAGCGCGAGCAGGCCCGCCAGGTGCTGGACCGCCAGCAGGAGATGGTCGAGCGCGTCGAGCAGATGCGGGAACGGACCGAGGCGCTCCAGCGCGCGCTCGAGGCGGCCGGGCTCCAGGATCCGGCGCTCCAGCAGCGTCTCTCGGAGCTCCGCGAGCTCTACGATCAGATCCTCACGCCGGAGCTGCGGCGCAAGCTGGAGGAGCTCCGCAGCTCGATCGACCAGATGGACCCCGAGGAGGTCCAGCGCGCCCTCGAGCAGCTCTCGGCGCAGCAGGAGGAGCTCCGCCAGCAGATCGACCAGAGCCTGGAGCTGCTGCGGCGCGCGGCGCTCGAGCAGGAGATGAACGCCGCCGCGCGCGACGCACGGGAGCTGGCCACCCAGCAGCAGGCGCTGGCCGAGGCGATGAGGCGCGAGGGCGAGGCCACGCCCGAACGCGCGGCGCAGCAGCGGCAGATGGCCGAGCGCGCCGAAGAGCTGCGCCAGCAGACGGCCGCGCTGCAACGGCGGCTCGCGGAGCAGGGCGAGGCCGACACGGCGGAGCAGGCGGAGGAGGCCGGCCAGCAGATGGAGGCGGCCCGTCAGGCGATGCAGCGCGCCGCCGATCAGGCCGGCCGACAGCAGGGCGCGAAGGCGGGAGCGAGCGGTCAGGAGGCCGCGGAGCGCCTCGAGCAGGCCGCGGAGTCGCTCGAGTCCGCCCGACAGGCCATGGCGGAGGGCTGGCGCGACGAGACGCGCGAGTCGGTCGAGCAGGCGGCGAACGACGCGCTCGAGCTGGCGCGCCGCCAGACGGAGCTGCTCGAGCAGATGCAGCAGTCCCAGCAGGGCGGCCAGACGGGGCAGCAGCCGCCGCAGCAGGGCCAGGCGGGCGAGCAGCAGGGAGGCGGCCAGCAGGCGACGCCGCAGGCCGGCCAGGCGGGACAGCAGGGTCAGCAGGGTCGGCAGCAGGGTCAGCAGAGCCAACAGGGGCAGCAGGCCCAGTCGGGCCAGCAGGGACAGACCGGTCAGCAAGGCGGTCAGTCCGGCCAGCAGGGTGGGCAGTCGGGCCAGCAAGGCCAGCAAGGCCAGCAGGGTTCGGAGGCGGGGCAGGGCGGCCAGCGATCCGGCGGCCAGCAGGGTGGGGCCGGCGCGACGGAGCTCCAGAGCATCCGCTCGGAGCAGGTGGCGCTCCAGCAGGGGCTCGAAGCGCTGGGTCGGAACCTCGCGGAGGCCGGACGGCGGTCGGCGATGGTCAATCGTGACGTAGGCGCGGCGCTCGGCCGGGCGATGCTGAGCATGCAGCAGACGCTCGAGGCGCTCCAGGGTCAGAACGGCGGACAGGGGATGCCGACGGAGGAGGCGCGCCGGACGATCGAGGCGCTGAACCGGCTGGCGCTCGAGCTGCTCGAGAACGGCGAGGAGATCGACCAGGCGCAATCCGGCACGGGGCTCCAGCAGGCGCTGGAGCAGCTCGCGGAGCTGGCGAAGCAGCAGGGCTCGTTGAACGGGCAGGCGAACTCGCTCCTGCCGCTCGACCTGGGGCCGCGCGCCATGGCGGACCAGCTCCAGCGGATGGCGCGGCAGCAACGGGACGTGGCCCGGAAGTTGGGCGGGCTGAACGACACGGCCGGCGGCCAGGAAGACGTGCTCGGCCGGCTCGACGAGCTGGCGCGTGAGGCGGAGGACATCGCGCGCGAACTGAGCGGCGGGCGGCTGAGCCCGGAGCTGCTCGCACGGCAGGAACGGCTGTTCCACCGGCTGCTCGATGCGGGCCGCACGCTCGAGCGCGAGGAGTACACGAACCAGCGCGTGGCCGAACGGCCCGGCGCCGTGGGCCCGTCGCGGGCGGGGCCGCTGGACGCCGAGCTGCTGAACGCGGGGCCACGCTACCCGGTTCCGGACGCGGAGGTGCTGCGCGCGCTCCCGCCGGCCTACCGGCGGCTGATCCTCGAGTACTTCGACCGGCTGAACCGTGGCGCCGCCGACGACGCCCGGAAACCGGCCGGGGGGCGGAATCCTTGAGAGGGGCGCGCCGAGTGACGCTCACCCGGTGGCGGGCTGCGGTCCGGCTCGTGACGATCGGGCTGGCCGCGCTGTTTCCGTATGCGGAGCTGCGCGGCCAGGCGATGAACGGACAGGGCGGCGAGGAGATCCGTCTGCTGCGCGAAGCCTCGGCGCGTGAGGCCGCGGGCGACTTCGCCGGCGCGGAGCAGATCCTGGAGGTCGTCCTCGCCGACCGGCCGACGGCGGTCGGTGCGCTGCTGGCGCTGGAACGGGTCTACCGCGTGCAGGGCCGTCTGGCGGACGTGCTCGGCCCCGTCGACCGGCTGCTCGAGCGGGACCCCGGCTCGGCGATCGGGAACCGGCTGCGGCTCCAGACGCTGTCGGAGCTGAACCGTCTCGACGAGTTCGAGGCAGCCGCCACGGCGTGGATGGAGGTCACGCAACGTCTCGAGACGCCGTACCGGGAGATCGCGCGGATCTGGTCGGCGCGCGGCGAGCACGCACGTGCCGCACGAGTGCTCGCGCGAGGGCGGTCCCGCGTGGGCCGTCACGATGCGCTGGCGCTGGAGCTCGGCGAGGCGTACGCGCTGCTCGGCGAGGTGGATCGGGCGATCGACGAGTGGGATCGCGCGACCGACCCGGACGCCCGCGGCTTCTCGCTCGTGCGGCGCCGGCTGGGCGCGTTGCCGGACGGCGGCGCCGGACTGATCCCGGGGCTGATCGACGCGTTGACCGAGGACCCGACGACGCCGGGGCGGCGCCGTGCGGCGGCGGAGCTGGCGATCGACGCGGGGCTGGCCGGGCGAGCCGAGCGCATCGCGCGGGCGATCGCCGCGGAGCTGGAGCCCGCGGCGCGCGAGAGTTTCCTGGTCGAGATGGCGCGGCGCGCCGACGGCGCTCGCCTGCCGACGCTCGCCTACTGGGCGTACGGCGAGCTGCTGGCTGCGGCCGCCCCCGGGCAGGAGCTGCCGGCGCTGCGCGCGCGGCTCGCCGAGCTCGCGCTCATCGTGGGCGACACGGCGACGGCGCGTGAGAGCTTCGCGATCGTCGAGCTGGCGTACGCGGCCGGCTCGCCCGAACGGCGCCAGGCGAGCGCGGTCCGGATCGAGCTGACCGCCCGGGAAGGCGCGGTCGAAGAGGCGCTCCAGGAACTGGACGCGTTTCGCGGCGAGTACGCCGACGCACCCGAGCTGGACCGCCTCGTCGCGGCCGTCGGCGAGGTGCTGCTGCGGCGCGGCGACGCGGACAGGGCCGAGCGGCTCGTGGGCGGCACGCGCGGCCCGCAGAGCAGCCTCATCCGCGGCCGGATCGCGTTGCGCCGCGGCGACATCGCACAGGCCCGGCGCGCGTTCCTGACGGCCGCGCCGGGGCTCGAGGGCGCGCAGGCGACCGAGATCCTCTCCCTCGCCACACTGCTCGGACGACTCTCGGCCGCGGGCGGAGACCTCCTCGCCCGGGCACTGGCTCGCGCCATGCAGGGGGATGCCCCGGGAGCCGTCGGGCTGCTGGTCGACGGGTCCGAACGGTTCGGCCGCGACGAACGTGCCGCGGTACTCGATTTCGCGGCCGGCCTGGCCGACCGGGCGGAGCTGCCGTCCGATTCGGAGCGCATCCGCCGCATGATCGTAGCCGATCATCCGGATGCGCCGGAGACGCCGGCGGCCCTGCTGTTCCTCGGCCGGGCGCTGGCTCGCCGGCCGGGCGGCATCGACGAGGCGCGCACGTTCTTCGAGCGCCTCGTCCTGGATTACCCGCGGAGCGCCCTGGTGCCGCAGGCCCGGCGCGAGCTGGACCGCCTCCAGCGGCGCGTTCCGCACTCTTGATGCAGTCGCAGTCTCAAGGAAGCCGATCGATGCGTCGTACGTTGTCGCTACTCGCACTCACCGTCCTCTGCGCGACGCCGCTCCGCGCCCAGTACCTGCTGGTGCCGATGGACGCCGCACAGACCAACCATCTGAAGGCGTACGGGCTCACGTACTGGACGTTGACGCAGGGCCTCACGGCGGAGTGGCTGTTGAATTACCGCGCCGGCTCGTTCCTCCTGCCGGACAGGGCGCCGGTCCGGCGAGAGGCGGCGCTGCGCGGCGTCGCGTTCGAGCAGGCCGGCGCGTCGCGGGTCGCGCAGATCCGCGCCGAGATCGAGGGGAGCAACATGGAGAGCGTGATCCTCGAGAAGGCGCCGGACATCGCCGTATACACGCCGGAGAACTCGCCACCGTGGGACGATGCCGTGACCCTCGCCCTGACGTACGCCGACATCCCCTACGACGAGGTGTGGGACGCGGAGGTGCTCCAGGGCCGGCTGAAGGAGTACGACTGGCTGCACCTGCACCACGAGGACTTCACGGGGCAGTACTCGAAGTTCTACATCACCTACGCCGGCGCCGCGTGGCTCCAGGAGGAGGTGCAGCGGAACGAGGCGGTGGCGAGCCAGTTCGGCCAGCCCAACGTGCCGGCGCTGAAGAAGGCCGTGGCGGAGGAGATCCGCCGCTACGTGGCCGAGGGCGGCTTCCTCTTCGCCATGTGCACGGCGACGGAGACGATCGAGCTCGCGCTCGCCGCGGTGGGCGTCGACATCGCCGCGCCGTTCAGCGACGGCACGCCGCCCGACGCGAACGCGACCGAAAAGATGCAGTGGGGCCGGACGTTCGCGTTCCAGGGCGCGGAGGTGCAGGTCAACCCGACGGTGAACGCGTTCAGCGACATCGACGGGCACCAGGTCAACACGCCCTGGCGCCAGCCGCTCGGCGCGTTCACGCTCTTCGACTTCAGCGCCAAGTTCGACCCGGTGCCATCGATGCTGGTGCAGAACCACGAGGCCGTGATCCCGGACTTCTACGGGCTGACGACGTCGTTCCGCCGGGACCGGCTGAAGCCGGGCACGATCGTGCTGGCCGAGGAGGACGGGGCGCCGTGGGTCAAGTACGTCCACGGCACCTACGGCCAGGGCACGTGGACGTTCCTCGGCGGTCACGACCCCGAGGACCCGCAGCACCAGATCGGCGATCCGCCGACCGACCTGGCGCTGCACCCGAACTCGCCCGGGTACCGGCTGATCCTGAACAACGTGCTGTTCCCGGCCGCGAAGAAGAAGACGCTGAAGACCTGACCGGCCCGGCTCGCGCCGGAGCGATCGGGCGGGCGCCCGAGGGCGCCCGCCCGGGCTGCGGCTGCCCGGCTTACGGCCGGTCGAGCTTCGGGATCGCCTTGTCGTCGTCCTCTTCCGCCTCGGACTTCTCCGCGACGCGGATCGGCCGCGGCGTCCGGGCCGGGGTGGGCCTGGCCGTCTCCTCCCGATCGTCGATCTTGGCGACGTTCCCGTTGAAGAAACCGCCCTTGTGGATGACCAGCGAATCGGTCTTGATGTTGCCCGAGACCTTGCCGGTCGAGGCGATCTCGACATCGCCGCTGGCGACCATGTTGCCCTCGTAGGTGCCCATGATCACGGCGTCTACGGTGCGGACGTCGGCCTTGACGGTTCCGCGCTCGCCGATGACCAGCTTGCCGCCGACGTCGAGCTCGCCGCCGATCTCGCACTGGATCTCGAGGGAGTCGGCGATCTCGAACTTCCCCTCGACCTTCGCGTGATCGCCGCGGATCGTGAGCAGCATGAGGTTGCCGGGGGCGTCCGTGTGCCGGGTCGTGAGTTCCGTGGGCCGATCGTGGACCGTACGCGCGAGCATGGGGCTCCTCCTTCGATCGTCGCCGTGAGTGCCGTCCGCAGGGTCCGGTCGGACGAGCCGTAATCGCGGACGCGAGAGGGTGGTTGCGATCTCGCCCGAGCGCGGGCAGGATGAACGACATCGACGACGGATGCACGCAAGCGGCGCGCCAGTGCGGGGCGGGGCACACGCGCCGCGGCAGCGGGGTACCTTCGCGAGCGCGCCGCGGCCGGGACCGGCGGCGGCCGGACGATGGTCTCGAACCGGAGCAGCCTTGTCGCGAGTCCTCTACCTGACGCCCGACGCCGCCGAGCGGATCTGCGCGGAGATCGCGCGGGCGCGGGGCAACGAGGTGTGCTTCCTGGCGCGGGTCGGCGATGCGGGCGACGTGCACGACGCGCACGCGGTGGCGCGTGGGAACCGCCGCGCGGTGCTCGCGGCGGCGCGGACGGCCGAGCCGGGGATGCTGGTGATCCACAACCACCCGACCGGGGTGCTCGAGCCGTCCGGCGCGGACCTGGAGATCGCCGCGGAGCTGTACGCGGAGGGCGTCGGGCTGGCGATCACCGACAACGGCGCGCGGGAGCTGTACGTCGTGGTCGAGCCGCCCCCGGCGCACGAGTACGAGGCCCTCGATGCGGCCGCGGTCGACGGCGCGCTGGCGCCGGGCGGGCCGCTCAGTCGGGCGCACCCGGCGTACGAGGACCGCCCGATGCAGCGGGAGCTGGCGGGCGCGATCGTGGAGGCGTACAACGGCGGCGGCATCGCGGTGGCCGAGGCGGGGACGGGGACCGGCAAGTCGATCGCGTACCTGGTCCCGGCGATCCGGTGGGCAGCGACGAACCGCGAGCGGACGGTCGTCTCGACCAACACGATCAACCTCCAGGAGCAGCTGGTCGGCAAGGACCTGCCGTTCCTGCGGCGGGCGCTCGGCGAGCCGTTCCGCTTCGCGCTGGTCAAGGGCCGGCGCAATTACGCCTCGATCCGCCGGGCGCGGCTGGCCGCGGCGAGCGCCGGCGTGCTGTTCGACACGGCGCAGCGCGCGGAGCTGGACGCGATCGTGCAGTGGCTGGGCTCGACGCGGGAGGGCTCGCTCCAGGACCTGCCGTTCCAGCCGGCGCCGGAGGTGTGGGACGAGGTGGCGAGCGAGTCCGACGTCTGCCTGAGGACGAAGTGCCCGCACTTCGACCAGTGCTTCTATCAGCGGGCGCGGCGCGACGCGGCCTCGGCCGACCTCCTCGTGGTCAACCACCACCTGCTCTTCAGCGACCTGGCCGTCCGGCGGGCACAGGGGAACTACACCGCACCCGCGGTCCTGCCGCCGTACCGTCGCGTGATCCTGGACGAGGCGCACAACCTGGAGGACGCGGCGACGGCGCACCTCGGCGCGACGGTCTCGCGCCGCGGCCTGCTGCGCCTGCTCGGACGGCTGGACCGGCGCGGCCGCGGCGTGCTGGCCGCGGTCGAGGAGCGGCTCAAGGCGGGGACGGACGACCTGCTCCAGCAGGACGCGCTGGCGCAGATCCGCGACCGGCTGCGGCCGACGGTCGAGCGCGTGCGCGAGCACGGCGGCGAGTTCTTCGCCCGCCTCGAGGCGCGGGTCCTCACGGGCGAGGACGGCGTGCTCCGGCTGGATCCGGACTTCACCGCCGGCGCGGAGTGGACCGGCGGGCTCCAGCCCGTCTACGAGAACCTGGCGCTCACGCTCCAGGAACTCGCACGCGGCCTCTCGAGGCTCCGCGAGAAGATCCTGATCGACCGGCGCTGGAGCGAGGCGCTCGAGGAGCAGCTCCTCGAGCTCCAGGCGGCGGCGGGCCGCACGCTCGGCACGCTCGACGCGCTGCGGCTCGCGTTTTCGCCCGCCGACGACGCACTGCCGATGGTCCGCTGGCTCGAGCGGCGGGGCGGCGGCGGCGCGAGGGAGCCGAACGTGGTCGCCCACGCGGCGCCGGTAGACGTGTCCGAGGCGCTGCGCGAGGCGCTGTTCGAGCGGGTCGACACGGCGGTGCTGACGTCGGCGACGCTGGCGACGCGCGACGGGTTCGACTTCCTGCGCGGCCGCCTGGGCCTCTCCGCCGGCGGCCTCAAGGTCGGCGAGTCGGTCTACCCCTCGCCCTTCGATTTCGAGGAGCAGACGTTCGTGGCGATCCCGACGGATCTGCCCGCGCCTCGCGGGGAGGCGAACGGGCGGTTCGACGTCGCGACGGCGGAGGTGGTCCGGGAGCTCGC
>JABAOG010015074.1_pt1 | contig 13343 bp, 11 predicted proteins | sample 7062131 | NCBI WGS metagenome assembly JABAOG01 (sample SAMN14538629, study PRJNA623070) | marine sediment metagenome | biome: marine biome [ENVO:00000428]; feature: marine pelagic biome [ENVO:01000023]; material: deep marine sediment [ENVO:00002113] | place: India: Arabian Sea | collected... | reverse complement strand
GTCGAAGTCGACGCCGAACTGTGCGCGGCACATGCCGACTGCATCGGACAGTGCCCTACCGACGCGTTGACCCTGCAGGACGAGGTGGCGGTGGTCGATCTCGGCAGGTGCATCGGCTGCGGTCTGTGTGTGCCGGTCTGTCCGACGGATGCCATCCGGCTGATGAAGAAGGCCGAAGTACGCGTCCCTCCCGAGACGGAAGAGGCCCTCTTCGACGCCATCCTGGCGGGAAAGCAGGCGAGCGGAGCAGCCTCCTAGCCCGTGCGTGCATTCCGACTCCGGGAGGAACTCACGCACGCTGGGTGAGTTGGTGGTGCCGGGACACCCGTCGCTGCGCCGAACTGCCTGTGCACGTTCGGGATGTTCAGAGACGGTCAATGCAGCGTCAGATGATTTCGATGCCCTTGACCCGGAATCCCCGGCCCGAGACGACGGCGAGGTCGGCGCTTCTGCACTCCGGACACCGCAGGTCGACTCCTGTGATCGATTCGACCTCGAACGATTCCCGGCATCCGCCGCAGCGGAACAGGCCGGGGGACCGTTCGATGTTCACGGTGGCACCTTCGACGATCGTGCCGCTGCTGAGGTGAGCGAAGTAGCGCCGGATCCACTCGTCCTGGAGGTCGCTGAGCCCGCCGATGTCGAGGTCCACCGACACCACCCTGGTCGCTCCTGCGGAGCCGGCCCGTTGCAGGATGATCCCGTGGATGTCCTTCACGGTGGGGAGTTCGTGCATGCGGCCTCCCAGTCGTTCTCGCCTGCCTCGATTTGGCGTGTCGGGCGCCCGATGGCTCTTCCCATGGTCCGGCACGAAACGGGATCCCGGTAGGGCCGGAGTCCCCTACGGAGACGCCGCAGCTCACTCGTACCGGATCGCAGTACCCGGCTGCATTCGGGTGGCACGTCGCAGCGGCGGCCGCAACACCGTCCGCGCCACGATCATCACCCCCGCCAGCGCGGTGAACACCAGCCACAGAGGGAACTGCAGAGCTAGCTCGGCGTGGAGGGCACGACCGAACAACCAGACGATCAGCATCGCCAGGAGGTACCCGATGGGGAGGCCGGCCAACCACCCGGCAAGCGACAGGGTCGCACCCTCGGCACGGAAGATGCGGCGCACGTGCTGCGCCTGCGCGCCGATGCTGCGCAGCACCCCGATCTCACGGGTCCGTTCCAGGACGTTGGAGGTCATCGCCGCCACAAGGCCGATCATTCCCACCGCCAGGATCGGCAAAGCAAGCACCTGGATGACACTCCCGACCACCTTGTCCTCCCGTCGGGCAGCTTCGAGGTCGGCGTAGCGGGCGTGTGCCGTAACCGGCCGACCCGGTTGCTCCAGTAGGTCGACGATCGACGCCGCCAGGCGGTCGATGTCCTGCGGTTCGGACGAGATGGTCTCCACCCAGTAGATGGGCGGAGACGGCAGCCCCTCGAATTCGAGCACGGTGTTCAGAGGCATCCATAGGTAGGCACCGTCATGCACGAGGCCTTCGTCGACCCCGATGATCTCGACGCGCCGTACCCCCTCTTCCGTGCTGAACTCAAAGGAGTCACCGACGGCGGTGTCCGATGTCTCCGCCAGCGGTGCTCCCATGACGGCCACCGGCTTCGCCAGGTCGACTTCGGTCGAGGTGAACCAGCGGCCGACACTCAACTCCGGTTCGTAGATCGGATCGGCGGGGAAACCCCGCAGGAGCAGACTGTCCCCGGCATACTCGACACGGGCATCGACGGTCGGCTGTACGGCGGCGATTCCGTTGAGTTTCTCGATCTCCCCGGCCGCGGCCGGGTCGAGCAGGCTCATCTCCCCGTAGACCGTTATGTCGCTGCCCTCACGTTCCAGAGTCTCTGACGACAGCGCTACTCCCGTCACGGCGAACGCTCCAAAGGCGAGAGCTGCAGCCACTCCCAGGGCGACCTGCGCCGCCGCGGCCAGGCTCCGCGAGGTACGTCGCACCACATTGCGGACCCCGATGCGAGTCGTCTGCCGCCGGAACGGGGCGGAGGCGATGGCCGCATCGAGACGGCCCGTCCCGAACCCGTTGCCCGTCCCGTAGTCGTCGAGCGCCGCCCGCACCGGGATGTTCATGGCGCGGCGAATTGCCGGCAGCGAAGCCAGCACCGTGGCCCCCACTCCGAGGACGGCGGCGGTCAGTGCCACCGGCAGATCGAAACTCCAGACCGGGTCCCTGCCCAGCAGTTGCTCTTGCGCATAACCGCCGATCAGCCGGGCTGCCGCCAACCCCAGGATTGTGCCCAGGAGAGCACCTGCTCCGCCGATGATCAGCGCCGAGCGCAGGTAGCCGGCCCGGATGGTTGCCCGCGACGCCCCGATGGATTTGAGGATTCCGATCTGGCGGGACTGGCCCCGCATGACCGTGCTCATCGTCGTCGCAACGAGGATCAACGCCGAGCCCGTGGCGACCACCGCCAGCACGTACACCAGCGGGAGCAGTCGATCGAGTTGCTCGGAGCCCGTCCATTCCCCCGGCCGGACGACTTCGGTGAGGCGCCAGAAGCCGATGTCGGGAGCTACACGGTCAAGGTGGTTTCGAACCGCTTCGACGGTCCGGTCGATCGTGGCAGGATCATCGACGCGCACCTCGATCGAGTTGAAGCCGCTGCGGCCCAAGAACAGCCGGACGATGTCGGCGTGGACGTAGAAGACGGCGGTCTCGTCTCCGGTGGAGGGGCCGAACCCGACGGTTCCTCCTACCCCGGTGACGGTGAACTCGTAGAACTGCGCATCGCCGGCCCGCAGCTCGACCTGGGAACCGGCCGTCAGATCGAGCCGGCCGGTCCGTGTGCTGATCGCATCCACCAGTGCCTCTGCCTCTCCGGCGGCGGGTGCCGAGCCGGACTCGACCCGGACCACATTGACCCTTTGCTCGTTGAAGTCCTCGACTCCCACGAGCCAGACATCGTGCTCCTCCCCGTCGACCCGCGCCGAGGTGTGCCAGATGGGACGAGCGTCGACGGCGGCCACGCCCGGCAGCTCTGCGATGGCCGCCAATTCAGCAGAACCGATCTCGGCCGATGCGGAAGGCGGCTCGGCCCCCTCTCCCGTGTACCTCAGGTTCTCGGGGGAAAGGCGAATATGGTGGGCAACATCGAGCTCCCACCGCTGCCCGATGGCGGCGTCGAGCGCTCGTGGGATGCTCAACATCCACACCGACGTGACGGCGGCGGTGATCGTGAGAATGGTCAGCAGGGCGCGGAGCGGATGCTGCTTGAGCTCCCGCAGGGCCTTCTTGTTGAGCGTCATCGGGCATCTCCTCCCCGGTCGACGACCTGCCCATCCCGGACCTCGACCACACGATGCGCGTAGCCGGCGAGTTGAGGGTCGTGAGTGACGTAGACGACCGTCGTGCCGTCCCGGTTCAACGCGACCAGGAGCTCCATCACGTGCGCAGCCGTCCTCGAGTCCAGATTGCCGGTCGGTTCATCGGCCACCAGGACCCTCGGCTTGTTGACCATCGCCCTGGCGATGGCCACCCGCTGCTGTTCTCCGCCCGACAGTTCGGACGGCAGGTGCTCCAGCCGGTCTCCCAGGCCGACCAGCTCCAGGTTGCCGGCCGCACGTTCGAAGGCTCCGGCGGCCGCACCGCGGCCGCGGAACTCCAATGGCAGGATGGTGTTCTCCAGTGCGGTCAGCACCGGGATGAGCTGGAAGAACTGAAAGACGATCCCCACGTTCGCTCCCCGCCAGGCGGCGAGCTGCTCTTCGGTCATCCGGTCGATGCGTTCGCCGGCGACGGTCACCGAACCGGCCGTCGGCCGGTCGATGCCGGTCATGACGTTGAGGATCGTCGACTTGCCACTCCCCGATGCGCCGACGATGGCGATCAGTTCGCCGCTGGTGATGTGGAGATCGACTCCTCGCAGCGCCCGGTACTCGAGCCGGCCCGTGCGGTAGGTCTTCTCCACGCCGGAAAGCTCGATTCCGGATCCATTCTGACTCAGCGTGGGAGCCGGCCCAGCGTTCCTTGCGTTCAGGCGCAGCATCAGTGCCCTCCCTTCGGCCTGCGTGCAGCCGGGTTGTATACCGTTGCGAACGGCCCGATCGGACGGCGGCGAAACCCTGCGGCCGCCGGATGACCTCGGAGCGCCGGACGGCCGGATTCGGCGTCGAGCAGCTTTGCCTCCATCAGCACCCTGGCGGTGTTGTAGTCGATGATGTACATGCCGTGTCCTCTCTTCTTGCGTGTTCGCATCGTCGGACATCGGCGCTGTGCTCCGGCTGTGGTCGGGCTGTGAACCAGCGCTTCCCGGTCCGGTCAACCCCGCCGTCGAGCGCGTAGGGTGACCGGCATGGAGTTCCGGATGCTCGGACCGCTGCTGGTCGAGGTCGGGGGACGTGAGGTCGCGCTCGGAGGACCCCGTCAGAGAACCGTCCTGGCACTGCTTCTCGCAAGCGCCAACAAGGTCGTTTCCACGGACACCCTGATCGACGAGCTCTATGGACCCTCTCCACCCGACGCAGCACGGAAGTCCCTGCAGAGCTACGTCGCCAACTTGCGCAAAGCGATCAACGTCGAGGAGGAGGTGCTGCGCGGCCAGTCGCCGGGCTACGTCCTCGCCGTCGACAGCAGCCAGGTCGACGCCCTCCGTTTCGAGTCGCAGGTGTTGCAGGCACGTTCGCTGCTGGCGTCAGACCCGGCGGAGGCCGGCCGGCGCCTCACGGATGCGCTCGATCTCTGGTACGGCATTCCGCTGGTCGATGTCGCCGACGAGGCGCCCACCCTGCGGAACCTGGCGGGACGGCTGGACGGTCTGCGGCTCACCGCCGTGGAACTGCGCGTCGACGCGCATCTGGCCCTCGGTCGGCATCAGACTCTCATTCCCGAGCTCGAGAACCTGGCGGCCCAGTACCCGCTTCGAGAACGTTTCTGGGGCCAGCTCATGCTCGCCCTGTATCGATCGGGCCGGCAGGCTGATGCCCTCCGCACATATCAAAAGGCGCGGCGGTTGCTGGCCGACGAGCTGGGGATCGACCCGTCGCCGGAGTTGCAGCAGCTCGAGCAGAAGATCCTCGACCACGACGACGACCTGGGTGCCGTTGCAGGCAGGGAACCGGCACCGGTCGCCACCTTGCTCGAACCCGGCCGGTCGATCCACGGCTACGAGCTGAGGCAGTTCCTTGCCGGCGACGGCAGGAACCGCCTGTTTCGGGCGTATCAGGCAGCCATCGGCCGTGAGGTCACCGTCGAGGTCGTGGGTGCTCCGGTTGCCGACGATCCGCAGTTCGTCCGAACGTTCGGCTCGCGGGCGGCGGCGATCGCCCGGCTCGAGCACCCGCATCTCGTGCCGCTCCTCGACTTCTGGCGTGAGCCGGGCGGCGCGTACCTGGTGACGCGCTGGTACGAGGGCGGTACGCTCGCCGACGCCCTGCGCACGGGACCATGGAGCGCGGACGCAACCCTTCGGCTGTCCGGCCAGATCGCTCCAGNNGCCGTCCTTCGCATGGCCGGGCAGATCGTTCCGGCGCTCGCCGCAGCTCATCGCAGCGGGGTGATCCACGGAAGGATCGACGCTTCCGCAGTGCTCCTCGACCAGGCCCGCAACGCGTACCTGGGTCGTTTTCGGATCGGCAATGAAGATGCAGGTGGGTCCGACGGTCCGGCCCAGGACATCGCCTGCCTCGCCCGACTGATCGGCGAGACACTCGGGATAGAAGCCTCGCCGGGCGAACCACCGGTGATACCGGAGTCCGTGCCGGAGTCGATGGCTGCCGTGTTGACCGCGGCCATTGAGGCCCCGGAGGGAAGCGATCTCCAACGCCTCCTCACCAACCTGCGGGGTGCTGCAGGAGCCGAACCTACGGAGGGTGGCGGCCCAACACGTCGTGGTGGCGCCAACCCCTACAAAGGTCTGCGGGCTTTCTCCGAGGCCGACGCCTCCGACTTCTTTGGGAGAGAGGGTCTCACCGACCGACTCCTCTCCCGGCTCGAAGATCCGGAGGGCCGGTTCCTGGCCATCGTCGGTCCGAGTGGCAGCGGCAAGTCGAGCGTCGTTCGGGCCGGACTGGTGGCGGCGCTGCGAAAGGGGAGTCTCGCCGGTTCGGAACGCTGGTTCATCGGTGAGATGTCCCCGGGTGACACACCGTTCGAAGAGCTGGAAACGGCGCTGCTGCGGGTGGCCGTCAACCCACCGGCCACCCTGCTGGAGCAGCTCGACCACGACCGGAGAGGGATCACCCGAGCGGTGAAGAGGATCCTGCCGGGCCCCGACGCCGAACTGGTACTGATCATCGATCAGTTCGAGGAGCTGTTCACACTGGCACCCGCTGAGGAGTGCGACCGCTTCATCGAGAGCCTGGTAGCCGCCTGCACGGAACCCAACCCCCAGCTGCGTATCGTGGCGGCGATGCGGGCCGACTTTTACGACCGCCCGCTGGCCTACCCGAGCCTGGCCGGGATGTTCGCGCGCCATATGGAGACCGTCTATCCGCTGACTCCCGAAGAACTCGAACGGGCGGTCTCCGGGCCCGCCGCTCGGGTCGGCGTGGCCGTCGAACCCGAACTGGAAGTGCAGATCGTTGCCGACGTCGCCGATCAGCCGGGGGCGCTTCCCCTCTTGCAGTACGCCATGACCGAGCTCTACGACCGGCGGACGGATGGGCTGCTGACGCTCGACGGCTACCAGGAGATCGGGGGTGTGAGTGGGGCGCTGGCCCGCCGCGCCGAGGAGGCCTTCATGTCGCTGGACGACGAGTCCCGAACGACGACCCGCCAGATGTTCCTCCGCATGGTGGTTTCTGATGCGGCCGGAGGCGCGACCCGTCGCCGGGTGACGAGGGCTGAGCTGACGGGGATCGAACACCGGCGAGGTGTGGAGGCGGTCATCGAGAGGTTCGCTTCACGGAGGCTGCTCACGCTCGATCACGACCCGGCCACCCGTGCCCCGACGGTGGAGATTGGACACGATGCCCTGCTGACCGTGTGGCCCCGGCTCCGCAACTGGATCGAGGAGGCGAGAGAGGATCTCCGTCTCGGCAGGAGGCTATCGGCGGCCGCCGCCGAGTGGTCCGAGGTGGGAGAGGACGACGGCTACCTGCTCGCAGGCAGCCGCCTGGCCCAGTTTGAGATATGGGCGGAGTCGGCGGGCGTCGCCCTGACTGCCACCGAGCGCCGCTTCCTTGAATCGAGCTTGCAGCAGCGAGAAGCAGCGGAGGCGGTGGAGGAGGAGCGCCGGCGGCGCGAACTCGATCTCGAGCGCCGCTCCTCACGCCGTTTGCGGGTTCTGGTGGCGGTGCTGGCGGTCGCAACGGTGGTGTCGGGTGCGCTCGTGTTGCTGGCGCGCAACCAGACCCGCAAGGCGGAACACAACCTGGCCGTCTCCACCGGGCGCGCGTTGACCGCGGAAGCGGTGGCGAGCCTCGACGTCGACCCGGAACTGTCGGCGCTGCTGGCCCTCGAGGCTGCACGCGTTGTCGAGGGTGTCGACGAACCGGTCCTGCGTGAGACGGTGGAAGCTCTGCACCGGGCGATCCTCGCCGATCGGCTGGTGACGGCCGTGCGAGGTGGGGCAGGTGGGTTCAGCCCGGACGGATCCCGGCTGGTGACCGCAGACGCCGGCACCATCTTCGGGGGCGGCCTCGGCAGAGGACGCGTGACCGTGTGGGACGCCACCTCCGGCGACGAACTGATGGTGCTGGACGGTCACACCGACCGCACCACGGATGCCGTGTACGACCCGACCGGCCGGTTGATCGGTTCGGCCTCGCTTGACGGCACCGTCCGGATCTGGGACGCCGCCGCAGGCACCCAGCTGCAGGTGCTGTCCGGTCACACCGCCTGGGTCGCGAGCGTTGCGTTCACCCAGGACGGTGCCGAGGTCCTCTCGGGATCTGTCGATGCGACCCTTCGACGATGGGACGCCGCCACCGGCACGGAACTGGCGGTCTATCCACTCGACAACATCGTGGCAGACGTGGCCACCGCTCCCGGCGGTCTGATCGGCGTCGCTCTCGACACCGCCGGCGCGGCGATCCTCGATGCGGAAGGCACTGAGTTGCTCCGCCTGGTCGGCCACACCGCCGGTGTCTGCGGCGTGGCATTCGGGCCGGACGGCGATGTGTTCGCTACCGGTTCTCAGGACGGCACCGCGCGTCTGTGGGATGCCCGGTCGGGCGAACTACTGCACGTGATCGAAGGCCATTCCGGTCCGGTCTGCGGAGTCGACATGAGCAGCGATGGCCGCCACCTGGCCACCGGCGCCGAAGACGGAACCGCCCGGCTTTGGGACGTGGCGACCGGCGAACTCGAGTTGATCCTCTACGGTCACCGGGCCGGGATCGCAGCAGCGACGTTCAGTCCCGACGCCCGCCTGCTCGCCTCGGCATCCGGTGACAAGACGACCCGAATCTGGGAGGTGGACGCCNNGGCCGATTGCTGCACCGGCTCGAAGGCCACACCGGCCGCGTCTTCGGTGCCGACTTCAACGGCGATCGGTCGCTCCTCGCCACCGCCTCAGAGGACGGGACCGCCCGTATCTGGGACGTGGCGACGGGCAAGGAACTCCACGTCCTCACCGGCCACAGTGACTCGGTGTGGGGCGTCGCCTTCAGCGTCGCAGGCGACGTCCTGTTCACGGGCAGCCTGGACAGCACCGTGCGCGTCTGGGACACGCGTACCGGGGCTACGGTGGAAGTGCTCGACTTGCTCGGGCGGGGGATCTTCTCGGTCGGATTCGATCCGGCCGGTGAGCTGATCTATGCCATCGGAGAGGGCGTCAGCGTATTCGACGCCGGCACACTGGCTCCCCGTTTCACGCTCGACAACAGTCAGGGCGCCACCCTCGGACACGCTTTCAGCCCCGACGGCCGACTCCTCGCCGTTTCGGGAGCCGACGGCACCGTCATCCTGTACCGGGTCGACCTTGCGAACGACATACTGCTCACCGAGGCCACCGTCCTCGCAGGACACACCGGGGGAGTGCTCGACGTCGAGTTCGCCCCGGACGGGACGAGGCTGGCGACCTCCAGCCTCGACAACTCTGTGAAGATGTGGACCGTCGAGGGAGAGCAGATCCTCAGCCTTCCCGACATCACGTCGCCCGGCGGGATCTCGTTCGANNACGGTGGGGAGTTCGTGCATGCGGCCTCCCGGTTGTTCTCGCCTGCGTCGGTCCGGCGTGTTGGGCGCCCGACGGCTCTTCCCATGTTCCGCCACGAACCGGAGTTCCGGTAGGGCCGGAGTCCCCTGCGACGGCGCCGCAGATCACTCATACCGGATCGCAGTACCCGGCTGCATCCTGGTGGCACGTCGCAGCGGGTGCCGCAACACCGTCCGCGCCACGACGAGCCAGACGTCGTGTTCGTCCCCGACGCCACCGTCCGTGATGCCGCGCGCTCGGTCCGTCGGTGATCCGCGGGTGTTCTCGGGGATGTCCCCGATGGGCTCCCGACCTACTCGGGGTTCTCAGGGGGAAAGACCCAATGGCACCTCGCCGGCACATCACAGACGATGGGGAGGCACACATGGGAAGGGAAAGGAACACACCTGATGTATGCACCTCAACACTCAACCGGCTTCGCGCTGATGGAACGGAAGCTGTCCGAAGCGCGCCGGCCACGAACCTCCCAACCGCCGGATCGACACCGGCGTCCGCGCCGCAGGAAGGTCTCCCGGGCGCACCTGGCCGCCCTGATCATTGTCGGTCTCGTCGCGGCCGGATGTTCCACCGGCGGTAATTTCGAGCGGGTCCACGGATCGGGCCGGACCGCCACCGAGACGAGGGTGGTCGAAGGCTTCGACCACATCACCGTCTCGGGTGGCGCGGAGGTCGTCGTCGAACTCGACGGAACAGAGTCGCTGACGGTCGAAGCAGAGGAGAACCTCCTCGAGGTTCTCACGGTCGACGTCGTCGACGGAGATCTTCGCCTGGGCGTCGCTCCGTACGTGAACATCGAACCCACCCGACCGATCGTCTATCGGATCACTGCTGCACGCCTCGACGGGGTGGCGGTGAATGGCAGCGCTTCGGTGAGAGCAGCCGTGGTCGACAACGACCGATTCGACGTGAGCATCGCCGGGTCAGGGCGGGTGGCGCCGTCGGGCACCGTGAAAGACCTCGACGTCACGATCGGAGGATCGGGCCGCTTCGAAGGCGCCGGCCTCCTGGCACAGCACGGCAACGTCAACGTGTCGGGTAGCGGCCGAGCACTGGTCCACGTGACCGACGACCTCGATGCCTCCGTCTCCGGTTCGGGTCACATCGATTACCGGGGCGATCCCACCGTCCAGACGTCGCTGTCCGGCTCCGGCTCGATCGGCCGGGGATAGGAGGCGCGACGTGCGACGAATCGGAGTTCTCCTTTTGCTGATCGCCCTCGTCCTGGCCGGATGCCGCAAGTGCGGCTGCGGCCGGACCGTCGGCGCCCGTCGAGCGTGACGGCGACGACTCCGAGGGCCCAACGGTTCCCGGCGAGGTGGTAGAACGCCTTGCCGGGAACTCGCGTTTCTGTCCCTCACTACCCGTACGTTCGAGAGAGTGGACGAGAGAGAGGAACACATGGATGCTTCGACACAGGCCTGGCTCGATCAGCGCGAAGCCCTCGTCACGGCGATCGTCAGGCGCAGTGGTTGGTTCATCGAGTACGTCGGCGGCGACGTCTGCTCGCGTCCGGGATGCCCGTGCCCACCGGACGACGGCCCACCCTTCGCCTACACGGTGGGCCTCTTCGGGATGAACCATCCGGAACTGCTGATCTTCGACGTCTCTCCCGAGGTCGCAGCGTCGGTGCTCAACGAACTGGGGGACCGCGTCCGCGCCGGGGAGTCGCTGCTGCCCGGCGTGGAACTCGAATCGGACGGATGGGAGCGAACGATCATTCCCGAGGTCGTTCCGAACCCGGGTGAGATCGCCTTCAGCGCCAACGGTTTCTACCGGCGTCCCGATGAGTTCTCAGTGCCCGTCCTCCAGCTCAGCTACACCGATGCAGATGGTCGGTATCCATGGGAGAAAGGTCACACCGGGCAGCAACCCCGGCCGGGCGCGTTCCGGGCGTGAGCGGTGGGCGGGGAGTCCGATGAACCTGACAGGTCGCTACCGGGCCAGAAGGAACAACCCATACACAAAGTGCTGGGTGCCGCCGCTGGGCGTTTCATGCAGTTCCTCACGAAAGCCGATTGCCTCGTACGCATCGCCGAGTTCTGCGGCAAGTTCATCAGCCGAGTACTTGCGGACCGGGAGGCCGCTGCACGTATCCGGGCCCCGGATGCCGAACGTCGAGATGATCACGTGGCCGCCCGGGCGTAGGTTGGCTGCCAGCGACTGCAGGTACCTTTCCCGCTCGGGTCGTCTGACCAGAAAGTGGAACACGGCCCGGTCGTGCCACACATCGAACGGCACTTCGGACCGGAAGGAACCAACGTCCTTCTCGACCAGCAGTAGCCCCGGACAGTCCCCGGTCCTTCTGGCGACGTGACCGAGTGCGGTCGCCGAGATGTCGAGCACGGTGACGTTCTCGAACCCATCGGCGAGCAACCGATCGCAGAGGAGAGATGATCCACCCCCGACGTCGATGATCCTGTCGTCGTGCCGGACTCCTGCCATCGCGATGAGCTCGAGCGACAGGCGCGGTACGGCCTGGAACCAGGTCAGTTGCTCAGGTTCTCGCCGCTGGTGCACCGTCTCCCAATGTCCTGGACCCGCTCCGAGGGGTGTCGGATGATGCATGCCGGCACAGTACCGCACGCTCGGAGCCGATGCCGGCCGGGTCAAGATTCGATGGGTTGCTGCCGATACAACGAGCATGCAACGAACCCGGATCGCCGCCGTCCTCGTGTCGGCCGTCGTTGTGGCCGCTTGTGGAAGCGCCACGGACGGCCCGGCTTCTGTTGTCCCGGAGGCGACGTCCGTGCCGGTCGACGGCGATGCAGTTGCATCCACGGTGCCGCCGGCGGGGTCCACGACCACCGTTCCCGCTGGTCCCGAGTACGACGTGTTTCTCGCCGCCGTCGGCGAAACGCTCGAAGGGACCCGTTTCGAGGGGCTTCCTTTCGAGGAGCCTGAGGTCTTCGCAGCGACCGGATTGCTGTTGTGTGAACGACTCGAGGACGGGGTCGTCGAGGATCAGGTCATCGTCGAGTATCTGTCGGAGCTGGCCGACGGTGATCTGACGCTCGCCGACGACGACCAACTCGTCCTGGCCGGTGCGCTCATGGGTGCTGCCGAGACGGCGCTCTGTCCGTACCGGTAGCAGATGGCAGGATCAACGACGAACGAGAGGAAGACGATGAAGAGGCTGGGAATCGTATTCATCGCAGCCGTCATGGCAGTTCCGGCGGCGGCCCTCGCCGCCCCGACCGACCTGCCCGAGCATGCCGCCGAGCGGGTGGCAGCCGCGCATGCGCACGCTGCCGAAACCGCCAGGGGCCTCTCCGCGGAGAAGGCCCGCGGCCGGTCGGATGACAAGACGACCGGCCTCGCCCGGGCCGCCGAGGTGTCCAATTCGTGGCGGTTCACCGGAGGCGAGAAGCCGGGCAATGGCAAGGCGCTCGGGGTCGGTCAATCGGACGCAGTCCACGCGGCCCTCGCCGATGGGAAATCTCCGGCGTCGCTCGAGAGCCATGGGCAGGCCGTGTCGTCGGCCGCCCACGAGATGGTGAACGCATTCGAGCGGATGAAGGCCAAGCCGGACGGTCATCCCGGCAAGGGTCAAGACGACCCGGGCGACGACGACTGAGATCCGGGCGCGGTCGGATTCTCGACCCGGCGGAGCCTGGGGCGCGGCGCAAGCCAGCGGTGGGGTCGAAGTACCGACTGCCCGTCCTGCCGGTTGCGAACTTGGCATCCCGGGAGATGTAAGGAATAGGCTGGGGTGGAGAGAAACCAGGTGAAACCGCCCTGGTGGAAGTGTGAACCGCACCGGCAGTGAGGCAGCGTTCCGGCAACTCTACGACCGGCATCATCGGGCCGTCCTGGCCTACTTCTTGCGCCGCACCGACCCCGAAACCGCCCGCGAAGCAACCGAGGACGTCTACCTGGTCGCCTGGCGACGGCTGGAGGACGTCCCGCATGGTGACGATGCGCTGCCCTGGCTGTACGGGGTGGCCCGCCGGGTGCTGCTGAACCGCCGCNNCTTCAGACGGGCCCGCCTCGCTCGGCGAGTCCTGAATCTGCGTCCACTCCCGTCCGGCGAGACCGAACCGCAGGTCATCAGGCGGATCGACGAGGAAGCGGTCATTGCGGCCATTGGCAGTCTGTCATCCAGCGATCAGGAGATCATCCGCCTCGCCTACTGGGAGGAGCTGCCCCACGCTCGGATCGGCGAGCTCGTCGGCTGCTCAGCCGGAGCGGTCGACGTACGCCTCCACCGGGCGGTGCGACGTCTCGAG
>JABAOG010000648.1_pt1 | contig 13356 bp, 12 predicted proteins | sample 7062131 | NCBI WGS metagenome assembly JABAOG01 (sample SAMN14538629, study PRJNA623070) | marine sediment metagenome | biome: marine biome [ENVO:00000428]; feature: marine pelagic biome [ENVO:01000023]; material: deep marine sediment [ENVO:00002113] | place: India: Arabian Sea | collected... | reverse complement strand
GAGGATGTAGTCGATCGTATCTGCATTCAGCGTGGGGTAGAGGGCGACACTCACGTGCCCGGCCATCCAGATTGCTAGGTCCGCGAAGATGAAGTGCGCGCAGTTCTTCGAAATGATCGCAATCTGACTTCCCGGTTCGAGGTTGAGCGACTTCAAATGNNCCGATCGGCTGCGTCATCCACAGCTGGTCCGGCGCCGTCTTTTCCCAGTAGTAGGCGTCGTCTAGTGCGAGTCGGGGTTCGGTCATCAGTCGCTCCTCGTTCGGACGGGGCTCGGAGCATACACCGTCCGACCCCAATGTGGAGCCCAGATCGAAGGACGCGCCCTCGCTTGACGGGGCATGCGCTTCAGGCCCATGTAACACGGCGATGAACGGGGTTTCGTTGGAGCCCAACTCGGCGAATGGCCCTGGCCGGGAGTGAGATATGGGACACGTGGAAGTGTGTTTTGTCGGTAGTGGGGATGCTTTCGGGAGCGGTGGGCGCTTTCAGACTTGCTTTGCAATACGCACAACCGGTGATCTTTTCCTCGTCGATTGCGGAGCGTCCTCCCTGATCGCCATGCGGCAGCAGAAGATCGAACCACGGGACGTGAGCAAGATCTTGATCACCCATTTGCATGGGGACCACTTTGGTGGGCTTCCGTTTCTTCTGCTCGACGCCCAGCTGGTTTCCAAGCGCACTGCGCCGCTCACGCTCGTGGGGCCGCCCGGTCTCCAAGAGCGCCTCATGGAGGCGATGGAGGTCCTTTTCGCAGGATCATCCAAAGTGGAACCCAACTTCGAGGTCCGCTTCGTAGAGCTCAAGCCCCGAACGCCCACGGTGGTCGATCAGATCGAGGTCACTGCGTTTCCCGCCGCTCATTTCAGCGGGGCGCCGTCGTACAGCCTGCGTGTGGAAGTCGAGCAAAAGGTGTTCGTGTACTCGGGTGACACCCAATGGACCGACACTTTGATCGAAGCGTCGGAACGAGCCGACCTGTTCGTCTGCGAGTCTTACGTCTTCGACGAGGAGGTCGCGCTCCACAACANNCGCCCACGCCTTACCTGTCAACAGATCGTCCTCACGCACATGAGCGACGACATGCTATCGCGCGACGACGAGGTCGAGCTGCCGATGGCCGAGGACGGGCTGCGGATGATCTTGTAAGAAGAGCTTCCTAGGGTAGTATCCTGCGGATGTTGGACTTTGCCGGCCGGGAAGCGGTCGTGACCGGAGGAACGGGTGCGCTCGGCGGGGCCGTGGTCGGAAGGCTCGTTGCCGCTGGTGCTACCGTTCACATTCCTGTTTACGCGGCCGAAGAGCTGGAGGGCTTTCCGTATCGGGACCACGATGCCGTGAAGCTTCACGAAGGTCTGGATCTGGGGGTCGAATCGGACCTGGTTCGGCTGTTCGGTGCAACGAGCTCGCTGTACGCGAGCATCCACGTCGCAGGTGGGTTCGCGATGGGCCCCATCGTTTCCACGGGCCTCGACGTCTGGGACCATTTGATGCGGATGAACGCAACCACTTGCTTCCTCTCTTGTCGTGAGGCGGTGAGGACGATGGAAGGGCGCGAGGGGCGTATCGTCAACGTCGCGGCGCGGCCGGTCCTCGTGCCAACCGCGCAGATGGGTGCCTATGCCGCTTCCAAAGCGGCGGTTGCCGCGCTGACGCTCTCGCTTGCCGAAGAGCTCTCCGAGTCGTCGATTTGGGTGAACGCCATCGTCCCGAGCATCATCGATACGGCGGCCAACCGAGACGCCATGCCGGACGCGGACTACGATGCCTGGCCGAAGCCCGAAGAGATCGCAGAGACCATCGCGTTCCTGGCGTCGCCGCAAAATGCCGCAACCCGTGGCGCTCTCGTTCCGGTTTACGGAAAGAGCTAGCGAGGTGCCATATGCCCGGGCCCGGACATCCAGGGCAGTGACCGATTAACCCTTTTGAAAAGGGGACTGACCCCTATCTGATTTCCGGTAGTATCTGGGGGATGAGGTATGGGTATCTTGGGCGGTCGGGGGTTTCTGTTTCGCGGATCTGCCTTGGCTGCATGAGCTATGGGACGCCGGACTGGCGGCCGTGGATCCATGATGCCGAGGCTTCTGCGCCGTTTTTCAAGCGGGCGATCGAAGCGGGTATCAATTTCTTCGATACGGCCGACATGTATTCGCTCGGGGTGAGCGAGGAGGTGACCGGGCGGTGGCTTCGTGAGTACGGCAATCTCGACGAGCTGGTGATCGGAACCAAGGTCTTTTTTCCGATGAACGACCGTCCCAACATGGGCGGCCTTTCGCGAAAGCACATCCAGCAGGCATGTGAGGACAGCCTACGGCGGTTGGGGGTCGAGACGATCGACCTCTACCAAATCCACCGCCTCGATCCGAGCACGCCGATGGAGGAAATGCTAGCCGCCCTCGATCAACTCGTCACTCAAGGCAAGGTTCGATACATCGGTGCGAGCTCGATGTACGCGTGGCAATTCCAGCGACTGCTCTCGATGTCCGATCGCAACGGTTGGGCGCGGTTCGTCTCGANNCTACAACCTCGTCTATCGCGAGGAGGAGCGCGAGATGATTCCGCTGTGCGAGGACGAGGGTATCGGTGTCATTCCGTGGTCTCCGTTGGCCCGCGGGATGCTCGCCGGAACGCGCAGCAAGCTCGGGGACAGCTCGACGAGCCGCTCCTCGAGCGACGGGCTCGACCAGATCCTCTACGACCAGCCTTCCGATTGGGAGGTCGTCGAGGCGGTCAAGAAGGTGGCGGCCGAGCGCGGGGAGCCGCCGGCCCGCATCGCGCTGGCATGGCTCCTCTGCAAGCCCGCAGTGACCGCCCCGATTGTGGGCGCGACCAAGCTCCAGCACCTCGACGATGCGATTGCGGCAGCTGACATCGAGCTCAGCGCGGACGAGGTCGCGATTCTCGAAGCACCGTATCGCGCACACCCGGTCAAAGGCTTGGCCGCTCCGCGCACCTAGGCGAAGTAGACATCAGCTTTCGTCGAGCTCCGAGCGCAAACTCCGGATCATCAGGCGTTCGTAGAGGCCGGGCGCGATCCGCGATAAGAGCGCGCTCGTTTTTCCCACCGGCGTGAGCACGAGCCGTCGGCGCCCGGCCCGGGCCGCTTTCAACACTTCCGCCGCCACCTCGTCTGGACTGCCGAGCTGTCCGACCTTGGAGCGGGGCCGGGTGATGCGCTTCCCATCCCCGCCGAGTGTCGAAGCTTCCAAGCCCGACTCCACGAAGGAAGGGCAGACCATCAACACGCCCACGCCTTGTCCAGCGACCTCGGCGCTTAGGCTCTCGAAGAGCCCGTGCATCGCGTGCTTCGATGCGGCGTACCCGCTGCGCCCGTACAGCGGCGCCAAACCGGCGATGCTCGAGACGGCGATGATCAGGCCACGGTTCTCGACGAGGTCGGCCATGCAGGCTTGCGTACAGTGGAGGGCACCGAAGAGGTTGACTTCCATCACGCGTCGAAAGACTTCGGGCCGGGTTTCTGCGAAAGCGCTTCGATGCACGATGCCGGCATTGTTGATCAGAACGTCGATGCTTCCGTACGTTTCGCGAATGGTGGCCATCGTGGTCTGGACTTGTTCCGTGTCGGTGATGTCGCAGGGCAAGGCGAGTGCCTCGATGCCGGCGCTCTGCAGCTCCTCGCGGGCCTCGCTCAATGCGCTCGACGGAAGNNCTCGCACGCCTCGCTCAATGCGCTCGACGGAAGGTCGACGATCACGATCTTCGCGCCCGCGCCTCCAAAGGTCCGCCCGAGCGCCCTTCCGATGCCGCCGGCACCGCCCGTGATGACGACAGTACGTCCGCGGAAGTCACGTTGGGCCAAGAAGACCTCGCGCGCGGGCGTACAGCTCGAATGCTTCGCGGCTGGTGAGCTGCGGGGTGTAGCCGTACTCCTCTTTGAGGCGCCGGTTCGAGAGCACCGGCCGGTACCGCAGGAAAGCGACGCGCTCCGGCCCGTTCTCGGTCAGGCCGAGCCCCTTGAGCGCCCATAGAATCCCCTTCACGACGGACGCCGGCAGAGGCACGTAGGGCTTGTTGAGCATCCGTGCGATCTCGCGCGGGGTGAGCGCGCCATCGCCGGCCTGATTGTAGATGCCGACCTTGTCCGAGAAGACCGCATCGACGAGACACGCGACCAGATCCTGGTCCCAGATGAATACGAAAGGCGATTTCGAACCCACGATTCCCAGGATCACCGGCTTTTCGAAGAGATCGGTCACGGGGCTATGCACGTCTTCGCCGACGACCGTGCCAGGGCGAAAGACGATCTGCCGAAGCTCGGGACGCTCTTCCCTCCATCGGGCCAACATGCCTTCGACCAGGCGCTTGTTCTTCGAGTACTCGAACTCGTCGTTGCCTCGCAGGGGATCGTGCTCGTCGAGCCACTCGGGATTGTCGGAGTGGTAACCGTAGGCTGCGCCACTCGAGGTGACGATCATCTTCGTGGCCGCGGCGGCTTCGCACGCTTCGAGGATGTTTTTCGTCCCGAGCACGTCGACGCGGTATGCGAGGTCTTTGGGGGCTCCCTTTGGGGCGCGTACGATCGACGCGAGGTGCACGACGGTATCGATGCCATGCTCGCGGAACAGATCCTTGAGCGCGGGGTCGCAGATGTCGTCTTGGTGGTAGACGACGCCCGGGAGCCGCTCGGAACGGTCAACCTCGGTCCAGTCCAGGGCGACCAGCGCCGACAGCTCGTCCAAGCGCTTGGCGAGGGCCGCAACACAGAGGCGACCGACGTAGCCGGCCGCCCCGGTCACCAAGACCGCGGGGCCCGCGCCCATCAGGCGCCGGGCTCCTGATGCATTGCCTTGAACTCCTGAAGTCCAGGCGCGAATAGGTGCATGTTCGGGTCCACGTCGACGTGCACGACCGACGGCTTGCCCGAATCAACGCAACGTTGGAGTGCCGCTTCGAGGTCTGCCGGGTCAGAAACCCGCTCACCGTGGCAACCCATGGCCTCGGCAACCTTGTCGAACGCGATCTCTTCGAAGTCGGCGTTGATCGTGCCCTGTTGTTCTGTGCCGATCACCGGGCGCAGCATGCCGAGGCCGATCGATTGCGTGAGCTTCACCATGCCCCACTGCTTGTCGCACAGCACCAGGTAGATGACGGGCAGTCCGTGGCGCACCGCGGTCTCGAGCTCCTGGACGTGAAAGCCCATCGCGCCATCGCCGATGATGCACACGACCTTGGAGTCGGGCTTTGCGATTTGGCCCGCGAGGGCTTGCGACACGCCAGCGCCCAGCATCCCGAACTTGAAGGTCGATAGGAGCGTGTCCGGTCGATTGATCTCGGAGAAGAAGCTCGCCCATACCGTGGCGTTGCCGCCGTCGAAGACGTAGACCGTGTCGTCGCCGAAGAAGCGCCGGCACGTTGTCGGGACTTGGGCGCTGTGCATCGGGCTCCCGGTGTTCTGCAGGGCCATGTCGAGTTGGGCCCGAACCTTCGCCTGATCTTCCACGAGGCTCGCGGTTCGCGAGCGATTGGCCTGGAGGCGCTCGTCACTTGGTGGCGATTGCCGAAGCTCGGTCTCGAGAGCCGAGAGAAAAGTGCCCGAGTCCGCGACGATGGCAAGGTCGGTGGCCTTGTTGAGCCCCAGAATCTCTTCGTCGATGTCGACCTGGATCATCTTTTGTTCGTCGGGGTTGCCCCAGTACGGTTGTTTGCCCCACCAATCGGTTTCCCCGAGTCGCGAGCCCAGGACGAGCACGACATCGGCTTCACTGCGCGCTTTGTTGATCGGCTCCATCGCCCAAATTGGCAGCAATTGTTCGTGGTTGTCGGGTAGGGCGCCACGCCCCGCCCAACTCGTGGTGACCGGCGAGCCCAAGGCTTCGGCCACGCCTTTGAGCGCGTCCGAAGCATGCGCGTGTAGCACCCCGCTGCCCGCGTGAATGTGTGGGCGCTCCGCGTTTCGAAGCAGCTCTGCGGCGCGAGCGACCTGGCTTGCCGACGGCTCGACAGGCTCTGTCCGACGATACGCGTGTGGTGGGCGAAGGTCGAGGCCGTCGGCTTCGAAGACGCCGTTCATCACCGTTTCGGGAACGTCGAGGTGGACCACACCCGGGCGTCCGGTCCAACTGATCCGCGCGGCGCGTCGAAAGAACTCGGGGAGGCGGTCGAACGAAGGTATGGCACCGCTCCATTTGGTCATCGCCCGCGTCACGCCGGTTTGGTTGAAGTACTGATAGGTGCCGCCGCGATCCGGATACGCGATCGGCGTGCGCCTGCTCGAGGTGATCAGCAGCACACGATTGCCCTCTCCGTTCTCTACGGCAACCCCGGGCAGGATGTTGGCGACGCCAGGCCCATTCGATGCCATACACACGCCGAGCTTGCCGGTGAGTCGCGCGTACGCCCCGGCCATGTGCGCGGCACTGGTTTCATGCCGCGGCGAAACCAAACGGATGCCATGCTTCTCGAAGCTTCCGAAGAAACCCATGTACGTGCCGTCGACGATCCCAAACACGACCTCGACGCCCTCGGCTGCCAGCATGCGAGCCAGCACTTCTCCTCCGACCATTTGAGTCATGGCGTTCCTTTCTGCGCTCACAGCGCCGCCGAGCACGGGTGGCGCGCGACGCGGAAGGTCGAATCTACACCTGGACTTCGCCCGGCCAAAGCGAAACATTTGCACCCCCGCCCCCAGTCACCGCCGAAGCACAAAAAGGGGGTCAGACCCCTTTTTGAAAGGGTGGGCGCTTGTTTGGGGTAGTGGGGCGGGACAAACCGCCGCCGAAGGCGTCCGGGGCCAGCGCCAAGCGCCAGCGCTAGCGCCAGTGCCCGCGTCAGCGTGAGCGGCAGTGCGAGCGTCAGTCTCAGCGCCGCCGTCAGCGTTGTTGGCGTGCCGACTGTGCCTTGGCGCGGTCTTTGTCCGCTCCCTCGGGGTCGATGCAGATGAACGAGGGTAGGCCAGTGCCAGGGTCAGTGGAAGTGTCGGTTTGCGGTTCGCGGTTTGCGGTTTGGCGGTTTGGCGGTTTGGCGGTTTGGCGGTTTGGCGGTTTGTTGGGTCGACGGGGTGCGATCAATTGAGGCACACTCCCCGGCGTGTCCGACTCCGACGCCGTAGCTCGCTCGCTTCCTCGTCGACTCGAAGTGGTCGAGCACGTTCGATCGCTTGGGCGCCAGATTGTGGCGGTCATGCCGATTCACTACCCGCGCGCCATGTTGCGCGCGCATCGGCTCCATCCCATCGAGATCTGGGGCCCTCCCTACGTCGAGCGTCACGAGGGTAGTCGCCACTTCCAAGCCTACACCTGTGACATCGTCCTCAAGGCTACTTCATTCCTTCGTTCCGGTGGTCTCGAAGGCACGCGAGCCATTCTGGTCCCGCACACGTGCGACGCCCTGCAGGGAATGGGCTCGGTCCTTGGTGATTTCCTTCGTCCAGATCAACGCGTGCTCACGCTCTATCTCCCGAGGGGCAGGCGCACGTCCGACCGCGAATTCCTCCGGGAGGAGCTCGAAAGGCTCGCCGCGTCGCTCGTCGAGGTTGGTGGCCATCGGCCGAGCAAGGAGGACTGGGCCGAGGCATTCGAGGCAGAAGACGCCGCCGACGCGGCACTCGCCGACCTCTATCGACGCCGCGCGCGGCTCGCGGTTTCGGATCGGGATTTCTACACCGTCGTCCGTTCTCGTGAGTACGTGACCGCCGAGCAGTTCTGCGAGCAAGCCGCCGCGCTTCCCGAAGGAGATGCGCCGCACAGCGGGGTCGGCCTGATGATCTCGGGCATCGTGGCCGATCCGCCCGAGCTCTTCGATCAGATCGAAGCAATGGGGGCGTACGTTGCCGGCGACGACCTGGCGTGCGGGTTTCGTCGCGTCTACTCGCAATCCGCAGAAGACGATCCCTTCGAGCGAGCCGCCAATCGGTTACTGACCTCTCCTCCCGACCCGACCTGCGGCACGCCGATTCAAGTGCGCGTCGACTCGCTTCAATCACGCATGCGAGCCTTGGGTGCTCGCGGCCTTCTCGTCTACGACCCCAAGTTCTGCGAACCCGAGCTTTTCGACGTCCCGCTTCTCCGCAAACACCTCAGCGAGGCGGGTTTTCCCGTCCTGCACGTCGAATTCGAGATGGGCGAAACCCTGCCGCACCAGACCCTCTCACGCATCGAAGCCTTCGTGGAGACCCTCTCATGACTGCGTCCGAAGCCTTGCCACACTATGTGGATTCGAACCGCCTGGAACACTTCGTGAACTACGAACTCGTCGGCAAGACGGCGCTTCGCGTTCAGCGCTGGCGCGACCAATGGAAGCTGGCGCGAAGGCAGGCTCGTCCGGATAGCCCCCTCAACCCACCGCTTCGTTGCGTGGCGTACATGAAGGAGATCATGAGCCGCCACTACCTCGAGGGGCGCTATGCCTCCGGAGTCCGCAAGGTCGCGTGGGTGACGAGCGGCGCGCCGAGCGAACCCCTTCAGGCGCTCGGATACTTCTTGGTGTATCCGGAGAATCACGCGGCCCTGTGCGGCGTCCGTCGGAAGGCGCAGAGCATCGCCGAAGAGGCAGAGCACGCGGGTTGGTCGCGCGACATCTGCTCATACGCGCGCACGGATATCGGTGCGATGATTTCCGGAAAGACACCCGCGGGGCGACTTCCACGGCCAGACATCCTCGTTTGCTGCACTAACATCTGCCAAACCGTCCTTCACTGGTACCGGGTTTTGGCAGACTACTTCGAGTGCCCGCTCGTCCTGATCGACACGCCCTTCCTCTATCAAGAGGCACACGATCACGAGGTGGCGTACGTGAAGCGCCAGATCGAAGACATGATCTGCGTCGCTGAGGAGATCGCCGGCAAACCGCTCGACGAGAAGCGCTTTCAAGAGGTCATGACCAACGCGCGACGGGGCGCAGAGCTCTGGCTCGAGGTACTGAACCGCTCACAGCACCGGCCAGCGCCGATGACCGCCTTCGATGGTTTCATCCACATGGGGCCCATCGTCGACATGCGAGGCGAGGCGGTGACCGTCGCTTACTACGAACGGATGCTCGCAGAGCTCGACGAGCGGATCGAGCGCGGCATCGGTGCCGTCAAAGAAGAGCGCTACCGCGTCCTTTGGGACAACCTTCCCATCTGGTTCAAGATCGGCGAGTTCTCGAAGTGGCTCGGCGCGCGCGGCGTCAACGTCGTGGCATCGACATACACGTACGCCTGGGCAGAGCTCGCTCCGATGTTCGACCCCGGGCACCCGCTCGATTCGATGGCTCGCGTCTATCTTCATCCGATCTTGAACCGATCGACGGGCCACAAGCTCGATTCGATGAAACAGATGGTCGAGGAGTTCGAGCTCGATGGCGTGATCCTTCACTCGGATCGTTCCTGCAAGCCGTACTCACTCGGGCAGATCGATCAGCGTGATCGACTGGTCAAAAAGCTCGGCGTCCCCGCGCTTCTGCTGGAGGCAGACCACAACGATCCGCGAGACTACTCCGATGAGCAAGGAAGCAACCGGCTCGAAGCGTTCATCGAGACGATGGAGGCACGGGCGTGAGCCAAGTCGCCGCCATCGGAATCGACGCAGGCTCGACGACATGCAAGCTCGTCGCGGTCGATCACGATGGCGCCATCGTGGGCTCCCTTCTCGAGCCCACCGAGCCTCGTGTGGAGGTGCAAGTTCAAAGGATGATCGACGCGCTTCACTCCGAGCTTGGTGTCGATGGTGATGTGCCAGCGATCGCCACGGGATATGGTCGCAAGTTGATCAAAGACGCGACACGAAATGTCACGGAGATCACTTGTCACGCGAGGGGCGTCTTTCGCGATCTCGGGCGCGCGGGCACGCTGGTCGACATCGGCGGGCAGGACAGCAAGGTCATCCGGATTGGCGACGACGGACGGCCGGTCGACTTCATGATGAACGACAAATGCGCCGCCGGGACGGGTCGGTTCCTGGAGTACACGGCAGCCCGGCTCGGCGTCCCGGTCGAAGAGCTCGGCGGGCGCGCCCTTTCTACCAACCACGAAGAGCCGATCAGCTCCACCTGCACGGTCTTCGCAGAGTCCGAGATCATTTCTCTGATCGCCCGCGGCTCGGAGCCCGATGCGATTCTTCGCGGCCTTCACCGGTCGTTGGTTGGCCGCGTGGTTTCCATGGCACGGAATGTCGGGATCGTTTCCCCGCTCATGCTTTCGGGCGGCGTCGCACGAAACGAAGCCGTCCGGAGGATGATCGCCGAGGCCACCGGCGAAGACGTGATCCTCCCCCGCCATCCGCAGCTCATGGGCGCCTACGGAGCGGCTCTCTACGACCGATCCTGAGGCGTAACCGCGCTCTCGGTGGGGCGCAGGTCGTCGCTCCCAACCCCTTCGTATTCTGAACGATGATCCCAGTGAACGGTCCTCAATAGTCCCGAACGAAGAATTACATATGGACTTCGAGTCCGTTTCACCGTCTTCTAGGGGGCAGTGGACCCGATTGGCTCATCGCTCATCGACTTCACGGAGACGGCCTACGACCTCGAGCTCGAGCAACACGAGTGGTTGCCCAAGCTCCTCGAAGCCGGCGCTCCGGCGATCGATCATGGGCTCGGGGTCTTCGGGCTTACCTGCACGCGTCCACGCGAGCGGGCACCGCTCATCATCGATCAGTTGCATGTGGCTTCCGGCCCGGACGACTTGGTGGTGCGGGTCATGCGCTTACACAGGGAGATGCCTCCCGATCTCCTGTGGCCGCTGAGCCGTCCTGCGATGCCCAAGACCCTGAGCGAAGCGGCGGGCCAGGACGTGAAAGCCCTGAACCTCATCATGCGCCACTTCGACTTCGCAAAGGATGGCTTGGGCATCTCGGCCTTCGACCCCAACGGGCGCGGAGTGTATCTCATTGCAGCGCTTCCCAAGGTGACCAGCCTGACCGAGAAATCCCGCGAGCGCTGGCAAATGCTTGCGGCGCACTTCGGCGCCGGATACCGCTTGAGGCGCGCGCTGCTGGAGGGCGAAACCAAACCTGCCACGGATCTCCCTCACGGCGCCGAAGTGGTGATCGACCCGAGCGGCTTTCGGGTGACGGAAGCACAAGGTCCGGCGAAGTCGCGCAAGGCGCTCGAAGCCCTGCGCGAGGCAGCGTTGCGGATCGACCGCGCCCGCGGTCGGATGCGTGAAAGCGATCCGGAAAAGGCGCTGGAGCTTTGGACCGCCCTCGTGCGCGGTCGGTGGTCGACGGTGGATTGGTTCGATTCCGACGGACGACGCTTCGTACTCGGGCTGCCGAACACGCCCAAGGTAAACGACCCGCGCGGGCTCACCGAACGAGAGGTGCAGGTCGTGGCCTATGTGGTCTCGGGACAGACGAACAAGTTGATCGGATACCACCTCGGGATATCCAAGGGGCGTGTGTCGACGCTGCTGGGCTCCGCAATGCGCAAGCTCGGCGCCCAAACGCGCGCTCAGCTAATCGAGAAGCTCCGCGTCTTCGGAGCGGTTAGCGAGGGCTGAAGCTTGCGCCCTTTTTTGGCATCCTCGGTGGCCGTTTAGAACACGTATGGGATGNNTTTCTGGCATCCTCGGTGGCCGTTTAGAACACGTACGGGATGAACAGGTACGGGACCTCTTCGCAGTAGCGATCCCAGTCCGCTCCGTACTTCTTTTTGCAGCGCGCGATGTCGCGGCCCGCGCGGTGAAGGATCATGACCACGAAGAACGTCACGTAGAGATAGGGCAGGAAATGGTCGAATCCGCAGATCAAGCCCCACGACAGCGCCATGAGCACGTCCGCGGTGTAGTGGATCTTGCGCGCGTAGCGCCACCAGCCATCGACGAGCAGCTTGGACCCGGCCTCGGTGTCCAGGTAGCGCGGGTTTTTGAGAGTGCCCCACGGTAACTGCGGGAACGCCTTTCGTTTCACGTACGAGCCATTGAGCTGCATGCGGAAGCGATTTCGCTGGCTTTGTGCCGTATCCCAAACGTAGTAGGCACCGAAGAGGAGGGCGAAGCAGAACACCGTGTACGGAATCGAGTGCTCGAAGGGCGGGCGCGACGCGATGTACATCGAGCTGAAGCAATAGACAAAGGGCACCCCCGCAAGGTTCCAGAAGACCAGCATCCATCCCCACTTCTCGTAGAAGATGTCCCAGGTCGTAGGGATGCACTCCTCGCCCTTCATACAGGCGTTGGTGTAGAGGAAGTGGGCGACGACCATGAAGATCATCGGACTGGTCACGGTCCCATACGCGGCGTACTGGTGCGCAGCACCGCTTGCTGTCAGCAAAAAGAGCGTGAGCCACGACACCCGAACCTCCGCCCACATCTTCAGGTCGAGAACCCCGATGCGTGGGTTGAGCCATGCGCCCATGAAGAAGTCGTAGAGGAAGCTACCCGACATCCGCTCCGCGTTGCCCGTGGCCTTTGCTCCAAAGTACACGGCGAGTGCAACCACGTTCGCAGTGATCATCGCTGCGATCATGAACGAGCCGAACTGTTCGTAGATCGTCTGCAATGGGAAGATGCCGGTGAAGTGCAGTGCCGCGACCGCGGCCAACGTCAGATACCAGGCGGTGATTCCATTACAGCGGTAGACCAATCGCTTGCCTCCGCGAGATGGGATCGGCAACCCCTTGATCTCCAATCCCGGGATGAAGGCTGCCATCAACCCTTCCACGACCAAGAACGTCCAGTAGATCGCGAATGTGCTCCACGTCGGCGTTGCGTGCGTGACGATTTGCTCCCAGGTCCGCGCGAAGAACGGGCCCACGTCGGAGAGCCCCGCCGGATAGAAGACGGCGCCGTCGTGGAAGCGCCACGCGATCCACAGGTAAAGCATCAACGCGTGCGAGAGGGTCATGATGAAGCCCGCCCCGAGCGTGCCCCCGAACTCGCGCGCGGCCTCGTCGCTCTTGTCCGCTGCTCGTGGGCTAGTCGCTGCGGCCGGCAGCCCCGGTTTCACTGCTTCCTGCACGGTTCCCTCCTGTGTACAGGCGCTTCTTACACCCGCTCGTCTGGCGAAGTCCAGGGCCCGGTCGGGCTCCTGCGCTAGGATCCGCGCATGGACCGGGGAAGCCTCCTCAAGATCGCGATCGCCGCGGCGGTGGCCAGCGTGGTTGCCTGGGTTTACGCGAGCGGAGCCTATGAGGAATTCGACCCCGCCGCGATGCGCGTCTGGTTCCAGGACGCGGGCGCGTGGGGCGGCGTGCTCTTCATCGTTGCGTACTCGGTTCTGCAGCCATTAGGACTGAACGGTCTGGTCTTTCTTCTCAGCGCCCCTCTGATCTGGAGCCCAACCGATGCGTTCTTATTGAACTGGGCCGGTACGGTGGGCACCGGGATCTTTTCGTTCGCCGGCGCACGTTTCGTGGCTCGAGATTGGGTGCAGAAGCGATTGCCCAAACGGATACGCCGTTTCGACGACCGCCTCCAGAC
>JABAOG010008007.1_pt1 | contig 13362 bp, 14 predicted proteins | sample 7062131 | NCBI WGS metagenome assembly JABAOG01 (sample SAMN14538629, study PRJNA623070) | marine sediment metagenome | biome: marine biome [ENVO:00000428]; feature: marine pelagic biome [ENVO:01000023]; material: deep marine sediment [ENVO:00002113] | place: India: Arabian Sea | collected... | reverse complement strand
GGCAGAGATAACCGCTGAAAGCATCTAAGTGGGAAACTCGCCTCAAGATGAGATCCCTCATCCCGTTAAGGGAGTAAGACCGCAGGAAGACTACCTGCTAGATAGGCGGCGTGTGTAAGTGCAGCAATGTATTCAGCTAAGCCGTACTAATGGTCGAGGGCTTAACATAGTGATGCGGAGAACTCAGAACTTTTCGGAATTAGATATACGCTATTTGGTAAGGAATTTTAACATCGTGAATAAAGTCTCTTGGTGATTCTAGCGGCGGGGGTACACCCGGTCCCATCCCGAACCCGGCAGTTAAGCTCGCCAGCGCCGATGGTACTTGGGGGGCAGCCCCCTGGGAGAGTAGGTCATTGCCAAGAGGCTTTTTCTATTTAAAGGCAGGTGAGTATTCAGGATGGGGGAGTACGCACTTCAATGTTCGACCTCACCTTCTTCCTCGAATCTGTCATCTAGATGAGCGGAAATGAGAATGGGTGCCGATCCTGCTCAGTTGCAGCGAAGAAGGATCGGCTAGACGCGTGATCAGCAAAGTTGCTCCTCGCTAAAGTTATTGACCTTAATAACCAACCACCAGAATACTCCAATGATCGCTCGACCGACCCTTCGCGGCTGCTTCATGGCAAACCGTGGTTGTTACTCGTCTGCCGCGCTCAGGGCGACAGAGGTGGGGTGAATAGGGTTGTTGTATAAATCCCCGTTAGTTATCTTCTTCGCTCTTATAAATCCTCGAATCTGTCATCCAGATGAGCGGGAATTAGCATAAGTGCAGAGCCTACTCTAACGAAGCGAAGAAGGATCGGTTAAACGAACAATAAGAAATAGCGCGAACTTATGTGAGATGCAATCTCGTTTAGCCAGTAGAATGCTCCAATGATCGCTCAACCAACCTTTCTCGGTGCCATCATGGCATTCTGTGGACAGTTCACATATGCTGCGCTTAGGGTGACAGCGGAGAGATGATTTGAGACGATAGTGAGTCCTNNTTTCGTGTATAATTACCCCCGGCGTTCAGGCGCAGAGACACCATATTGCGTTGAAAATTCAGCGACAGGAGTGTGTTTATCGAGATTAAAAATTTAGAATAGAAAAAACTTCTTCTCTAAAAGCTTAACTCGACTGTGTCAACTCTAAGAACGTCGGGTTTTTTATTTTTAGCCAAATTTATCACAAGAAGGAGGTGATGGATTTGCCAACGGTTGAATTACGACCTAATGAATCACAGGAACAATTGTTGCGGCGTTTCCGCAAAAAAGTTGCCAAAAGCGGTGTCCTGAGTACAATCCGCAAGAAACGCTGGTTTGTATCGAAAAGCGAACTTCGACGTATCCAGAAGAAGAAAGCTATTCGCCGAAATCGACGCCGTGATTACGGGAAAAAGAAAGCATATTAATATAAGTATTTTTTGGAGGAGTAGATGGCAAAAGAAGACGATAAGATCCAAGTAGATGGCACGGTGATCGAAGCTTTACCCGCAACCCAATTCAAGGTTAAGCTCGATAACGGTCATGAAGTTTTAGCTTACCTGTCTGGTAAGATGCGCAAGTATTACATCCGGATCCTTTTAGGGGACCGGGTGAGGGTCGAAATGTCGCCATACGATTTGACTCGCGGCCGCATTGTATACCGGGCTCGTAAAACCGTATCTCAGCCGACATCGTAACTGGGATTCTTGAACTTTAATTTGTAAGGTAGCCTCATTCTGGATGAATGCGGGCTGTTTTCCGCAATCATACTCCTTCAAATAATCACATCATAAGAAAAAGACGCCGGATGATTAATTCCGGCGTCTTTATTTAATTCACTCTTTTGTTCCTAATTGTAAGAGCTGAGTACCTTCATATAGTTTGCTCTCTCAAATGCGGCAGGTTCATCGACTGCTCTCTGGCTCATACTGCCCTGCATTTGTTGGATCGAATCGTATTCGTGTTCGACAAGCCAGAGCTCCAGAGTTTTTACAAGTGTGTTGGCATAGCCAATTCCGTGGGATAACAAAGCGGAAGTGCTCATTGCAACTTTAGCCCCCGCCATCATCGATTTTACGATGTCCTCAGCCGTGTGGACGCCGCTTGTCAGGGCAAAATCCGCATCGATTTTCCCGGATAAGATGGCAATCCACCTGAGCGGAAGCCTGAGTTCTTCAGAGGTGCTCAGGTACAGGTTCGGTACAACTTCCAGTTTTTCAAGGTCGAAATCCGGTTGGTAAAAGCGGTTAAACAGCACCAGTCCATTCGCGCCAGCATCTACGATCTGGTGGATGAAGTTGGGTAAGGCAGTAAACGAAGGACTGAGTTTAACGGCGATAGGTATATTGATCTTCTCACCTATATCCTGGACCAACGTGACGTAGGCAGTCTCCAGCTTGGTGCTGGATAATTCCATGTCTGTTGGCAGATAATACAGATTCAATTCCAGCGCATCAGCACCTGCATCTTCAATCTTCCGGGCATAGTCAATCCATCCACCCGTGGATACTCCATTCAAACTACCAATGACGGGGATATCCACAGCATTCTTGACATTCTTAAGATGCTCTACATACGCATCCGGACCAATCGTATATCGACCCAGGTCCGGCAGATAATCCAGAGACTCAGCGTATTTGTGTTTGTTGACGGTCAAGAAATGGTCAAGTTCCAGACTATCTTTGATGATCTGTTCTTCAAACAATGAATACATAACCACCGCAGATACACCTGCCTCTTCTAACTTCTGAACGTTTTCGACTTTTTCAGACAGAGGCGATGCAGACGCCACAAGTGGGTTTTTGAGTTCCAATCCTAGATAAGTTGTTTTTAGATCCACCATTTCTATTTCCTTTTTTGACTTGAGTTGATTTACAGGTAAGTAAAACAACTATCCGGGTGAAATTTGCTTCCACACCCGGATAGCCATATGATCTTGTTACTATTCTCCATCCTGGCTGTAATCGATCTCAGCCATCTGGCGATAGAGGTCCCACCTCTCTTTAACGTCTTCTTCTGCTTTTTTCATCAGCAGTTCGGCACGGGTCTCGTCACTTTGCAGCAGCATTCGGTAGCGTGTTTCGTTGTATGCGTAATCTGCCAATGGTATCTTCGGAGCTTTGGAGTCCAGGATCAGGGGGTTCTTGCCTTCGTCTGCCAGCGCGGGATTGTAGCGGTACAGCGGCCACAGACCTGATTTGACCGCCAGGTCCTGTTGGTCCAGACCTTTCGACATATCGTATCCATGTGCAATACAATGGCTGTATGCCAGGATCAATGATGGACCTTCATAAGCATCCGCTTCAAGGAACGCTCGCAGCGTCTGCATGTCGCTGGCACCCATTGCGATCTGGGCGACATAGATATAGCCATAGGACATGGCAATCATTCCCAGGTCTTTACGAGGCAGTTCTTTTCCTTTCGCTGCGAATTTGGCAACTGCTGCCAGAGGGGTAGCTTTGGAGGATTGTCCACCGGTATTGGAGTAAACCTGGGTATCCAGGACCAGTACATTGACATTGCGTCCGGAGGCCAGGACGTGGTCCAGACCGCCATAACCAATGTCATATGCCCAGCCATCACCACCAACGATCCATACGGATTTCCGCACAAGTACATCCGCCAGGCTGAGGAGGTTCTTGGCTTTCGGGTCGTCAACACCCTGCAGTTTCTCTTTCAGGAGTTGTACCCGGCGGCGCTGTGCCAGGATGCCAACTTCATCGCTCATATCGGCGCTGAGTATTTCCTCAGTGAGTTCGCTGCCGATCTTACCGCTGAGTTTTTTGAGCAATTCTCTGGCATATTCAGTCTGTTTGTCAATCGTTAATCTCATACCCAGACCAAACTCTGCATTATCCTCAAAAAGGGAGTTAGACCAGGCTGGACCTCGACCTTCACTGTTGACCGCATATGGTGTGGTTGGCAGGTTGCCGCCATAAATGGAGGTACAACCCGTTGCATTGGCGATGACTGTGCGGTCGCCGTAAAGTTGAGTCAGCAGTTTGATATACGGTGTCTCTCCACATCCGGCACATGCACCGGAGAATTCGAACAGCGGTTGAAGCAGTTGAGAATTCTTGATTGTTCCTAATTTGATTTCAGTGCGATCGACTTCTGGCAGATCGACGAAGAAATCCCAGTTCTCCACTTCCTGCTCTCGGATTGGCGGCTGCGGAGCCATATTGATCGCTTTGCGACCCACCTGGCTTTTATCTTTCGCCGGGCAGACCTCGACACACAGCTCACAACCAGTGCAATCCTCAGGGGAGACCTGGATGGTGTATTTCCAGTCGGGAAATTCACGGAATTTCGCATCGGTGGATTTGAAGGTTTCTGGTGCAGTCTCTAAATGGACCGGGTCATAGACCTTCTGCCGGATGACTGCGTGTGGACATACAAAGACACACTTTCCACACTGAATACAGATGTCTTCTTTCCAAACGGGTATTTCTAATGTGATATTTCTTTTCTCCCATTTTGTAGTTGCAGTGGGATAGGTTCCATCATCTGGGAAGACGCTGACCGGCAGGTTATCGCCATTGGTTGCGATGATTTCACCAAGTACATTCCGAACGAAATCCGGTGCCTCAGCGGGGACCGCAGGCCGGCGAGTGATATTACTATCGACTTTGTCAGGGACGTCCACCTTATGCAGGTGAGCCAGGGCCTGGTCTACCGCTGCATAATTGCGTTGAACAACAGCCTCACCGCGCTTGCCATACGTCTTTTTAATTGCTTCCTTGATATTGGCAATTGCTTCATCACGGGGCAGAACGCCGCTGATGGCGAAGAAGCAGGTCTGCATGATGGTGTTGATGCGNNGCTGTTCAGCAAGAAAACGGCGTTAGGCATTGCGTATTTGAGCATGTCGATCTGTTCCAGGAAGTTGAACTGGTGGCAGGCGACAAAGTTTGCCTTGCTGATCAGGTAAGGAGCATTGATGGGTTCTGGACCGAAACGCAGGTGAGAAACGGTCTTGGCTCCTGATTTTTTCGAGTCATAGTTGAAGAAACCTTGGGCAAAGTTTTCTGTTTCTTCACCGATGATCTTGATTGAGTTTTTGTTAGCTCCAACAGTACCATCGGATCCCAGTCCAAAGAAAACAGCCCGAACTGTATTTTCACCTTCAATCGAGAAATCAGGGTCGAATTCGAGGCTGGTGTGGGTCACGTCATCGTGGATACCCAGGGTGAAATGGTTCTTTGGTTTGTCTTTTGCCATTTCATCGTACAGACCTTTGACCATGGCGGGCGTAAATTCCTTTGAAGACAGGCCGTAGCGACCTCCAATCACCCGGGGAGCGATATCAAATGGTGCCAGTCCATCGTTCATTGCTTCTGAAATCGCGGTGATAACATCCTGGTAAAGGGGTTCTCCTGCAGATCCGGGTTCTTTGGTGCGGTCGAGCGTGGCAATCACTTTAGTGGTTGAGGGAAGAACGTCCATCAGGTGTTTTATGGAGAATGGCCGGTAAAGGCGGACCTGGACGACGCCAACTTTTTCATCATTCTGATTGAGGTACTTTGCAGTCTCTTTTGCCGTTACACCACCAGCACCCATGACCACAATGACTCGTTCTGCTTCCGGATCGCCATAATAATCAAACAAATGATACTGGCGACCGACTTGCTCGGCGAATTTGTCCATCATTTTCTGGACTATCTCCGGGCAGGCTTCATAATATGGATTCACGGTTTCACGGGCCTGGAAGAAAACATCAGGGTTTTGAGCNNGGTCTGGTGAAAGACCACGTGCCCGGTGAGCACGCACAAGTTCATCATCAATCAGTGCCCGCAGATCGTCATCATCCAGCATCTCGATCTTATTGATCTCATGGGATACACGGAAACCTTCGAAAAAGTGAAGGAAAGGTACCCGTGACTCGAGAGTGGCAGCCTGGCTGATCAGGGCAAAATCGTGGGCTTCCTGGACAGAATTTGAAGCTAATAAAGCAAAACCAGTAGCTCGTGTAGCCATGACATCTGAATGATCCCCAAAAATCGACAGCGCCTGGGCGGCAATCGAACGGGAGGATACATGGAAAACTGTTGAAGTCAGCTCACCAGCAATCTTATACATGTTGGGGATCATCAGCAGCAATCCCTGTGATGCGGTAAATGTTGTTGTCAGCGACCCTGTCTGCAAAGCACCATGGACAGCCCCAGCAGCTCCACCTTCCGCCTGCATCTCCATTACAAGTGGTACTGTCCCCCAGATGTTCTCGTTACCGACCGCAGACCAGGCATCAGCAAATTCACCCATTGGGGACGAAGGTGTGATCGGATAGATCGCTATAACTTCGTTTAATTTGTGGGCGACGTTCGCGACAGCCTCGTTACCGTCGATAGTTTTCATGGATCTTTTCATAGGTTTACTCCATCCTTTGGAAATGAAATCCGATAATAAAAGTTTCTTAAAGCCTCTGAATGAATCAGGGCACTAAATTCCAATTTTCTAGTTTATCTGTTAAGGGATAAAGTTATTAGTTATATTTTGCATATAAAAACCTGCGACCTGTCACTTTTCCGACAAAATTAGGCAAAATTGGTTGTTTCTGTAAAATCATATCAAAAACGAGTGCGAAGAATTGATTGACGAAACAAATCGCGTGGACTAAAATTCTGTTAAGTTCATCATTTAATAAGGAAAACTATGCCGATTTACGAATATCGCTGCCAGGATTGCCGGTCAATTTTTGAAGAAATGCGTTCGATTTCTCAAGCGGATGCCCCGATCACCTGTTCACAATGCGGAGGAACACAATCAAAACGGATTATTTCTTTAGTAGTTTCGCATAGTAAAGGGGGAAAAAGCGTAAGCGGGGGCAGCACTTCTTGCACCAGCTGTTCATCACATACCTGTTCAACCTGCGGTACACATTAATCAATATCAGGCGCTGGCATCAATTCCCTGTATAAAATCCAGGTTCCATAACGATCATCAACATCTGAAGGCTCTCGGTCGTAGTAGAGTTCAAAGATGTGATCGCTGCTGGTGCGCACACGGAAATAAAACCTTCCGACGCCCCAGGATCCACGCCGGATGGCTTTACGCTGATTGTGAGGCTGCATATTGTTCCTGAAACGGCCTCTCCTGCTGAAGTCAAACCACTGTTTCAGGATCGCAGCGACACGATAGACCTGATCGTTCCAGGTGAAGTGATCAGGACAGGGAGGCGATTTGGTTTTCGCTGGGGGTTTATCAAAACTTACCTGGATACTCTCACCGATAAAGCGAACAGGCAGATAATTTTCATTCATCATCAGGTTTATCTTCTTGTTCGGTCAGGAAGATACCTTTGTGGATTGAATCTTTGCCAAACCGTTTTTGAATCTGGCTGACGGTATCAAAAACATGGGATTCTTTTCGCCAGTTCCGGTCCCAGAGTCCGAGCTGTTGAATGCCAGAGTCTAATCCAGAAACGCCGACACCCAATAAACGCACTTTCCTCGCCTTTTCCCACGTATGGTTGAATAATTCAATTGCATTTTCCGTGATGATCTTCTCATCGTTTGTAGGCAGGGAAAGACTGGTTTGTCGTGTCAGGGTTGTGAAATCGGCATATCGTAATTTGATCTTGATCGTTTTTCCGCTCAGGTCCTTTCTAACAAGCCTTTTTGCTACTTTGGAAGATAGCCTGCTTAGCACGTTATGAAGTTCGTACTGATTGGAAATATCTTCAGCAAAGGTGGTTTCCTGGCTGACAGACTTAACATCGTGATGGGTTTCAACCGGTCTGTCGTCAATTCCACGGGCGCGCCTGGCCAGATCCCATCCATGTTTACCAAATCTCTCTCCGAGCTCCTGGTCTGGAATACTCACCAGGTCACCGATCGTGTGGATGCCCATTTTTGCCAGTTTCTCTGAGGTTTTCGGACCAACGCCCCACAGCATCTTGACGGGAAGAGGTGCCAGGAATTCCGCTTCTTTGCCGGGAGGTACTATGGTGATGGCATTCGGTGGTCCCTCGAAACTCGCATTTTTCTTACCATAATCGTTCGCGATTTTTGCGACCAGTTTATTACTGGCAGCACCTATCGAGTTCGGTAAGCCATAATCAGACCGGATCTTATCCTGGATTTCAGCAGCGATTTTATCTGTTGGCTTTTCGAGATTGGTTATATCCACGAACGCTTCATCGACCGAAATTTGCTGAAAAACAGTTGATATGCTTCGTAAATACTTCATTACAATTTTGGATTCTTCACCATAACTGTAATGACGTGAAGATACGATGATCAGATCAGGGCACAACCGGACTGCCTGTGCCATCGGCATGGCGGAATGGATCCCAAATTTCCTTGCTGGGTAAGAACACGATGCGACAACACCACGTTGGTTTGGTCTGCCACCAACAGCAAAGGCTTTACTGCGCAGGTCGGGATTGTATTTTTCCTCGACTGCACAGAAGAAAGCATCGAGGTCTAAATGGAGGATGCGTCTGGGTCCAGTCATAATTACCTAATTCAGTATACCTCGGGTCGCCTGGAGATGATGGTGATTTTAGGGTGGCTTCGTCTGATGAGCTTAGCAATAATGTTCCGATTCATGCTCCTTTGTGTTAATATTGAGCCGTTGCAGTTTTTCAGATTTGCGGAAATGCAATCACGGATTAACAATGGGATTAAATATAAAACCACGCCAAACATGGGATTATAAAATCGCCCAAGGTATATCCTACATCTTCAGCCCACCACTGGTGCTGATTGCAGGGATCCTGATTACAGGATTTGCGATCGGCACGCGCTATGGTTGGTATTGGACGATTTTCTACGGGGTTATGTCGGTCCTTCTACCGACACTTTACATCTTCTGGCTGCTCTACCGTGGGGAGATCACCGATTTCCACATCCGCATCCGTGAGCAGCGTATCAAACCCTTCACGGTCAGCGCAGTGCTTGGCGTATCAGCCTGGTTTGTGATGCTTTTTTTTGGTGCCCCCGATGTGTTGTTGATCCTGGGTGCTGCCGGGATGGTCCAATTGATTTTCTTACTCCTGGTGACTTTGCGCTGGAAGATGAGCGGGCACAGCATGACCATCTCAGCCTGGGCGGTTTTTCTGCTGTGGTTGTTCAACCTCTCCTCCTGGCCAATCTTACTCACCATACCGTTAGTTGCCTGGGCTCGCGTACGAATGAACCGGCATGAAATCTTGCAAACCATCATCGGAGCACTTGTGGGGATCCTTGTCATGGTGCTCGCTTTCTATTTGATGTCGATCTATACCCAGGGATTTAATTTGTAATGCGGATCGCATTATTTACGGAAAAGTTTCTTCCCGAAAAGAATGGAGATGGAAATGCATTGTGCTACCTGTTGGAATATTTCGAAGCCAATGGGCATGAAAGCATTCTGGTTGCTCCAGAAGGGGGACCCAGCAGTTATGCAGGGAGTAAAATCATCGGGCTGCAGACTTTCCCGATGCCCTGGTACCCAGAGCTGAGATTAAACTCACCATTGATTTCCGCTCGCGAAGAGCTGATCAAATTTTTCCCTGAAGTCATCCATCTGGTCAACCCTGCCTCCCTTGGGGTCTTTGGGTTATGGCATGGTAAAGAGATGAGAATACCAGTTGTAGCCTCCTATCAGGCAGATATACCAGGCTACGCAACCCGATGGGGAATGCCGTATTTAAAAGAAGCATTGTGGGAATATTACCGCTGGTTTCACAACCAGGCGGATCTCAATCTTGCGCCGTCGAAATACAGCCAGGCAGAACTGCTCAACCAGGGATTCGAACGCGTGAGGGTCTGGAGCTGTGGAGTAGATACCCAACGTTTTTCACCAGTCCATCATTCTAGTGGAATGAGAAGGCATCTCTCCGGTGGAGAAGCGGACAAAACTCTGTTGTTGTGTGTCGGAGAATTGACAATCGAAAATCGGGTGGAAAAACTTTTACCGGTATTAAAAGCACTCCCGGATGTCAGATTGGCGGTAGTGGGTAGTGGACCTGAAGAAAACAATCTGAAGATGTTATTTCAAGAAACACCCACCGTTTTCGCAGGTGATTTAAAAGGAAATCAACTATCCCAGGCTTTAGCCTCATCAGATATCTTTGTCTGCACAGGGGAGGGTCAGGCATCGGGTGACCTGGTACTTGAGGCAATGGCTTCGGGACTGGCGGTGGTCGCTCCAAGTGCCGGGGGAATATTGGATTTTGTCCATAATGGTGAAAACGGTCTGCTGTATGATCCCAGGAATGAGAAGTCCTTAATTGATACGATTCAATTTTTGATCTACCGCCACCACGAGATCGCCAGAGCCCTGGGAAACAGCGCTCGTAAATATGCAGAGCAGCGAGATTGGAAAATAGTATTGGATAACCTGATGGGGGAATATGAATGGATCATCGATAATTACAGAAAAACTCATCTTCCGCATTCGAGTAATTTCTGAAGAAATTTTTCCTAAGATTACCTGGTCAAAGATTAGATAATCTCCGAGCAAGGTAAAAAATCAGACCAGCCAACTTAGCTGACTGGTCTGTTCGGTAAGCTTTTCAATGTAACAGGAGAGAAGGATATTTTTTTAGGAGTGTGAGCGGAGCTTACCGCCGTTATTAAGCTGATAAAGATCGTGTGGAAATCTGCTCCATGAAATCTTTTTTGAGGTCCCGATCTTCTTTGAATGCACCCAGCATCCGGCTTGTAGTCATCTTGGTGCTCTGGTTCTTTACACCACGCATCATGGCGCACATATGGGCGCCTTCGACGATGACCGCAACCCCTTTCGGATTTAAGGTTTCCTGGATGAAATCAGCAATTTGTGAGGTCATCTGTTCCTGGATCTGCAGGCGCCGGGCAAACATTTCTACGATGCGGGGTATCTTGCTCAGTCCGACAACTTTGCCATCTGGGATATAAGCTACATGGGCTTTGCCATAAAAGGGAAGCATATGATGCTCACATAAACTGTAAAAATCAATATCTTTGACAACCACCATTTCATCATAATCAACAGAAAAGATTGCCCCGTTGATCAATTCCACCGGATCGGTGTGATATCCAGCGGTTAATTCTTGATACATTTTTGCCACCCGGTGAGGTGTTTTTACCAGACCCTCCCGTGATGGATCTTCGCCGATGTTCTCCAGGATGTTTTCAACTGAATATTCAACATTCGCCCGGTTGAGTTCGCTATATCCTTCCGGTACGATAAAATGTTTTTTACTATTTTCCCTAACCACGACTTCGTGTAAATCAAAAACCGACATTGTTTTTCTCCTTCAAATACCATTATTAGTAAATTTTTTACTTCGTTTATTTATTGAAATGTTCCATTATTTAGTTCTTACCTGTCACTCATTAATGTTTATTGAGAATTACCTCCCAATGATTCCAGAAACTGCACTGAAGCGTTCACAATTGTTTCTTGCTGCTCTTCCTGGCTGATGCTGGCTGAATTGTCTCCATTTTGGGGACCGTAATAACCAAATCTTGCATGATTGCCACCCGCAATTTCAATCCAGGTCGTATCCGCTGGTAGTAAATTTTTGGCGGCAGCGATATCTTCTTGTGTAGCCAACCCATCTAACGAACCTGAGATGGAAAGTACCTGGATGTTGTCCCTATCCGATAGATCATTCGATTCTGCGGGATAGGATGCCCATAAAACAAGACCGCTGATCTGTTCGGGGTTCAGGTAAGCATATCGGGCTGCCATTGCGCCGCCAAGAGAGTGACCACCGATTGCCCAGGTATCAATATCAGGATAGCTTGCGATGATCTCTTCTGTGATATCCGGGGAAAATACTGCCAAATTCAGCCTCATCTCCGGCAGTACCACCAGAAATCCATGCTCAGCAATGGCGCGGGCAGTTGGTGCGTAAGCCAGTGCTTCGACTCTTCCACCGGGATATAGGATCAACCCTATTTGAGGAGATCCTTCCGTGGGGGAGAACTGGTACCAGGGATCGGTTTCAATCTGGACAACCGCATCACTCTGTAAACTGTTAATGGCTGCGGGCTGAGCAGGAAGTGGATTGTTCGCCCAGTAGATAAATCCACCGGTGGCAAGAATCATCACTGTGAAAAACGCAATACCTATGCCGGCTAACCACTTATTCCTTCTCATATTCAATCCTTCGGAATCGATAATCATCCAGGGATCCCCAATATTCGACCTGGTTGTATCTTCGATTGGATGAGTGGAAATGGATGATCACTTTTGCTGTTTGCAGAGGGGGATTAGCATCGAAGAAAACCCGATCACCGTAGCGAAATGCCTGCAAAACCTGCTGCATATGCTTCTGGAAAATGGCATACCTCCAGGCAGCACCACCCACTACAATTCCGCCGCTGACATGGCAGTGAACGTGGAATTCGGGTTGATCTTCATCATTCCAACGGATTTCTGCCAGGACCTCATCACGCATCAATTTGCTGTAGAGTCCCCTAAGAGCATCTCTGTCATACTCATCACCAATGCTGAGAAAGAGATCTCCAGTTACGTCTGAGTGGGTTAAGGTGTATTTCCTGTTTTTCCGCAGTTTCTCTCGATCAGTTTCAATAAATTTGACTGTCAGCTTGTTCGGATTGAAGTCACTCATAAAAAAGTCCTTTGTAATTCCTCCCCAGCGATTGAGCCGGCTGTGGTTTCTCGGGTAAGGGAGGATCCGGATTGACGATAATCCTGCGGTACACAAACGAAACGACCCATACCATGATCACGGACGCCGCAACACCAGGCGCCCAATTGCCGATCGAGCCTAACAAGAATCCTCCCAGGCTGGGAGATATGACGCGGGTCAGGCTTTCAAGAGAGGTGGAAATTCCCAGGGTACCACCAACTTCTTCGGGATAAACTGCCTTCGTCAGCGCGGAGTTGAGAATTGTATTCAGAATACCACCGGCAAAAGCTATCGGTACCAGGATGACGAGAAGTATCGCCACATTGGGTGTGAAAGACCATGCGAGTAGTGAAGCAGTCAATAAGATGGTGCTGATCAGGATCAACCGGGAATCTGTGGTGCGTTTTGAAATCATCCCGATCGCCACACCCTGGACCAGGGCAGCAAGCACCCCTACATAAGTGAGGATGTAGCCAGTCTGGCGGGCATCCAGGTCCAGCTGGTATTGAGCGAAGAGCGGGAANNGGTCCAACCCGTTCTCTGCGGAGTGCATTGATAAGTGCGCTTATTGAAAGTCTTGCCTGCGGGTTTTCCTGGTTATTTCTTCGCTGTTCCTCGTCCAGCGATTCAGGCAGGGTAAATATTACAGAAAGTAAGTTCAACCCTGCCAGACCAGCAGCAGCGAAAGCGGGTGCGGCAAAACCCCATGTACTCAAGAATCCACCCATAGCCGGACCGAGAATGAAACCAAGACCAAAAGCAGCACCGATCAGTCCTAAACCCCGTGAGCGATTGCTTTCATCAGTGATGTCTGTGATGTAAGCC
>JABAOG010001162.1_pt1 | contig 13371 bp, 11 predicted proteins | sample 7062131 | NCBI WGS metagenome assembly JABAOG01 (sample SAMN14538629, study PRJNA623070) | marine sediment metagenome | biome: marine biome [ENVO:00000428]; feature: marine pelagic biome [ENVO:01000023]; material: deep marine sediment [ENVO:00002113] | place: India: Arabian Sea | collected... | reverse complement strand
TCGGAAGCCTCGCCCGGCGCAACGTATCGAAGAAAAAGCTCCTGCACGCCGGAGAACCAAAGCTCGAGATCGTGGTTTCCAGGAAGATAGGTCAAACGGTTCGTCGGCTTCTGTACGAACTCGCGGATTGCGAGCACGAACTTCGGGTGTCCTTCGAGGCACTGCTGTAGCTTCGCAATAGCGATCTCTTCTGTCACCTCCGTGGGCCATTGATCGGCGATCTTCACTTTCAAGAGGTCGAAGATGTCGCCATTCAGGATCAGCTCGATGGTGCCGTGGGGACCGGCGAGCCGATCGTAGTACGCGAGAAGCTCGACGAGACGATCGTCGTGGATGAAATCCTCGAGCGGGTTCAGCTGTCCGCGCCGGGTCCCCGTCCCGAGATGCAGGTCGCTGAGCACGAGCCGAAGCAGAGTCACCGTTCGTACCTCCAATTGAGGTTACGGAAAGCGCAGCGATGGGCCAGCTTCTTACAAGCCGCTCGACTTGAGACTCTGGTTCTGCTCTTCGGTCAGCGGAAGGTGCAGTCCGCACTCCCGTGTTTTGCCGAGGATGCGGCCGTCACGCGGATCCATGTCGGCGGTCGTTGGAATCGTAGAATGGTGGTCACCAATCGAGCGGTACCCTTGCTCGACCATCGGATGATAGGGGAGGTCGTGGCGCTCCATGTAGGCAATCACCTCCTCGGTGGTCCAGTGCAGGATCGGGTGGAGCTTGACACAGCCGTCTTGACGGTCGATGCGGCGCAGCCCCGCGCGATGCTCTGTTTGTTCCGAGCGCAAGCCAGCCATCCAAGCCTGTGCGCCGAGGTCGCGAATCGCCTTTTGCATAGGCTCGATCTTGTTGATCTGGAGGTAGCGCTTCACGCCTTCCTCCCCTTGTTCCCAAAGCTTCCCGTACAGCGCTTCCTGTCGTGCCGGAGACATCTGCGCCGAGTAGAACCGAACGTCCAGCTCTAGGCGCTTGGTCAGCTCTTCCGCGAATTGATAGGTCTCCGGGAAGAAGTAGCCGGTGTCGACGCAGACGATCGGCGTGCGGGGAGCGATCTCGTGCACGAGGTGCAGCATGACCGCGGAGGTTGCGCCGAAGCTGGTCGATGCGATCAGCTTGCCGCCGTAGCGGTCCGAGGCCCATTTGATGAGCTCTTCGGGGGTCGAGGCTCCGAGAGCTCGATTTTCTTGATCGAGGTCGGAATCGACTGACGCTACGCGGGCGGCTTCCATGGCGGTTTGGACTAACTTGACAAGTCTGGTGCGGATTTGCAACGCGTCCAGCCCTAACAGGCCACTCTAGACGGTAAGGCCTACGAAATACAGTCAATTCCGACACCCGAGACCGCTAATTTGTTGACAAAAAAAGTAAGGAATCATCGAAGAGTGACGAATTCCTCCGCGGAAGTCGGGTGCACTCCGAGGGTTGCGTCGAACTGGGCCTTGGTGGCCCCTGCCTTCATTGCGACGGCGAGCCCCTGGATGATTTCGGCGGCTCCGTGGCCCGCCATGTGGCAGCCGACCACCCGGTCATCGGACGCGTCCACCACCAGTTTCACGATCGTGTGTTCTTTGCGTTCACTGAGCGTGAGCTTCAGCGGCGTGAAGACCGACTTGTAGACACGAACGTCTTGGCAGCGGTGCCACGCTTCCTCTTCGGTCAGGCCCACGGTGGCGAGCTCCGGTTGGCAGAACACGGCGGTTGGAATGCTCGCGTAGTCGATGCGGTGCTCGCCACGGCCGTAGAAGTGATGCGCGAAGTGCATCCCCTCAGCGATCGCGACGGGAGTGAGCTGGATGTGATCGATGACGTCGCCGACGGCATGAACCGAAGGTACCGAGCTCGTGAAATCATCGTCGACGACGATCCCCCCGCGTTGCCCGAGCTCGACTCCAATCTCCTCGAGTCCCAGCCCTTCCGTGTTCGGCTCTCGTCCAATCGCAAATACGGGAAAGTCGGTTTCGAGGACTTCACCGTTGTCGAGCTGCGCTTCGAAGGCCGAGTCGGTTTTGCAGAGCGCTTCCACCTGCGTTTCGAGAACGATCCGCATGCCCTTGGCCTCGAGCTCGTCATGAAGGTGGCATCGTAGATCGCGGTCGAATCCGCGCAGGATCTCTTCGCCTCGATGAATGAGGGTTACTTCGACCCCGAGCGCACACAACACCGAGCCGAGCTCGAGTGCGACATAGCCCGCACCAACCACCATCATTCGCTCAGGCAGCTCCGAGAGCGAAAACACCGCGTTGGAGGTCAGAGCGTGCTCGCTTCCGGGAATGTCGGGCACGATGGCCTTTCCCCCCGTGGCGACCAGGATCCTCTTGGCCGAGCGCTGCGACCCGCCGACGTCGACAGTGTGCGCGTCCAAAAGCTTCGCCGGCCCATTCCACAGCTCTACTCCTGCCTGCTCGAGTAGGCTCCCATAGATGCTATTGAGGCGGGCGATCTCCCGATCCTTGTTGGTTCGGAGCGTAGCCCAGTCGAACGAGGGTTCGGTCGACCATCCGTATCCCCGCGCGTCCTCTAGGTCGTAGGCGAAGTGAGAACCGTACACGAAGAGCTTTTTAGGGATGCACCCGACGTTGACGCACGTTCCACCTAGGCGCTCCATTTCTGCAACCGCCACGCGTGCGCCGAGCTCGCTCGCCACCCGTGCTGCCCTCACGCCGCCCGACCCCGCGCCGACGACGAAAAGGTCGTAATCGTATTCGGCCATTTACCAGCTCGCGAATTCGCGAAGCGCTGCGACCGCCGAAAGCTCCGTGCATCCACCCTGCAGGAGCGTCATCGCGCCGTCCTCGGTCACGCCGACGTAGAGCTCGCGCGACTCGTCCGGAACGAGGGGAATGAGCCTCTCGCTCACCTCGGCTTTGGCCAAGAGCGCGTTGAGGGCGCGGACCAAAGCCCGCACGGCGACGGTACCCTGTTCGGCATCCTCGTCGTCCTCGTCTGTGATGGCGCTAAATTGCTCGCCCGCATGCAGAACCAGCGGCCCGTCGTCGGTGCCGATCCGCTGGAGCTTCACGGGTGCGATTTCCGGATTGAGGTCGGCCAAGGAAGAGACGAGCTGATGTGCATTCACCGAGAAGTAGTCGTTGTGCATAAAGAAGCGGTCGCTGTTGCGGCGCCGCGAAGCGACCGAAGCGTCGTTGTTGCCACGATAGTAGAGCTCAAGGATATCCATTCGGCGGGAGTCGATCCGCGACTCCTCGAGGTTTGACGTAATCGCCGAGAGCTGTCCCGGATCGAGCTCGCACGCGAGGCCTGCAGCGTTGAGAAGCCGCACGAAATCCTCGTCGCGCTTCGAATAGGTTGCGCTCTCTCCCTGAGGATGCAGGTCCTCGGCCGGCGGCTGGACCGACTCTTTCAGCGACGCTGTCATGACCCCCTTTGCAATTCAGTGTTCAACAAATGGCAAAAAAGGTCGACCCTCTGGCACAAATCGGCGGCATCGGGCCGCGAAAGCTCGGTATTTCCCCCGCTCGGCGCCGTCAAACCGCACAGTTGTTCACCGAAAAGGCCTATGATTCGTCGTCACGGCACAGCACGAACCAGGCGGACATAGGCTTGCCGCCCTTCATCGCGCGGCCGATCGTCACGTGCTCCGAGACCCCACGCAGGATGTCCTGTGTCCCATTGTAGACGAACCTCGAGAGACGCGCTGAGTTCGGCAAGATGGCGGGCCAATGCTCGGGTCGTTCCGGCGGCACGCGCAGGTAGTCGACGAGCACCTCCCCATCGACCTCGAACGGATAGGCCACGAAGTAGCCCGGCCCTACGACGGTTTCGATGAAGGTGCCGGTACGATTGTAGCCCCAGAGCTCCGGCCCGCTGCCTGCCGTCGGTCGCATGAACACTTTTGCGAAGCGGTTGAACAGTGGTAGCGAGTTCTTGCCATGGTGAACCACCTCGTGCATGGCGCCGCGATCGCTGCTCACGATGTCGTTCAGGGTAACCGGTTTGTATCCTTTCGCAGCCTCGAACAGTCGCGCCTGCTGCCTGCGTCCTAGCGTTCGGACCTCCGCGACTCGTGCCGTCGAGTCGAGGCTGTCCAGATGCGAAGTCACCGCGGCCATGTCGGGCGTGTTCTCGCTGAGGAGCTCGCGAAGGCGTCCCATGCCGAACGTATGTCCGAAGTGGACCGGAGCGGCAACTAGCGGATCGTCCGGTGCCCGTGGATGCCGACGAGCCTCGTGGTATCCACCCGCAACGACAACAACAGCGTGAACAGTCGCCGCGATGTCTCCAAGTCGAACCCGAAGTCGCGGAGCGCCCGCTTCAACACGCGCCCCGCGCGGTCATGGGTGACCTTCTTCGCCATGTCCAGCGCCTCCATTTGATTGACCCCGTGGGCCTCGGCGATTTGGCGGACGATGTCGACGTACTCGGTGATGTGCTCGGATAGGAGCTCGTGGGGGATGGCGATTGCGCCAAGCTCGCGCCCGTCGTCGGCGCGGAAATCCAGCGTGAATTGCTGCTCTGTGACGCCCACATGAACGGTAGCGACATCTTCGAGGTTGCTTTTGGCCTTGGATAGGAGCTCCCGCACGATCGCCTCCCATTCGACGTGCTGGGCTTCCGAGCCGCGCTGCAACGTACGTTCGTCGATGACCACCGCGCTGAGAGGCATGCGCCGACCATATCAGCTTCGACCCCGTCTGCATCTCCGCCCCGTTGGCTGCTATGGTTCGTCGGTGGCACCGGATCTAAGCCAGCGCAGAGACCAGATCGTTTATCGGTGGGATCTCGACAAGACCTACCTCCGCACGGAGTTCGATACGCTTCGCGACTTGGTGCGCACGGCTTTCGAACCTGCTTCCCGCAAGCGCGCCTACCCGGGCGCAGGGACCCTGCTGCGCGAGATCCGCGACACGGATCCAGCGGCGATTTTCATCTTGTCGGGCAGCCCCGAACAGATGCGGAGCGTCCTCGAAGCCAAGCTGAGGCTCGACGGGATTCGCTGGGACGGCTTCACCCTCAAGCCCAGCCTTCGGAACCTGGCGCGTGGCAAGTTTCGATTCCTGCGGGACCAGCTCAGTTACAAGCTCACCGCGTTACTCCGGTCGCGCACCAACGTCCCGCCAGAGACCGACGAGATCCTCTTCGGCGACGACGCCGAAAGTGATGCGTTCATCTATTCGCTCTACGCCGATATCGCCGCGGGGCGCGTGAGTCAGGAGCTCCTGATGAAGGTGGCCGAGGCGGCGCATGTCTATCCGGAAGATATCCCGGAGATCGTCCGCATCGCCGCTCGGGTCCCGCGTTGTGACACCGTTCGCCGCATCTTCATCCACCTCGAACGCGTCTCCTCGACGGCAGGCTTCAGCGACTTTGGTCGGCGCGTGTGTCCCTTCTACAACTATTTCCAGCCGGCGATGGTCTTGCTCGAGGACGGCGCGCTGGACGCCCAGGCAGTTCTGCGCGTCGGCGCCGACTTGGTCGTGGCCCACACGTTCAACCCGGAGGTATTGGTGGCGAGCTTCGACGATCTGCGGAGGCGAGGCTATTTCAGCAAAGAGGTGGTCGACCGTATTTCCGAGATCTCCGACACCATCGAGCCTTCCACGTTTGGGCAGGCCTCGGCCCCCCTCCAGGCACTCGTTCGCGCGATGGAGGCGGCGCGCAACGAGCTTCCCGACGAAGCCGAGGTCGACGCAGTGAAAGAGGACTACCTCACGCTTTTCGCAAAAGACCGCGCCAGGGCGAAGGCGGCAAAGCGCAGGGTCCTTTGGACGCGCGAGAGCACCTAGTTGCCGCTAGGGGCGTAGCCCAGGATTTCCAGCGCGTCCTTCGCGAGCTCACCTAGCGTGGTCTTGGTCTCGTCCTCGAAGTCCTCGATGGTGACGATTCGCGAGTCCGCGACGAAGCGCTCGATGTCGGCGACCGCCTCGGGGTCCCGCAGTTGGGCGAGGGCTTCGATGGCTGCTGCGACCACATCCGAGCTCGGATGATCGAGAAACCGACGAACTAGGGACAGGGCGCTTGGCTCGGCAATCTCGGCGAGCACCCAGGGGAGCTCCGACATCGCAAGCCCGCTCTCGTTCCTGTCGAGCGCCCGCTCGATGCCGCGTGCGACTTCGGCGTAGCGCTCGTACCCCAAATCTCGCAGCGCCTCGCCCGCCGCAACGCGCACGCGCGGTTCGCCGTCGTTCAAAATGGCGATCAGCGCGTCCGTCATGCGGGGGCCCGGAACCTGCGCACAGAGATCGGCGAGGCGTTCGAGGCGCATCGTACCTTCCTTCCGGTCTTCCATACGGAGCGCGTGGTCGGTCTCTCGCTCGAGGAGCGAGATGAGCTCCTCGGAGCCCTTCTTCCGAAGCAACACCGACTCGGCCTTCCGCAGCGCGCGGTCAGCGTCGAATATTCGCTGAAGCTCATCGGTCAGTGACATCGTACGAACCGTCCTTCGAAGCTACTCCGTGTCCGAGCACAGGGGCTCGAGCTCGGCAATGAGCGATCGTACACGATCCACCGCATCGCCGGATTCCTCCTCGCGATAGCGCCGAGTCAGCTTCATGTCAGGCGAAAGGCTCCACCCGGCACCGGGTGTGGCGACGAGCGGCATCAACTTGGCAGGGTCGAGCGGGGTGTCCTCCCGGAGGTGGAGTTTCACACGCCTGGGCTCTGCCTCGCAGCCGAGCGCGCGAAGATCGCGGAGCGGAGGCTTGAGAGACATTACACGGACGAAGGCGCGGGCCGGAGGCGGAGGCGCTCCAAAGCGTTCCTCCATCTCCGTGGCCAGGTCATCGACCGCTTGTTGGTCGGGCGCCGTGGCGAAGCGACGGTACAACGAAAGCCGGAGCCCGATGTCATCGATGTACTCCTCCGGGAGATAATGCTCGACTTCGATCGACAGCTCGGGATCCACTTCCTGTTGGATTTGTTCGCCCCTGAGCTCGGAAACCGCCTCGTTGAGCATCTGCACGAACATGTCGAATCCGACGAGCGACGCGTTGCCGCTTTGCTCCGACCCGAGAAGATTGCCGGCGCCTCGAAGCTCCATGTCGAGTGTTGCAACGCGGAAGCCGGCGCCCAGCCCGGAAAACCGCTCGAGTGCTTCCATGCGAACCCGAGACTCCTCGGACATCTGGTTCGGTGGCGGCGTGATGAGGTAACAGAACGCGCGCTGGTCCGAGCGGCCGACGCGCCCTCGCAACTGATAAAGCTGCGCGAGGCCCAAAGCATCGGCCCGGTCGATTAAGATGGTGTTGGCGCGGGGGATGTCGAGCCCGCTCTCGACGATCGCGGTCGAGCACAAGACATCGTAGGCCCCCTCGACGAAGTCGGTCATCGTCTGATCGAGAAGGGCTGGCTTCATCCGGCCGTGCGCGATCGCGAATTTCGCATTGGGAACGAGGTCTTGGAGGCGTTGCGCGCGCTCGTAGAGCCCCTCGATACGGTTGTAGACGAAGAACACCTGTCCGCCACGGCTCAGCTCCCTCTCGATCGCCTCTTTGATCAAATGGTCGTCCCAGCGGCACACGAATGTCCGAACAGCACGCCGGTCTTGGGGCGCGGTCGTGATCAGCGAGAGATTTCGCATGCCTCCGACGGCGAGCTGCAACGTGCGAGGGATCGGCGTTGCACTGAGCGTGACCACGTCCACATTCGTCCGGAGCTTCTTGATGCGCTCTTTGTGGGTGACGCCAAAGCGTTGCTCCTCATCGACCACCAAGAGCCCGAGCTTGGCGAAGTGAACGTCTTTCGAGAGAAGCCGGTGAGTGCCGATGACGACGTCCACGGTGCCCTCCTTGAGAGCGCTCAGTACTGCGGTCTGCTTGGCGCGCGGGACAAACCTCGATAGGACCTCGATGCGCAGCGGATAACCTTCCAAACGTGACGAGAACGTTCGGTAGTGCTGCTGCGCCAACACCGTCGTCGGACACAACACCGCGACCTGCCTCCCGCTCATCGCCACTCGGAACGCGGCGCGAAGAGCGACTTCGGTCTTGCCGAAGCCCACGTCGCCGCAGACCAGGCGATCCATGGGCTGCGGCTCTTCGAGGTCGGCGATCACGTCATCTATTGCCTTTTCTTGGTCTCGAGTCTCCTCGAACGGGAAGGTGGCCTCAAACTCGGCATACGCCGTTCCTGCGGCGTCGATCGGATCGCGACGCGCAGCCGACCGCTCCGCGTAGAGCTTGAGGAGCTCCTCGGCCATCTGTTGGACCGCTTTGCGAACGCGCCCCTTCTTCGTGGCAAACGTCGTGCCGCCGAGGCGGTCGAGCTTTGGCTGATGCCCCTCGCCGCTTTTGAACTTCTGGATGACTCCGAGCCGTGTCACCGGCACGAAGAGCTTGTCCCCTCCAGCGTACTCGACAACCATGACTTCGACGGTCTGTGCGGTGCGGCCGTGGAGCCGGTCCATCGCCGTGAGGCTCAGCGCCTTGTGTCTCAGGCCGAGGTACTTCCCGACACCGTGGTCTGTGTGGACGACGAAGTCGCCGGAGCTCAGCTCGCGCAGGTCCTCGAGGAAGCGCTGTTGTTGGCGGCGCGTCTGGCGTTTTGTGCGGCGCTGTCGGACGCGCGTCCCGAAGATCTCTTCTTCTGTGACGTAAGCGATGCCCTCGCTCCACAACACGAATCCGTCCCGAAGTTCTCCGAGCTTCACGCTGTCCAAGACCTCTGCCGCTACGTCGTAGCTTCGCAGCAAATCGATCAAGCGATCCGCTTGGTGCCGAGTCCGGCTGACCAACGAGATCCGCAAGCCTTGCTCACTCCATTCTTGGAGCCGATCGGCGAGTGGCTGCAGACCTCGGTCTCCGTGTCCCTTCTGTGCGCGGAGCTCGGAGATGAGCGCCCGCTGGTCGGATGCGTCGATGCGAAGCAGCTCGTCCCCCGGTGGTCCAAAAGCGGCCACGAGCGGTCCCTCGTCTTCACCCGGAGCGCCATGAATGGCCAAACGATGCGCCACCAACGGTGGGCGCGCCCGCAGGCGTGCCGTCAGCTCGTCCTCGGTCATGTAGTACGCCGACAGCGCGAAGGTTGGTCGATCCCGGCGCGCGGTGTGCTCGTCCTGCGCATGATGCTGCTCGGTACGAACCGCTTCCGCGATGGCCACCGGGTCTGCCAACAGCAGCCGTGCGTCCCCTGGGATGTAGTCGAAGAGGGTGTCGAGCTCCTCGAAATAAGCGGGCAGCAGCGCATTCGAGATCAAGGCGCCGGAGCCCCGGTCCAGCTCCGCGATGAACTCTCGAGCCTGCAACGTGGGCATGTTCATCTCGTCGCAAAGCTCGCGCACCGCGGCCTTCGCTCGGGTGATGGCAGCGGGCGCGTCGGGGACCTCCCGCGCAGCCGCGAGCTGAACCGCGTCGGTTTCGTCCGCGGTCTTCTGATCGTCCGGATCAAAACGGCGGATCCGCGCGATCAGGTCGTCGTCGAGCTCGATGCGGAGGGGCATTGCAGCGTCGGGTCCGAAGACGTCGATGAGAGCACCACGCGCCGAGAAGGTTCCCCGATCTTCGACCAATGGTACGCGGAGATAGCCTAGCTCCAAGAGTCGCCGCACCAGCTCGTCGCGCTCGATTCGCTCCCCGATCTCGATCGACAACAGCCCTGACTTCACGTGCTCGAGGGGGGGCATCCGACGCAGAAACGCGGGTGCCGGCACGATGAGCACACGCCAGGGTTGCTGCTCGGCGAGCTGCGTAAGCACGGCCATGCGTTGCATCTCGGCTCGCCGGTCTGGTACCACGTCGAGCAGCGGGCTCGTATCTGCCGCGGTGAAGAGCAGGACGGCGCCATCGTCATCCGGAAGGAGGAAACGAAGGTTCGATTCGTGGCGGTACGCTTCGTCGAGATCTGCAGTGACGAGGACGAATCGGCGTTCCGGGCGCGCGCTGGCGGCTTTCGCGATCGCCCAGCCGAGCGCCCCCACCGGGATCGACGCTACGTCGACCCGTTCGTCCGAGCCGAGCGATTCGACCAGGTCACGAATCGATGCGTTCGCGTTCTCGAGTGCCGCCTCAAGCGACATCGGGATGCTTGCGCACGACTTGCCGGATGCGCTGGGCCAGCCATGGAGGCGTCACCACGGTGCTGGCCATCACCATGAGCACGATGGCCGCATACACGCCCGCCGCGATGAGAGGCTTGCCCTCGAACTTGATGCCCGCACCGACGTTGGCGAAGATGAGACCGACCTCGCCGCGAGGAACCATCCCGATGCCGACGGTGAGCTTGTCGGCGGTTCCGCCCCGGACGCCGAAGCCCGACACGAGCTTACCGATGATCGCGACGCCCGTCAGTGCGAGGGCAAGGAGCAGAGGCTCCGTTCCGATACCACCGAGCTGGACCATCATGCCCGTGCGGACGAAGAAAATCGGCGCCATGACGGCGACGATGGGACCGATGATTTCGGTGAGGTCATGCGCGGATTTACGGCCGAACGGCCTGACGTGAACCTCGTCGAGAATGAGCCCTGCAGCAAACGCGCCCACGATCGGCGCGAGCCCCGCTGACCCGGACACGCCCGCAAGCAGCAGACAAAGGCCGATGGCTACCGCAGCTAAGACGTCCTGCGTGCGAAGCTTGGACGCGAAGCGAAAAACGCCCGGCATCACGTATGCTCCGAGAAGGAGCGCGCCGACCAAGAATCCCGCGGCGAGCCCGATGATTCTCGTGAGATCTAGCGCCCCCGGCACCGCGCCGAATTCCGCAATGCTGGCCACCACGGCAAGTACGATCAGACCGAGGACATCGTCGATGACCGCGGCGCCGAGGATGACGCGCGTCTCGGGGCGGGCCATCGCGTCGAGGTCCTTCAACACGCGTGCGGTGATGCCGACGCTCGTCGCACAGAGCGTTGCACCGATGAAAAGGTGCAGCGAAAAGGGCGCTTCGGGCAGCAGCCCAAGGCTGACGCCATATCCGAGCGCCATCGGCGCGACCACGCCGATGATCGCGACCAGGCCCGACGTTGGCGCGACCGCACGCATCTCGGTGAGCGTCGATTCGAGGCCGACCTCGAAGAGCAGAAGAACCACACCAAGCTCTGCGAGGAACTCGACCGGGACCAACTCCGCGGCGCCATGGAAGGTATCGATGCCGAAGAGATACAGATTGCCCAGCACGATGCCGACGCAAAGCTCGCCTAGTACGGAGGGCTGATTCAACCGCACGGCGATCTCGCCGCCCAGCTTCGCGGCAAGGATCATCGCCGCAAGGATCAACCAGACTTCATAACTGAGTCCGTGTTCTTCGCCGCTGGCCAAGGCCGTGGCGGGAATCGCCGCGAACAAGGCAAGGAGGAGAGAAAAGCGAGCCGGTCGGCGGCGCATCGCGCGGGACCATAGATACGCTGGCGCGCTTGGGCAAGGCACCGTTGGAACGCGAGCTTGCCAGGAACAGGGCGCTCGGGTAAATGAATGGCCATTCAGTCAAGGGAGAGCGATGGAACGAAGCCTATTTTCTGAAGAGCACGAGATCTTTCGCAGCAACTTTCGCCAGTTCGTAGAGACGCGGGTGATCCCCCAGCAACCGAAGTGGCGTGAGCAAGGGGTGGTGGACCGCGAGATCTGGCTCGAGGCGGGCGCGTCCGGCTTCCTATGCCCATGGATGGAAGAGGAGTACGGGGGTGCGGGCGGCGACTTCTTGCACTCGGTGGTCGTCATGGAGGAGCTATGCCGGGCGTATGAATCCGGTTGGGCGGCGAGCCTGCATTCCGACATCATCATTCCGTACATCCATTCATTCGGCAGTCCCGAGCAGAAGGCCAAGTGGTTGCCCGGTTGTGCGAGTGGGAAGACGATAGCAGCCCTCGCCATGACCGAGCCGGGGACAGGATCCGATTTGGCAGGCATCGCGACCACGGCGAAGCGCGATGGCGACGAGTATGTGATCAATGGCGCCAAGACGTTCATCTCGAATGGCATGTCTTGCGACCTCGCTGTGGTCGCCGCCCGCACCGAGAACTCTGACGACCCTCATCGGAGCCTGTCGCTTTTCGTCATCGAAGCGAATCGGCCTGGTTTCATTAAGAGCCGCAAGCTCGAGAAGATGGGCATGGATAGCCAGGATACCGCCGAGTTGGCATTCGACGATTGCCGCGTGCCCGCCGAAAATCTGCTTGGCCAAGAGGGTGCTGGGTTCATGATGCTGATGCAGAAGCTTCAACAAGAGCGGCTGTGTGTCGCGATCATGTCACAGGCGGGCGCGGAGAAAGTGCTCGAAGACGCAATTGCTTACACGCAGGAGCGCAAGGCATTTGGAAGATCGATTTCCAAATTCCAGAATACGCAGTTCACGCTTGCTCAATGTGCCACCGAGATCGAGGTTGGTCGCGCATTCCTCGACAATCTGGTCAAGCAGCACCTCGCAGGGAAGTACCTGGTGAAGGAGTGCTCGATGGCCAAGTTGTGGCAGACCGAAATGCAAGGCCGCGTGGTCGATGCATGTCTACAGCTCTATGGGGGCTACGGCTACATGCTGGAGTATCCGATCAGTCGTGCGTACATGGATGCGCGCGTGCAACGGATCTACGCGGGGACCAACGAGATCATGAAAGTGATCATCGCAAAGCAAATGGGGCTGTGAACCGTTTCCCTTGCCGACCCAAAACTGCCAATCGTTTCGGGTGCGTAGGTGGCTCGCTTGACCGTTCCGGCATCCAGCGGCTAACTTCGCCCCGGTGATGGCTGAGTCTGATCCCAAGGATGGAGAGGATCTGACGGAGGGCGAAGTGCCGACGCCAGGCACGGAATCGGACGCTGGGCCGCGAGTGAGCCGGATGCGTGTGGGCGGTGAGGACATCCTCGTATTGAGCGTTCCACTTCCGCAGTTGCGTTATCCCGAGAGCACGACCTCCGCTGAGCGCGAAATCATCGATGCCGTGTTGGAGGGTCACACGGTCAAAGAAATCGCCGAGCAACGCGGCGCCTCTTTGCGAACCGTGACGACGCAGCTCGGAACGATTTTCCGAAAAGCGGGAGTGAACTCGCAGGCCGAGTTGATCGCGATCATGACGGACCACGCTGGCAACGAGTGATCGAAGCGTTGCTCCCCTCGTTCCTCACAAAACGCGCCGCGTAGATAAAAAGCGACGCGGCCGGCCAGCCCGTTTCCGACCGGCCGCGTCGATGCTCAATCAAGGAGATGAGCCAGTGGCTAGCGCACGATTTGGATCTCTTTGCTTAGCCCCTACGAATACTATTAGTTCGTTTGGCCGCATCGATCCATACGTAATTGTTCCCGTGCCGTAAGTAATTGCCAACGGGCTCACGCGAAAAGTGAGGCCTAGTCAGGTTCGACGTTACGCTCGAGCCAAGGCTGTAACGAATGCGGCCAGTCCGGGCCAGGGCATACCCGGGGGCAAGTTGATGATCGGTTGCTCCATGCCGAGCTCCCGGCGGCGTGCAATCTCTCGCCGACAGTAGAGCGGATCGC
>JABAOG010000934.1_pt1 | contig 13380 bp, 14 predicted proteins | sample 7062131 | NCBI WGS metagenome assembly JABAOG01 (sample SAMN14538629, study PRJNA623070) | marine sediment metagenome | biome: marine biome [ENVO:00000428]; feature: marine pelagic biome [ENVO:01000023]; material: deep marine sediment [ENVO:00002113] | place: India: Arabian Sea | collected... | reverse complement strand
AAAGGAGCGGAAACGCCACGGCTTGGTCGGTGCAAAGTCTTCGAGGCTTCATTCAACAAGGGCGGGAGAAAATCCTTTCGTCCTTGAAGGAGGGGCCGGTGGGCAAGCTCGTCGGGCGCGCCGAGGAGCTCGGCGCCGAGGTGTACAGCGCCGCCGACGATCGCGTTCGCACGGTCCTCGAGAGCGCGTCCGCGCACGTGAAGCAACTGCAGGGCGAGGTGCTGAGGCTCCAGGCTCGGATCGAGGAGCTGGAAGCCAAGCTCCGGCAAGGCTCCTCAAAAGACGACTCCCCTGATAACCTGGAATAATTCCCGTTTTCGCGGGTTCTAAGAGTCAGGCATGCCCAGGAACTCCAAGAAGATCGCTGCCGAACGGCGGCTTTTCGAGACCGAAGCGCGGCCCCATCTCGATGCGCTCTATTCGATGGCCCTCCGGCTGACGCGGTCGCCGATCGACGCCGAGGACTTGGTGCAGGATACCCTGGTGCGAGCCTACCGCTTCTACGATCGCTTCGAGGCGGGCACGAACTTCAAAGCTTGGCTCTTGAGAATCCAGATGAACACCTTCGTCAACCGATACCGTCGCGCGACACGCGAGCGACAAGTCTTCGACGGCCCCATGGCGGCCCCCGTTGGGGAAGGCGTGATGAGCCGTGCGAGCATGCGAGGCCTCACCGACCCCGTGGGTGATGCACAGCGGCGATTGATCGCGCGGGAGATCGAGCGCGCGTTCGAAGAGCTTTCGGACGACGCCCGTTCCATGGTGCTGCTCGCCGACGTCGAAGAGCTTTCCTACAAAGAGATCGCCGAGGTCATCGGGTGCCCGATCGGCACGGTCATGTCCCGCTTGCATCGCGCGCGAAAGCAGCTTCAAGGTTCACTGCAGAAGCACGCCCTGCAGCTCGGCATCATCGAAGAAGGCGACGACGATACCGAGGATCCCATTCCGCTCGAAGCGTTTCGTGCGAGAAAGACGGCGAAGTCATGACTTGCCGGCTCGTGCGACGTCATCTCGGCGCATTCGTAGACGGAGAGCTCGATCCCGCCACGCAGATCGAATTCGAACGCCATTTGGAAGCGTGCCCGGGCTGTCAGGAGCATCTCGCGTTCGAAACCTCGCTTCGTCAGCAGACTCGCGATTCGATCGGGGGCGTTCACGCTCCTGAGCACGTGTGGAGCCGGACGCTTCGTCGCTTGGACGAAATCGATGAGGCGAGGGCGGAGCACACTTCATTGATCGAGGTGCGACCGATGCGGTGGCGTCAGAGTTGGCCAATTGCAGCAGCAGCGGCGGCCATCTTGATCATTGGCGGGGTGGTTGGTTTACCGGACGGCAGGGAGCGCCACGCCGGCATGCTCCAAGACGTCGTGAACCTACATTCCCAAGCGCTGCCGTCTGACGTGCGGGCCGAAGCTCCGCAAGAAGTCGTTCGCTACTTCCAAGGCAAGACCCCATTCCCGGTGAAGCCCGCGCAGTTCGAAGAGCCGAGCGTGAAGTTCCTCGGCGCCCGATACATCAAGGTCGGCGCCCGGCCGGCTGCCGCGCTTTACTACAGCCACGGCGGGCGACGCGTAACCCTACTGGTCTTCCAGTCGCCCGAAATCATGCGAAACGCGCGGCGCACACATGTCGGTGGCCGGGAGCTCTACTATCACGATGTAGGCGGCAACGTGGTGACGATCCGCCAGCATGGGGGTGTGAACTACGCATTTTTCGGAGACCTCGATCGCCCGGTGCTCTTCCAGCTCGCGGCCAACGCACGCGTCGCCTACTGAAACCTCGAACCGTTCTGCGTTTTACACGGAATCTAGCGTTGACAGGTCGAGCCCTAGGCTTCTATCCTTTTTTTGACACAAGCGTAACTTTGCATGCGCTTGGGGGACCGGGTTGGACACACTTTCGTTCAAAACGGCGAAAAGGCTGGTAACCTGGCTTTGGGAATCGAAGGGGAGACCAAATGTCGGATGACGAGATGTCGAGCGATTTGCCAACCAAGGTCGGGGATCCACCCGAGATCGATGACGAGATCGATGAGTTTGCGGAGAGTGCCTTCGACGCGCTCATGATGGAGGGCGAGGCGAAGAAGCCTTCCGAGGAGCCCGCAGCGGCCGAAGCAAGTGAACCCGCGGAGACGGAGACGGGTGAGTACGAGGATGTGGAGCTCGATGACGTGATCATGGTCTCCGACGTCCCGCCCGAAGAGCTGGCCGCGGTGTCTAGGCCGCCTTCCGCGCCACCTGCGTCGGCACCGCCCGCAGCGACGGAAGGGCCCGCGACGGGCGAGATCGAAGCCGCGCGATTGCGATCCGAGATCTCCGAGCTCAAGGCGAAGCTCGCAGAGTCGTCCGGAGGCGTGTCGAGCCGTCAGTTCCTGGATCTTCGCGAGGCGCTCAACACGAAGGACAAAGAGATCCTCGAGCTACGCGACCAGGTCTCTTCGCGCGACAAGGAGATCATCGAGCTCAAAGATCAATCGATCGTGCTCGAGCGAGCGCGTGCCGACTTCGACGAAAAGACCGCCGGCCTCGAGCGCTCGTTGTCGAAGGCGCAGGAAGCAATTGCAAGCCTGAGCGAAGACAAGGAGAACGCGACCAAGCGGTACGAGGACGTGAAGGGCCGTTTCGAGCGGGAGAAGGCCAAGGCCTCGACGCTCGAGGGGGAGCTTTCGCAGGAGCGTGAAGGGCGCGCGGCCGATGTCGAGGCGCTGCAGGGCACGCATGACGCCGAAATGGCGAGGATCCGTCTGGCAAATGAAGAGGCCATGGACCTCGTGAAGGCGGAATCCGCCGCTGCGCTGGCCAAGGCGCAGGAGGACAACGAGGCTGCGTTGCATGCCGCGGCCAGCGAGAAAGAAACGGCGCTGGCCTCGCTTCGCTCGGAGCTCGCCGACGCGCAGGCCGCCGCCTTGGCGCAGGCTGCCGCGGAGGCCGCTGCCGCCAAGCAAGCAGCACTGGCCTCGCTTCGTGAGGATCTCGACACCGCCGCTTCGACCAAGATGGCCGAGGCCGAGGCGGAGTGGCAGCGGACGATGTCCGAGCGCGAGGCCGCGCTTCAGGGTGAAAGGCAGCTCGAGCTCGAAACACAGGAGCAAGAACACTCCAAGCAGCTCGCGACGTTGGGGCGCAAGCTGGCGGACACCGAGACGGAGCTATCGGGCGCACGCGAGCGCGAGAAGCTCAATGAGGAGCGTTCGATCGAGCTCGAAGGCAAGCTCAATGCGACGGAAGGAGCATTGGCGACCGCGAACACCCAGCTCTCCGAAACCCAGCAGACGCGGGATCGGCTCCAGGCCGAGCTCGGCGAGACCCAGGAAGCACGTGACGGGCTGCAGCAGGAGCTCGACACGAGCCGCACCAGGGTCGAGCTGCTCGAGGGCAACAAACGGGATCTCGAATCACGCGTCGGTTCGCTCGAGGCCATCAAGTCACAGCTCCAATCCAAGCTCTCGATGGCTGTGGAAAAGATCGCAACCGACGAGGCGCTCCTCGAACGCGTCCGCAAGGCGATGGCGATCAGCCTCAGCCTGCTCGAAGAGCAGCAGAGGAATACCTATGGGGACGCTACCTCCGAGATGGAGGGCGTTTCCGAGGACGCAGAGTAGGGGCAGGGCGAGTCGACGCCAAACCGGGTGCGCTCGGGATGGCGTCATGCTTTTCGACCGAGCGCACGAGCACACCGAGGTCGCGTTGCGCCAATGGGGGCGGCGGGACGTCGGTGAGCGTGGCGATGAGGGCGCTCGCGTTGGGGGGCCGGTCGTCCGGGCTCGGCACCAGCAACGATTCGACGGCGTCCGCAAGGGGCGTAGGGGTGTCGGGCGCGGCGTCGTGAAGGCGGCTGTGGTGCCCTTTGCGGGCGCGGTCCAGGGTTTGGATGTCGTTGTCGCCGTCGAAGGGCCGGTAGCCTGCGAGGCACTCGTAGAGCAGCACACCGAGGGAGAACAGGTCGGAGCGGGCGCTGCACTGCCGCCCGAGCGCGTACTCGGGCGCCATGTAGGCTATCTTTCCTTTGAGCGCGCCGCTCTGGATGCTGCCCGGCAGGTTCGTGGCTTTGGCGATTCCGAAGTCGGCGAGCTTGACCTCTCCCGCCTCGCTTAGAAGCACGTTCGAAGGCGACACATCGCGGTGAATGATGCCGGCGGCATTTCCGTCCTCGTCCGCGGTGTGGGCGAAGTCGAGAGCGGAAGCGAGCGCGTGCGCCAGATACGAGGTCAGCCCCGGGTCGAGCGATTCCCCACGCTTGCCTAGATGGCGCANNTAGTGCGTTCCATCTGCGATCCCGAAATCGAGCACGCGCGCGATGTGCCCGTGATGGAGCAGCGCCGACAAGCGTGCCTCGCGAAGGAACATCTCGACGAAGGCGGCGTCGCCCGCAAACGTCGGCAGGATCCGCTTGAGACACACGCGCTGCTCGAAGCCCGCGGGCCCGCGGCGAATCGCGACAAACGTCTCCGCCATGCCACCGACGCCGAGCCGCTCGACGAGCTCATAGTCGCCAAAACGCTCAGGGGTGCCGCGGGCCATGAAGGGGCCACGGTATCACAGGACCGCGCACGCTGGCCGACCTCAGCGCAGGGCTTCTTCGAGAGCGCCGAGGCAGAGCTTCACGTGCTGCGGCGTGGCCGAGGCGCCCATGAGGCCGATTCGCCAGGCCTTGCCCTTGAAGTCGCCGAGGCCTCCGCCGATTTCGAGGCCGTGGTCGGCGAGGAGCTTCGCGCGGACTGCGCGGTCGTCGATGCCGTCGGGGATCCGAACCAGGGTGAGGGGAGGAAGGCGGACCGACTCGTCGACCGGGAGCTCGAGGCCGAGGGCTTGGAGGCCTCGTTGGAGCGCGGCCGCTTGCTCTCGATGACGCGCGTAGCGGGCTTGCAGGCCTTCCTCGAGAACGAGGCGGAGCGCTTCGTGTAGGGCGAAGATCATGTTGACCGGTGCGGTGTGGTGATAGACGCGCTCGTCCCCGAAGTACCGGCCGATGAGATTCAAATCGAAGTACCAGCTCTGGACGGGTGTCTTTCGGGTGGACAGCACTTGGCGGGCGCGGTCGGAGAACGAAACGGGCGAAAGGCCNNGCATCGACCAAGAGCAGTGCGCCGCACGAATCGGCGATGGCGCGAAACGGGGACAGGTCCTGCAGTACTCCGGTCGAGGTCTCGGCGTGGACGATCGCGAGCACCTTGAAGGACCCGTCTGTCGCGGCCTTCGCCACGTCATCCGGATCGATCGCCTTGCCCCACGGCGCGTCGACGAGCGTCACCTCGGCGCCGCAGCGTCGCGCGACTTCGGCCATGCGTCCGCCAAAGACCCCATTGCGGCAGATCAGCGCGCGCTCGCCGGGTTCCAGGAGGTTCACGAAGCAGGTTTCCATCCCCGCCGAGCCGGTCGCCGACATCGGAAGCGTAAGCGCGTTCTTGGTTCCGAACACCTGCCGGAGCATGGCCTGCGCCTCGTCCAGCACTTCGAGAAACACCGGATCGAGATGTCCAATCGTCGGCCGGGAGAGCGCCTCCAGCACGCGCGGCGGAACATCGGACGGCCCCGGCCCCATCAACACCCGTTCGGTCGAGCTCACCGGGCCACCATACAAGAAAAACCCCCTCGAAAAAGGGGACAGTCCCCTTTTTCAAAGGGTTAACGGAGGCGGTGTGTTGGTGCCTCCTAGTGCAGCCGTCGGTAGACCCCCACCACGACCCCGAGCACCTGGGTGCTGCGCCAGTCGTTCTTGGGAATCAGAATCGGCGCCATGTCCTTGTTGGCCGGCTGGAGCCGAACGTGCTCGCGCTCGGGGTAGTAGTACTTGCAGGTGGCTTCGTCGCCGACGAGGGCGATGATGACTTCGCCGCGGTTGGCGGTGAGCTGCTTGCGCACGAACACGAAGTCGCCATCGAAAATGCCCGCGTCGATCATCGATTCGCCGGTGACCCGGAGGCCGAAGACATCGCGCTGGCCGCCGATGAGCATGCGGTCGATGTGCACCGTGTCGTCGGGGTGCTCGATCGCCTCGCTCAGGGCGCCGGCGGCGACGCGGCCGACGATGGGAATCTCGATGAGGTTGTCGTTGGCGGCGGGTGGGCGGCTGCTGGGCTTGCCATCCGGGGTCTTCATCAGACGCAAGGTCCGCGACTTCATGTCCTCGCGGGTCAGGTAGCCCTTGCGCTCGAGCGCCCGCAGGTGGTCGTTGACCCCGTTGGTGCTCCGAATCCCTAGATGATTGCCGATTTCACGAAGGGTGGGTGGGTACCCCCGCGCATGAATCGAGTCCGAAATGTACTCAAGCACCGCCTTTTGGCGCGCCGTTAGCTTCTGCATGCTCTCCCCCGCTCGCATCTCTCACCGCCCTTGCTGATAGTATCGAAATCCTGCACAAATGTCCCCTGCAATGTTGAGCAGGTGGGATAAAGGTACATATTGTCGCCAATCTTGTCAAAGAACCGACGATCTGTGCAGCGGTGCTCAGGTGAGCGGGCCAGAGTCCGAGCCATCGGTCGCTGAGGCGGGCTCATCTTCCCGGGTTGGGTCGGCCGGTCCCCTCCCGCCGTCAGCCGGGGGACGCTCGCTGAGCGCCTTCTCCAGGGCTCCCGAGATCGCTTCGCTCGGTGAGAAGCCGAGTAGACCTTCGAGTCCCTTGCCGTCGGTTAGGCCGCGCCAGAACCCTTGAGCGATGCCGATGAGCTCCTCGGACTCCATCTGCTCGAATACCTGAAGTGCATACTGCGCGGCGCCGCTCAGCATGTCTGCGCCAAGCCCGGCGGCGGCGTATCCGGGAAGCGGATGAAGCACCAGCTCCCGGGTGGCGTAGGCCATCGCCCACTCACCCGCTCGCCGGCGTGCAAGTAGGGTTTGGGCGGTAGGGAGCTCCATGAAGAGGCCGATGTGAACTGGGCCGAGCTCGCGCTCGATGGCACGGGTCAGCACGCGATGGTCGCGACGCCACGCACCCCCGAGCGGACCGGCCCACTGCGAAATCGCTTCAGGGCCCGCGAAGACGTCGATGCTGCCCGCGTTCCGCCGCAGCGCCGCCCCGGTCCATAGCTCTCCCTCTTCAAACACTCCGAGCACCACGCTATGCCCGTCGGGCAGCAGGAAATCGATCGCCGGTTTGGCTGCCGGTGCCGCCGACAGCAGCAGATCCGGGAGGGGGTTCGGCCAGACGCGCAGCCAGTTGCCGTTCCCCAGCTCTCTCAAGACATGGGCGAAGCGCATGACCCGCGTGGCGAAGTCTTGGCTGGGGTCGAGCGGTTCCGCGAGGTAGTCCTCGAGGTCAGCCATCGCACGCTCGCGCATCACGATGCAGGCGCCGGCGTCGGTGGCGTCGCAGAGGGCTTCGAGGTTGGGCGCGTCGGGAAGCGTAGCGGGGTCGAGTGACCCGGTGGCCGTATGAAAGCTCGCGATGGGCATACGCTCGGCGTCGATCACCAGGACGAGCACCCCGCGCGACTCGCGGCCGTTCTCCCCCAAGAACAGCGACACGAGCCGGTCCCACGACCTGTCGTCAAAGCCAAAGAAGGCGAAGTCGTCGCTGATCACGGCGCGGACTCTAGCACCGCCCAACTCTTGCGCCTGCGCAAAGTTGTCGTCTACAACGCGAGCGTGAGCTTCGTTTGGGTTGCAATCGGGGGCGCCGCAGGTTCGTGCCTTCGGTACTGGGTGTCGTTGATGCTCGGGCCGATCACCGTAGGGCACGGTTTTCCGTGGGCGACGTTTGCGGCGAACGTGCTCGGCTCGCTTGGCCTCGGGTTGGTCTTCGTGCTGGCGGAGGACCGTTCGTGGTTTGGTGCGGACCTGCGCTTGCTACTCGGCACCGGCGTCATGGGCGGCTTCACGACGTACTCGGCGTTCAACCTCGAAAGCATCGGGCTCATGCAAAGCGAGGCGTGGGGTCGCGCCGCGCTCTACATGGGCGGGATGGTCGTGGTCTGTTTGGTCGCGGGCGCGCTCGGTTTGATCGTCGGACGCGCGATTCGAGGCTAGTCAGGGTTCCGGTTTGCCGAGCAGCCAGACGCGTGCACTGTGCGCGAGTGCGTAGAGCCCGCTGCAAGCGACGGTCAAACCACCGAGCCAATAGCTTTCCTGTGAAAGCAAGATGGCGCCGGCGATGATCAGCGAGCCCACCACGAGCCCGCTGAACGCGCGCCGACCGAGCCGGTCGGCAGCGGACTCGAGCTGTGTCTGCTGAGTCCGGACGCTGAAGGCCCCTTTGCGGAGGTCTTCGAGAATCTCCTCGAGCTGCAGCGGCATTTCCGACGTCGCCGCGCCGAGTCGACGCAAGCCGCGAAGAGCGTCCTCGGTCATGCGCTCGGGCGAGTAGCGCTGCTGGAAGAGCTCCGTGAAGTAGGGCCGCACCTCTTCGAGGAGATCGAGCTCGGGATAGATCTCCTTGCCCACCCCTTCGACCGTCATCAGGCTCTTGCCCAGCATCAAGAACTCGGAAGGAATCTCGACGCCGAACTTCCGAGAGCCCATGACGAGGTCACGGATCAACGGCCCAAGCTCGATTTCCTTGAGTCGCTTGCCGAGGTAGCGCTGCGCCAACGCCGCGACCTCGGCTTCGTAGGCATCGCGGTTGATTTTGTGTGTGGGGCGGCCGATGGCATAGAGCGCGTCCGCGATCCCGCTGTAGTCTTCGCGCACGGCCGCCACCATCAAATCGATGGTCCGGTCGCGCATCTTCGGCGTGAGCCTGCCGACCATGCCGACGTCGATCATGCCGATGACCGGGTCGTCGTCGGCCCCCATGATGATGATGTTTCCCGGGTGCGGGTCGGCGTGAAAGAACCCGTCCTCGAAGATCTGCTGGATGATGATTTCAACGGAGCGCTTTGCCATCAGCTCGCCGCTGACTCCGGCGCGCTGCGCTGCGTACACCTTTCGGCCTTCGAGATACTCGAGCGTCAGCACCCGCTTTGCGCTCGCACGCCGATACACCTTCGGAAATTTGGCGTGCGGGTTGTGTTGGAAGTTCGCAGTAAAGCGCTCGTGGTTGTCGGCCTCCAACGAGAAGTCGAGCTCGGCAGCAACGGAGCGGTCGAATTCTTCAACGAGGCTCACCGGCCGGTACAAGTGAGACTCCGGCATCGAGCGCACGATGGCCTGCGCAAGCCAATAGAGAAGATCCACGTCCCGCGCCATCAGGGCTTGCACCCGTGGGCGTTGCACTTTGACGACCACGTCGGCCGCTTCGCCGTCGTTACGAAGCCGCGCCCGATGTACCTGGGCGATCGAAGCCGACGCGAGCGGGGTTTCCTCGAATGACTCGTAGACGTCGGACAGTGCACACCCGAGCTCGCGCTCGACCTGTTCCCGAATCGCGTCGAAAGGCTCAGGCGGCACTTCGTCCTGGAGCTTTTTGAGCTCGACGAGAATGTCCTCGGGAATCAGGTCCGGCCGCGTCGACATGATCTGGCCCAGTTTCACAAACGATGGTCCGAGGTCTTCCAACACCTTTCGAAGCCGAATGCCTGCTGGCATCCTGCCTCCGTCCTCGCGCTTGCGGCCGGGAATCAGCGTGCTGAGTCCCGTCCGGTCGACCACCTCGCCAAACCCATGGATGGCAAGCACGCCCGCGATCTGCCGAAGCCGTTCGAGGTCACGAACCGTGGTCAGGAGCGAAGGCATGGGCGCGGCAGCCTAGCATGGGGATGACCGCCGATCGGTGCGGACTTCAACAAGGGCACGATCGGCGGCGAGAGCGCTGGCACTTTCGCACCGACAATCCACCAGATATAACTTCCGGGACGAGGTTCCCATGCATCCACTCGAAACAGTCATCAACAGCCCGGAGCCACTGGTGCTGATCGGCAACTCCTCGGAGGATCGCTTCCCCGGGTATTCGTACGACGCCTACACGAAGATCGGAAAGAAGTTCTACTGCCTAGACATGGGTGGGCTGCCCGTCTCGCGGGGGCCGACCAAGGGCGGCAAGGTCTATCACTCCGTCGCCGAGCTGCCCGAGGACCGCGGTGACCTCGCGGTGATTTGGGTTCATCCAAGAACCGCGCCGAGTGCGGTGGATCTCGCCCACGAGGCGGGCTGCAAGCGGGTGTGGTTCTCCTTTGGAACCGGGCACCCCAAGGCCGTGACGCGCGCGCGCGAGCTCGGCATGCAAGTCGTGGAAATCGGGCGCTGCCCGGTCCTCTATCTCAACGACAAGCCAGCCGCCGCCTGCAAGGCCCATACCCTGATGGTCAAGGCGACAGGGCTGTATAGGCGTCCACCGCAGACCGATCCGAGCGCCAAACGCCGCGAGCAGCTCTGAGCCGGTGGATTCGACACCACGTTTCCCCCACCGCTTTCGTATTTACGGCCACGAAACAATTCGGAAATAATCGGGGGGTACACCGTCTCGCATCGGCGGTTCTCGTTGGGCTGCTTGAAGTTTCGGAGGTCCCATGAAGAAGGTGGAAGCCATTATTAAGCCTTTCAAGCTCGATGAGGTGAAGGATGCCCTCAACGAGGTAGGCATCAAAGGCATGACCGTGACGGAGGTCAAAGGATTTGGCCGCACCGGTGGTAAGCGAGAGGTCTATCGGGGGTCCGCGTACGTGGTCGACTTCGTCCCTAAGGTGAAGGTGGAGATCGTCGTTCCCGATTCCCTCGTCGTTTCGGTGATCGAAGCGGTCGAGAATGCAGCCAAGACCGGCCGCATCGGCGATGGCAAGATCTTCGTCTCCCCCATCGAAGAGTCCGTGCGGATCCGTACCGGTGAGCGCGGCGAAGCAGCGGTTTAGAGCTGCAGCGGGGATTGTAGACGCCTCGTCGGTGGCGGCCGGCGGGGCGCTCGTGTCTGTGGCTCAGGCCGCGGTGACCACTTTCGTAATCCCGGCGGGCCCGGCGGCCCATTGGTGCGGGTGCCGCCCCCGCGCTATCGCCTAGGTTTGACGGGGTGTTGTGCGGTCAGATACCATTTCTGGGCAGCACCGGTTCATGGGGATGAGTGCTTCACGATTGGCCGCGCAGACGGTTCGTGTTCTGCCGCGTAAGCGGCTGAGCAGGGCGCTCGGCAGACTTGCGGCATCGCGAGCCCCTCAGTCGATGATCGACGCGGCGGTCGCGGCCTACGTGCGTGCCTACGACGTGGATCTGAGCGAGGTGGACATGCCACCCGGCGGATTCCGCACGTTTGACGACTTTTTCACCCGAAGGCTCCTCGAGGGGGCCAGGATGATCGACCCTGATCCGAAGGCGCTGGTATCGCCGGCGGACGGCCGGATCGAGGACCTCGGCCAGATCACGGTCGGCGGTGAGCTGATCGTGAAAGGGCAGCCCTATACGACTGCCGCGCTCCTTGGCGATGCGGAGGCCGCGGCGGCTTACGAGGGAGGCCACTACTTCATCGTCTACCTCTCGCCGCGTGATTACCATCGCGTACACGCGCCGACCTGCGGAAGCGTGCAGTACGTGCGGTACGTGCCGGGCACTTTGTTCCCGGTGAACCGCATCGGGACCGACCACATCCCTCAGCTTTTCGCAAGGAACGAACGTCTTGCTATTGTGCAAGAGGGCGTGGTTCACGGAATTGTGACGACGATTATGGTGGGGGCGATCGGTGTGGGACGCATCGGCTTGAGCTTTGATGATGTGCAGACGAACCGGGGGGATACTCCCGGGCTGCGCAGTTACGCCGATTCGCCGGTTCAACTCGATCGCGGCGACGAGCTCGGGGTCTTCCACATGGGCTCGACCGCGATCGTGATGACGCCGCCCGAGTGTCCACTGGAAATCGTCGCCCAGGCGGGCGCATCGATTCGAATGGGTGAAGTCATGGCCAAGGGGGGCGTCGATGAGCGGTGAGCCCGCGGACAAGCCCGAGGGCCTTCAGTCGCATGCTTCGCGGCGTCGCCGCGCTCTTCGTGTGCCGATCGCCGACATCCCGCGCGCGAGCGTTCTCGACGAATCGATAGAGTCCCAAGGCAATGGCAACGGTGTCGCGCACTCGGTGTCGAACGTCGTCGAGCTCGAACCTCCGAGCGGAGTGATGCCGGCGGTCGACTCCGCCGAGGACCGAGATCCCACCGAGCCTTCCCTCAGGACCGAGCCCGATCCGCTCGGGGAGGAGGGGCCCGAAGAAGGAGTGGATGAGGCCGATCTGTCGGACCCTTCAATCGACGTGCACTTCAGCGACCCGCCCGAGCAGAGGCCGTCCAACGCGCCGCAGCCGGAGGGACGCTACAGCGAGCCTCCCGAAGAGCTTTTCCTGGAGGACGCCGAGGTGCTTTCTCGAAGCGACATCGCTCCCCCGCCCGACAAAGCGGCGGAGATGATGATTCCGATTCCCAAGCCGCCGCCGCCCCCGACCGACTCCGCCGGAGCCGGGCCTCCTGAGGTCGAGGCGGACGATGATGGGCCTTGGCACGAGCACTTTTTTGGCGAGGCCTACTTGCGCACCGTCCGAACGGCGACGCCAAAGGAAGTGGCCGTCGAGTGCGACTTCATCGAGCGTGCGCTGCGCATCCCAGTCGGCTCACGTGTTCTCGATGCCGGCTGTGGGCTCGGGGCGCAGACGGTCGAGCTCGCATCCCGGGGCTACCACCTCGTTGGCCTCGACATCTCGGCCACGATGGTGTCGCGGGCCTACGATGAGGCCGAAGATCGAGGACTGCAAATCGACTTCGTGCGCGGCGACATGCGCGACGTGACCTTTGAAGAGCCGTTTGACGCGTTGCTCTGTTGGGGGACCACGTTTGGCTACTTCAGCGAAGAGGAGAACGAGGTTGCAATCCGGCAGTTCCATCAAGCGCTCAAACCGAATGGCACGCTTTTGCTCGAGGTGGTCAACCGCGACTTCATGATCGGCTCACAACCTAACCAAGTTTGGTTCGAGGTCGACGCGGCGGTGTGCATGGAAGAGACAGACTTCGACTACGAGACGTCACGCCTTCGCGTGAAGCGTCGGGTCGCGAGCCACAGCGGCCAGCAGAACGATCGCCGCTACTCGATTCGGCTCTACGCACTTCACGAGATCCGCGCGCTGCTCGAGCGCAACGGCTTCCGGGTCGACGAGATCAGCGGACGCGAGGCGACGCTCGGGATCTTCTTCGGCGTTCACTCACCGAAGATGATCGTTCGAGCGGAGCGGGTGCCGGGCCCATTCTCCGCCGACGCAGACACACCGCCTCCACCGCCGATTCCCAAGGGCGCGTTGAGCGAGTTCCCGCCAGAGGACCTGCCGTAATCGCGCAGTCAACCGAGCCGACTGAGCTCGTCCATCTTGGAGGCCAACTTCATGTCGCGCTCGGTGAGGCCGCCAGCATCGTGGGTGGTAAGCTCGACTTCGACGGTCGCCCAGACGTTCCGCCACTCAGGGTGGTGATTCATCTTCTCGGCTACGAGCGCGACGCTGCTCATCCAACCGAACGCTTCGACGAAGTTCTTGAATCGAAACTTGCGC
>JABAOG010001568.1_pt1 | contig 13387 bp, 18 predicted proteins | sample 7062131 | NCBI WGS metagenome assembly JABAOG01 (sample SAMN14538629, study PRJNA623070) | marine sediment metagenome | biome: marine biome [ENVO:00000428]; feature: marine pelagic biome [ENVO:01000023]; material: deep marine sediment [ENVO:00002113] | place: India: Arabian Sea | collected... | reverse complement strand
CCGGGGGGAGAAACGCGGTGACCGTTCCCCTCTGGTGGTGAGGTGTTGCGTGTTTCTCCCACCGGCGTGAGCCGGGGGGAGTACCCGGAGCGCAGCGGAGGGGGAGGGGGGCTGCGGAGGGCGAGGGGGCTCGGGTCCCGGAAGCACTCGCGACCGGAAGCCCGGCTCCTAGCTGCCCGGGACGATCTCGACGTCGACGCGTTCGATGAACAACCCTTCCATCGGCACGCTCAACTCGCTGCCGCGCAGTTCCTTGGGCAGGGCCTCGATGGCGTCCATGGTCGGATCGGAGTCGACGGTCTTGCCGAACACCGAGTAGCTGGCACCCAGCGGATAATCCTCGAACATGATGAAGAACTGGCTGCCCGCGCTGTTGGGCACGCCGCTGTTGGCCATGGCAATGGTCCCCTTCGGGTACGGGGTCACCGCCGCGTCGAGTTCATCCGGAAGCAGGTAGCCGGGGTTGCCGGTCCCGGTGGCCGTCGGGTCCCCGCCCTGCAGCATGAACCCTTCCACGATGCGGTGGAACGCCTGGCCGTTGAAGTAGCCCTGGCGGGCGAGGAAGACGAACGAGTTGACCGTTTCAGGCGCCGACGCCGGATCGAGTTCCAACACGATGTCGCCGCACGAGGTGACGATGGTTGCGGTCACAGAGTCGTCCGGGTTGATGCCCTGGTCCTCGGGGGCATCGAACTGCATGGTCTCGACCGGATCGGGAAGGGTCCCGCCGCAGGCGACCGGCAGCGTCCGGTAGTCCTCATACGCGGCGGGAATGGCGACATCCTCCGTCGGGGTCGTCGTTGCGTCCGGCACCGTCGTCGAGGCAGCGGCGGTGGTGTCTGTCGTTGCGAGAGTCGTGGTCGTGGCTGCTTCCTCGTCGCCGCTGAACAGGGAGTTGATACCGAGTGCGGCGACCACGATCACGAAGAGAACGACGACCTGGATGATGCGACGGCGGAGCGCCTTGGCCCGGGCCGCCTTCCGTTCGGCTTCGAGCCTCTTCTGGCGGTTTTCGCGCTGGCGTTGACGTTTTTCTTGAGCCACGGGCGGGAACTATAGGCGCGCTGGAGAAGCTTCACGCCACCGGTACACTCGTTTTCCAACAGAGACCAGGAGTGGGCCATATGGCCTTGATCGTTCAGAAGTACGGCGGCACGTCGGTCGCCGACGCCGATCGCCTCAAGAGGGTGGCGCATCGCATCGCCGAGACACGCCGCCAGGGACACAACGTGATCGTGGTGGTCTCCGCCATGGGGTCCACCACCGATGATCTGATCGCGCTGGCCGACCAGGTCAATCCGCATCCACCGGCGCGTGAGATGGACATGCTGCTGACGGCCGGCGAGCGGATCTCGATGGCGCTGCTGGCCATGGCCATCTACGCGGAAGGCCTTGAAGCGGTCAGCTTCACCGGGTCCCAGGCCGGCATTCTCACCAGCGAGGCGCACGGTGAGGCCAAGATCGAGGAGATCCGCGGGTTCCGGGTGCAGGAGTCGCTCGATGCCGGCAAGGTCGTCATCGTCGCAGGTTTCCAGGGCGTCTCGCCGAGGACGAAAGAAGTCACGACGCTGGGCCGGGGAGGATCGGACGCGTCGGCCGTCGCGCTCGCCGCCGCCTTCGGAGCGGATGTGTGCGAGATCTGCACCGACGTCGATGGAGTCTTTACCGCCGATCCGCGCATCGTGCCCAACGCCCGCAAGCTCGACGAGATCTCAACCGAAGAGATGCTCGAACTCGCCGCCACCGGGGCCGGTGTGCTCATGGCACGGTCCGTCGAGTTCGGTCGTCGTTTCAACATCCCGATCCACGTGAGGTCGTCGTTCCACGATGAGCCCGGCACGTGGGTGAAGGAGAAGATCATGGAAGAAGCCATCATCAGCGGAATCGCTCACGACACGTCGGAGGCGAAGATCACGGTGCACGGCGTTCCCGACCAACCGGGTATCGCCGCCTCCATGTTCGAGCCGATGTCGGAACACGCCATCAACGTCGACATGATCGTGCAGAACGTGTCGAGCGCCGGATCGACGGACATCAGCTTCACGGTGCCGCGTTCCATGTCGACCACCGCACTCGAGGTCACCCAGAAGGTTGCCGACGATATCGGCGCGGCCGGAGTCGACATCGACACCGACATTGCCAAGGTGTCGCTGGTGGGTGCCGGCATGAAATCCCATCCGGGAGTGGCGGCGAAGGTGTTCAGAGCGTTGAGCGACGCCGGCATCAACATCGAGATGATCTCGACGTCGACGATCCGTATCTCCTGCGTCGTCCGCTCGGACAAGGTTCAGGACGCCGTTCGTGCCCTGCATCAGGCGTTCGAAACCGAATTGCTCGGGGAGGGTGCCGGTGTCTGATCGAACCGTTGCCGTCGTTGGTGCAACCGGCGCCGTGGGTCGAGCGATGGTCTCGATCCTGACTCAGAGAGACTTCCCGGTGGGACGCCTACGTCTCTTCGCCTCGGCTCGTTCGGCGGGACTGAAGGTCGAGACTGCGTGGGGAGAGGTTGAGGTCGAGGACCTCGAGACTGCCGACCCGGCGGGAATCGACATCGCGCTCTTCTCGGCCGGAGGTGCCAGGTCGCGACAGTACGCCCCCGCATTTGCCGGCGTCGGAGCAGTCGTGGTCGACAACTCGTCGGCCTTCCGCATGGACGACCGGGTGCCGCTCGTGGTCGCCGGTATCAACGATCATGCCGCGAAGGATCACGAGGGCATCATCGCCAATCCCAACTGCACGACGATGACCATGCTCATGGGCGTGGCCCCGCTGCATCGGGCGGCCGGGTTGAAGCGGATGGTCGCTTCCTCGTATCAGGCGGTGTCGGGGTCCGGGAAGACGGGTGTCGACGAGCTATCCCGTCAGGTCCGGTTCTTCCAGGCCGACGAGGAGGCTCTCAACGACGGCACTTGGAAGGACCCGGGCGGTGAGGTGTATCCGCGGCCGATCGGCTTCAACGTGTTGCCGATCATCGGATCGGCAGATCCACACGGCTATACCGATGAGGAACTGAAGCTGCTCAACGAGACCCGGAAGATCCTCGAAGCCCCCGACATTCAGGCCGAGTCGACCTGTGTGCGCGTTCCGGTCGTCACCGGCCATGGCACATCGGTGGCGTTGTGGTTCGAGCGACCGGTGTCGCCGGAGGAGGCTGTGGAGCTGATCGCCGACGCTCCCGGCGTCCAGGTGTGGTTGGACAAGGTTCCGACGCCGCTCGACGCCGCCGGCATCGACGACGTGCTGGTCGGTCGTATCCGTCCCACGCTCGATGGATTGGGCGGTCTCAACATCTGGACGGTGGGGGACAATCTCCGCAAGGGGGCTGCCCTGAACGCTGTGCAGGTGGCGGAGCTACTGCGCTAGCAACCGGCAACCGACAGCAGGCAGCCGATTTCGGGCTCCGGCGACGAGCTACGCAGCAACGATCCGGAAAGCTCGTTGAGGTCGAAGTACCAGATACAGAGTACGGAGTACGTGCTAAATGATGCAGAAGCCGGCTGCGTGGTCGTGATCGACCGTCTCGCCGATGGCCAGCGGACAGATCTCCCGCTCAGAGTCGGGCTGGGCCGACACGCTCGTTGTCGCCGGTGAGGCCGATGAAGTCGGAGCTGCAGCCTGCGCGGGAGCAGGTGGCGGGGGTGGCGTCGTAGTCGTGGTGGCGGGTGCTGCCGTGGTCCCGCCCTCGCAGAACACCACCGACACGTAGAGGTAGCCGTCGGCGCCCCGCACCTGTCCCGTGCCCATGGAGGTCCACGCCGATGAGGTGATGACCGACCAATGGCCACTGCTGCCGGCGAACGCTTCGAAGATGCGTGCGATGTTGGGTCCGAATCCGACCACTTCGCCCACGGAATCGCAGACCGCGAGCAGCGAACTGATGTCGGCGTGGAACGGCTTCTCCGCGGCCGCCTGCGCCGACGCAGAAGCATTGGCGAGAGATTCGGCTTCGCTGGAGGTGGGAAGTGACCCGCCGCGGGCCGAGGCGACGGCGGAGTCGAGATCGTCGGCCGCCGCCGGCAGGGCGGTCACAACGGTGAGAACGAGCGCGACGAAAGAAATAACTGGAAATCGGGGTTTCACGTTGGGAGGTTAGGGGAGGGGCAGACGCTTTGCCAACTCAGGGGCAGCGGCAGGGAACCGCGCCGCACTTCGGGCACCCGTGTGCGTAGCGCTCCACCGCAGCCTCGAGATCGACGCCTGCCTGGTTGGCGAGCGAGAAGGTCCAGGCGAGAACGTCTGCGAACTCGTGTATACGGTCGGCGTGGTCGCCCTTCCGAAGTGATTGCGACAGCTCGCCTACCTCTTCGATCAGCCAGGCCAGCGACGCCGGGATACCCCGGGCGCGATCTCTCTGCCCGTAGGTGTCCTCCATGATCTGCTGGAACTCGCGAATCTCCACGGCCAGGGATCGTAGCGTCACCGTCCAGTCCGTTCTCGCCCGACATTCCCGATCCATAGCTGCGGAATGTCGCGGGAAAACGGGGAGAAGCGGGGTTCAGGGGTTCGTTGCGGTGGAGGAGAGCAGTAGGTCGGGGCGGTCGGTGATGATCCCATCGACCCCCATCGCGATGAGGTCGGCCATCAAATCGGGTTCGTTCACCGTCCAGGGGATCACCTTGAGGCCCGCTTGATGCGCATCGTCGAGGGCACTTCGGTCAAGGTCCGAGCTGCGCGGGGACCAGACGGTAGCGCCGGCTGCTGCGAGTGAGGCGAGATCCGGTGTGGCGCCGGTCGTCAGCGCGGCGAGCGACAGCTTCGGGGCGATCGCATGCACCGCCCACAAGGAGCGGTGGTCGAAGCTCTGGACGGTGACCCGATCCTCGAGCCCGAATCGGTCGACCAGGTCAACGATGGCGAGTTCGAATGGTCCGGCGTCGACGCCGTTGAAGGCGTCCCCGATGGTCCCGGGGTCGTCGGGTTTCCTCTTCGTTTCGATGTTGAACCGCACCGCGCCGGCCCCGTCCCGTTGCTGCGCCGTCTTCACAGTCGAACCGGCGTAGCTCTCGACGAACTCGAACAGTTCGGCCAGCGTCACGATCCGGTAGTCCTTCCCGGCCAGTTCGGTACCGTTCGCCGCCTGGTCGGCGAACGTCGCCTCGTCGGGATTGCGATCGCACTGGAACCATCCCAGCTCTTCGGCGGTCAGCGAGGCGATCGCCAGCCGATCGGCATCCCCGGAGTTGTCGGGATCGGGAATCGTCGGTGGGGCGTCTGTTCGAAGCCCGCACTTGTCCGGGCCGACGACGGGGTCGTGCCAGACGACGATCCGGCCGTCGGCGCTGAGGTGAAGGTCCAGTTCGAGGGTGGTCACGCCGAGATCCAGGGCCGTCTCGAACGCCGGCAGCGTGTTCTCCGGCTCCAGTCCCCGTGCGCCGCGGTGGCCCTGGATGTCGAAGCCGGCCGGGAGCGGCGTGCGAGTGGGTGTGGTCCCGGTGCCCGCGCACCCCGCGAGAGCAAGGGCCGCCGCCAGAGCGAGCGCCGTGAGGCGCGGTGGGGTCTCTCTTCGCCGGTAGGCCCACACGTGCATCCATGCACGGTACTCCCATTCCGTTTTCGCGCGTGGATGTTCCCCTATTGGCACATGATCACGCGCGAGAACGGAGCATCAGGTGGTGGTGACCGACTCGAGGATCACGTCTTCCCCATTCCCCTCGTCCGGGTTGCGCTGCACGATCTCCAGGGTCACCGACGCCAACTCGGTGTGTTCGGCGAACACCTCCCAGAGGTCTCGCAACGTTCCGGGGGTGACGTGACTGCGCCGGCTGATGGAGATGCGGACGGTCTGGAGCGGGCCGTGTTCGAGCGCCAGTCGCGATGCCTGTGCCATCAGATCGGCGACCATCCGGGTCTCATGCATGCCGCAGCATCTCCGTCACCACGTCGACCGCTTGGGCGACCGCGTCGCTCAGCGGCTCGCCGAAACCGAACGCCGCCCCCTCGATCCCGATCACGGTGACGTTCGCGGGAAGACGCTCGAGCACCCTCGCCAGCTCGATGGCCGCGGCCGGTCCCAGGGCATGCGTCGAGTGCATGATGGCGAGCGGCAGCGGCCCCGCGGCTGCGTCGAATCGCACGATCGAACCCGGTGGCCGGCCAGAAGAGATGGCATCCACGATCACGACGTCGTCGAAACCGTCCCACAGGCCCATCAGCGTCGCCGCCTCACCGTCGTGCACAACGACGCCGTCGACTCCGGCGGCTTGCATTCGGAGGGCAACCTCCTGTCCTGCACCGTCGTCGCCCCGGTCGGCGTTGCCGACGCCGACGATCAGGCGACCCATCAGCTGCGCTCCACCGTGAGATCCAGGAAGTGCGTGGCGCACGAGATGCACGGGTCGTAGTTGCGGATCGCCTGCTCGAGCTGCCACTGCAGGCGGTCGTCGTCCACATGCGAATAGAGGGTGGCGAACCTGCGGAGGTCTTCTTCGATGCGCGACTGGTTTTGGGAGGTTGGAGGAACGATGCGGGCCGAACGGATCGTTCCGTGGGCGTCGAGTTCGTAGCGGTGGTAGCAGATGCCCCGCGGCGCTTCGCTCGCCCCGTGACCGATGGCCGAGCGCGGCGTCGCCTCGACGAACGGAACCTCCGGCATCTCGTATTCTTCGATTGCGTGTAGCGCTTCTTCGCATGCCTGCACCAGTTCGACGGAGCGGACGATGATCGAGCGGAACGGGTTGGTGCAGACCGGACCGAGTCCGGCCTCGACGGCGGCGTCTCGCGCCGACGGGACCAGCTTCTCGAAGTTGAGTGCGTAGCGGGCGAGGGGACCAACCATGTACGACCCGCGGCTCTTGACGGCGGCGTGCAGGGCGTTCGAGTGGGCAACATGTCGCTCCTCGAAGATGTCGTCCCATTCCTGCACGGAGATGTCGATGCCCCGGTTGGACACGATGCGACCGTCTACGACGGCGTACTCGTCGGGGCGGCTCAACGCGACGAACTCGTAGTCCTCCTCGAAGTCGGGGAACGTGAAGCCGGCAACGAGTTGCACGGTGCGGATGGAGGCCTCGCGGGCCCACTCCAGGTCGTCGACCAGAGCTTCGAGCTCTCTGCGGGTGGGGACCCGGTAGAACCCGCCGACCCGGGGGTTGATCGGATGAATCGCCCGTCCGCCCAGGACCTCCATCACGCGATTGCCGATCTTCTTCAGACGCAACCCCTGCTCGACCACTTCGCGGTGGTCCTTCGCCATGTGGATCGCCGATTCGTAGCCGAGGAAGTCGGGTGCGTGGAGCATGTACACGTGGAGGGCATGGCTCTCGATCCACTCCCCGGCGTAGAGCAACTTCCGGAGCCGGCGGATCTGCCCCGGGACCGCAACCATGAATGCATCCTCCATGGCGTTCGTGGCCGAGGTCTGATAGGCGACCGGGCAGATACCGCAGATCCGGGCGGTGATGTCGGGAGCGTCGGAGTAGGGGCGGCCTTCGAGGAAGGCCTCGAAGAATCGTGGCGGTTCGAAGATCGAGAACCGGAGTTCCTCGACGTCGTTGCCGTCGAACCGTATGTACATGGACCCTTCGCCTTCGACGCGGGCGAGGTAGTCGACTTCGATGATCTTGTCAGCCACGTTCCACCTCGAGCCGGTCGGCTGCCGTCCGGAAGGCTTCGGCGTACCCGTTGTAGCTGCGGAGGGCCAGAGCCAGTTCGTTCGATCCGGCCCCGTACCACCGCCAGACGTCCCCGAGTGAGCGTGGATTCGGCGATTCTGCTGGTCCGAAACAGCCGTAGCAGCCGCGCCGGAAGGCCGGGCAGATCGCCCCACAGCCTGCCTGCGTGATGGGTCCCAGGCACGGGATGCCGTCGGCGACCAGCACACACGGTGTTCCCCGCCGCTTGCATTCGATGCAGACGCTGTAGGTGGGGAGGACCGGCCGCCGTCCGTGCAGGTAGGCGGTGACGACCTCGAGCAGCTGTCCCTTGTCGATCGGGCAGCCCCGGAGTTCCAGATCCACGTCGACGTGATCTGAAATCGGGGTAGACGTGTCCAGGGTGCTGATGTATTCAGGGTGGGCGTACACCGCGCTCGTGAACCCGGCGACGTCGCGGCCGTTGCGCAGCGCCTGGATGCCGCCGGCGGTGGCGCAGGCGCCGATGGCGACCAGAACCTCGGACTGCTCGCGCACCTCCTGGATGCGGTGGGCGTCGTGTTCGGTGGTGATCGAGCCTTCGACGAGACTGAGGTCGTACGGTCCGTCGAGGATCTCTCGGGATGCCTCCGGGAAGTTGGCGATGGTGATGGCTCCGGCCACGTCGAGCAGTTCGTCTTCGCAGTCGAGCAGGGTGAGCTGGCATCCGTCGCACGATGCGAACTTGAAGACGGCGAGTTTCGGCTTCACGTCACACCTCCGGCACCGACATGAGCGGCTCGAGTTGGGCGAAGCTGAGGACCGGGCCTGCTTTGCAGGTGAAGTACGGGCCGAGCTGGCAGTGTCCACACAGGCCGATGCCGCATTGCATGTTGCGTTCGGTGGACAGGTAGACGTTGCCGGCCGGTACGCCGGCGTCGAGCAAGGCCCGGGCACTGAAGCGCATCATCACCTCCGGGCCGCACACCATGGCGGTGGTGCCGTCGGGATCGAACTCGACCCGTTCGATGAGCCGGGTCACCACGCCCACCGGTCCCCGCCAGCGGCGCGTTGCCGAGTCGACGGTCACTTCGACCTCGAGATCGAACCGAGATCGCCACTCGGCGAGTTGCTCGTCGAAGAGGAGGTCGCCGGGGCTACGGGCTCCGTAGAGCAGGGCCACCCTTTGGTAGCGGTCCCGGTGTCCGAGAACATGGAGCATCACGGGGCGAAGCGGAGCCAAACCGATCCCTCCGGCGACGATCACGACGTCGTGTCCTTCGGCTGCCTGCACCGGCCATCCGGTTCCGAACGGTCCTCGCACGCCGACCTGGTCACCCGGTCGGAGCCGGTGGAGGGCGCCTGTGACGGCCCCGACCTCGCGGATCGTGTGAATGATGCGGTCGGTGGCGGGAATGGTCCCGCTGATGGAGATTGGCGCCTCACCGATGCCGAAGGCGTACAGCATGTTGAACTGGCCGGGTTGAAACTCCCAGCGGGCGGGCATTTCGACCTCGATGTTGAACGTGTCGTCGGTCTCGTCCCAGGCGTCGACGACGGGCCGGAACAGCGGGCGCATGGCGTCTTCAGCGATCGCCGTAGACATCCAGCACCTGCATGCGGGTGGCGTTGAGGCGGTCGACGAGCATCTTCGAGAACCGTCGCATCATCTGGAAGCCGAACTCGTGATCGTCCTCGACCGCCTCGAGCAGTTTCGGAGCGTCGAGACAGTAGGCATGGACGTCGCTGAGTGCCCGTGCGTCGAACAACCAGCGGTGCGGAGGAAACAGCCACGACCAGCCGAGGACCTCGCCCGTGTGCACGGTCTGGATGATGCGGGGTCCCTTGCCGGGTACGTGGAGCTCGATGGAGATGTCGCCGCCGTAGACGACGAGGAAGCAGGTTGCTTCCTGCCCGTCTCGGAAGATGAAGCGGTTTGCCTCGACGTCGACCGGACGGGCCACCGATGCCAGTCGGTCGAGATACTCGGCGCTGAGGCCTGCGAAGAACGGATGTCCCGCCAGCACGTCCTCAGGTGTAGGCATATTGTTCCTCCTTACGAAGGGCGGAAATCTCTTCGGTGATGTCGATGGCCGCGGGACACCAGGTGATGCATCGCCCGCATCCGACGCATCCGGACGTGCCGAACTGGTCGATCCAGGTGGCCAGTTTGTGAGTGATCCAATGCCGGTAGCGGGCGGCCGTCGTCGTTCGGATCGGGCCACCGTGGATGTAGGAGAAGTCGATGCTGAAGCAGCTTCCCCACGTCTTGGACCGGACGGCGGTTCCTTCGAGAGTGAGCTTGTCGGCCATGTCGACGCAGAAACAGGTCGGGCACACCATGGTGCAGTTGGCACAGCTCAGACATCGCGACGCGATCTCTTCCCACCGGTCGCACAACCGGTTGCGGCTGAGGAGTTCGCCGATGTCACTGGTGTCCATGCGGCGGCCCATGTGTTGTGCCGCTCGGTGGATCAGGGTCCGCTCTCGTTCGAGGTCGGCCGTCTTCGCCGGAACGGTCCGGATCGCGGCGAGGAGCGCCTGCCCTTCCTCGCTTCCGGGAGTGGCGACGAAGACGTGGCGCTCGTCGTCGATCAGTTCGGTCAGGGCAATGTCGAATCCTTCGTCGACGCCCGGGCCCGTTCCCATAGACGCGCAGAAGCAGGTGCCACCGGGGTCGAGGCAGTTCACTGCCACGACGAAAGCCGCCCGGCGTCGCGTCCGGTACGCCTCGTCCGGGAAGTCGCCGAGTAGGGCCCCGTCAAGACGGTTGAGGGCGGCCAGTTCGCACGGACGCACACCGATGAATGCGAGGCGTTCCGTCTGGTCGCGGGCGCCGGAGGCGGTGCCGTCGCTGCCCGACCAGATCACCTCCGATGGAGGGTGCACGAACTGCTTCCATGAGTGAGGGCCGACGACGTAGCCGAACCAGCGCTCGTCGTTGAGGTGGTGAAGGCGGTAGACCCCGGCGTGCTGCTCGTCGGTCCATCCCACCGGCAGGTCCGACGTCGCGGCGAGGTCGTCGTAGATGATGGCGCCGCCGCGGACCGTTGGTCCCACCGGTCGAAACCCTCGGTCGGTGAGTTCCTGCAGCAGGGCGTCCATGCCGGAGCAATCGAGGATCACGGACATGTCCACTCATTCTTCTATCGGCTCACCTCAGGGTCTCTCGACTGCGCAGCGTTTTCCATATGCCGATCGACACATCGGCGGTGTCGTTCGCCCCGTTCAGGAGCGATGTTCTTCGAGGATCAGCCGGTCGTGGCCCGAATCCCTGTAGTGCATCCGCCCCTGGGGGACTGTGGAAGAGATTTCGATCGCTCCAGCATCGATGGCTTCCCAGATGATCTGGAAGGGATCTTTCTCCTCCGTCCACTTTCCCAGCGGATCGTTTTCACGGGTGATGCAGTGATGGTGTGGTTCGGCCTTGGCCGAGGGATCTCGATCGCGACTCACGTGCTGACGTGGACGTTCCAACCAGAGGACGGTGGTACAAGGCTGAACCTGGCCGTGGTCGTGCAGAACCCTCCGATGTGGCAGCGCGCCTTTGACCGTTTGCTCGATGAGAGCTCCCAGAAGATGTTCAACGGTCGGCTGGCCCGCATCAAGGCCGCTACCGAAGAGCAGGCCACCACAGCTAGCTGACTGGACCATCAAACCCGCTGCATAGCCGGCACTACTGCGCCGCTCCTGGAAGTGCCGTTCGGCGCTACTTCGTTGATGGCGTGTGATGGATCGGAAACATGTGATCGGCGTTGGTTCGAACGCCCCAGGGATCCCCGTCGCGGAAGCGGCAGCTGGAGCCGTCAACATTCCCCGGCGACGTGTTCCTGAACCGGTCAGGTTCGTTGCGCAACTAAGAACTCGTAGCCGTAGTGATGCCCGCTGCGACGGCGCATCTGCGGCTCCGCGGCGACCTCATCAAGGACCGACAGCGCCTCGACGTCCTCCGCGTACTTCACTCGGAGCGCTTCGATCCTGCATTCCATGGGACCGTAGAAGTCAGCCCACCAGGCCTCATCGGGCAGGTCGAAGTGGTCGACAAGCGAAAAGGGGTTCGCTTCGATGAACGACACGACGTCGTTGACACGTCCCATCGTGGGGTAGTCGGCGAACGCCTCTCGAACCTCGGGCGGCGGGTCCGTTGTTCGCCAGACCGCCTCGGTAAAGGCGAGATATCCCCCGGAACGGAGCAAGTCGGCGCACATGGGCAGCGCGGTCTCGAGACCAAGGTTGTAGAGGGCACCTTCCGACCAGACGAGGTCGAAGCTCGCGGGCGGTAAGTCGAGAGCGGACATGTCAGCGACCCGGGCCGCGACGCGCCCCGACAAGCCCTGCCCTTCGAGCCTCACCCGCAGACGATCGATCAATGGCGGATGGCTATCAATGGCGAGGATCGAACCGTCGAGGAGCGAGGCAAGATGAAGAGTCTGCGCCCCCGCTCCACAGCCGAGATCCGCGACACGCGGCGATGAAGGCAACCCGCGGCACAGCTCGAGAGCCCGCCCGGTGCACGCAAGAGTGCCGGGCCCCTGTCGGGGCAGTTCCTCGAAAACTTCGAAGAAGATCTCGTCGGTACGAGACGTCATGGTGTCAGACCATCCCGAGGTCGGCGCCTCGGAGGACCGTAGCGCATATCGTCCCGAGGAACGTCACGGCACCCACTGCCGGGACGATCGGGAAGCGAACGACCGTCCTCACCGCGGCCATCTCAGTGGTCGCCTTCGAAGCGGACCCGGTCGCGAAGCCATTGCGCCGTCCACGCCTCGTCGACGTCGCCGGCGGCGATCGCCAGCATGGCCTCCTCGGCTTGGTCGATGTCAGGCGGGTCAGGACCCACACCCCACCATTGAGGTCGATGAACAACACCAACGCCGCCCAGGCGGCACGCTTGTTCCCATCAGGCAACGGGTGGTTCCACGCCAGCCGACATACCAACACCGCTGCCTTGTCGAACACATCCGGGTAGAACTCGGTATCACCGAACCCGGCTTGAGGAGCATGCAGTGCCGAGTCGGCGAGCTCCGAGCGGGCCGCCTTGGCCAGGGTGTCGGCATCGATACCGGTGACTTGCTCGGCCAGCCACAAGTACTCGGCCAGGGTGACGCAGCGGGTCACCGGGCGAGACGTTCCAACAGCTCCCGGTCGCGTTCGAGCAGCCGCTCGGCGCGACTGGTGAAGTCCTCGTCCTGGCGGACCCGCTCGATCTCCGCCGTGAGGGCGTCGATGATCAATGCGTTGACACTGGTGCCCTTGACTCGGGCGACGGTCTCGGCGTCGTCGGCGAGGTCCTCAGGGAGTCGGACGGTGGTCTGCTTGATGTCCTTAGCCATATGGTCATGATATCGCGATATCGAGACACCGCAACCACCCTGAACGCCAGCCGCAGCGCAGAACCCTGGCTGCACCGTCGGTGCTCACAGAGCTCATCGCCAAGCACCTCGAGCTACGGGGAGTCACCACCGGAGACACCGACGCCTTCCTGTTCGCCACACCGGATGGTGAACACCTCGACTACTCGAACTGGCTGCACCGAATCTGGTATCCGGCCCGTACGCAGGCCGGCGTCGAGTGGGCCCAGTTCCACGACCTCCGCCGGGCCAACGCCACCGGACTCGTCCTCGAAGGCATCGACCTCAAGACCGCCCAGACCCGCCTCGGACACACCGACCCCCGGCTCACCTTGGGGGTCTACGCCCAGGCCACCACGGAAGCCGATCGCCAAGCCGCCGACCGTCTCGGCGAGCGTTTCCTTCCCCGCCGGGACCAGGATCGCGGGCGGGGGCTCGCCTGACGCGCGCGATGGACGCGCGATGGAA